>Ga0206921_10038_pt2 | contig 35731 bp, 34 predicted proteins | sample Alteio_BWOrgHeat_66_FD_152930 | JGI IMG/M metagenome (GOLD analysis project Ga0206921, IMG submission 152930) | Enriched cells from forest soil in Barre Woods Harvard Forest LTER site, Petersham, Massachusetts, United States -... | ecosystem: Environmental > Terrestrial > Soil > Temperate forest >...
ACGTGCAGATGTTTTTAGCTTTGTCAGCCGCAAGAGGTTGGCTCTGAATCCGGTAGTAAATACCTTTCTCGGCCAAATCAGCTTTCACAAGATGCAATTGTGTGGAACCCAAAACGGATGCGTATTTAGCGTGAAGCTTTTTCATTGTGTCCTGTGCGGCGGTTTCATCAGGAACGGAGGCGAGTTGGATAACTGTATGCCCTTCCGCCTGTGTCGCAACATCTTTTAAGACCTGATTCATCGTCGGCTGGGCCGCTTTCGCCGCTGCCGGTTTCACGACGGCTGCCGATTTTACAGGTGTTGGTTGAGGTGCGGGTGCAGGAGGAACCGCGGGCGCAGGTGTCGCCACCTGAACAGGTGGAGGGGTAGAGGCAGTCGCCGGAGCGGGCGCAGGCATCGGAAGAGGCGTTGAAGCCGATGGTGGTGCCGGAGTTGCTGCAGGCAAAGGTAAGGCATCGGTTTCCAATTTTGGTGGTGTCAGTGGCGTCGACATCAACACTTCCGGTTGAGGCGCAGCTGCCGGTGCTGGCGCCTGTGGCGGAGCAACGGCGCTCGCCTGCGGAACCTCAGGCGGCGGCAACAAATGTTCAACCGGCGGTTTCGGCACAACGTTATTATCGAGCTCCTGATAGACCTGAATATCCTGGTGAGGAATATCGATACCGCCCGGCTGATCAGGCCTCTTTTTATACGCGCCATCGGCCTTGATCGTCGGAACGACATCGGGAACGGCGGAGATCGAGCTGTTACCGAATTTCCAGTAAACGCCGCCGCCAACAATCGACAGCAGAACGATGACGGTGATCAAACGCCGAATGGCATAAGGTGGCCCGCGCCGTGCGAAATCCGAACGCACCGGCTGTTGCCCGGCGAATAGCTCCGGCGACAACAGGGCCTGTTCGCGCACAAAATTCGGGCGCGCGGAATGGCCGTAAGGTTCTTCAGGCGGCTTCTGGTCGGTCATTGCGCAATTCCTCAAGCGGCGTACAGCCCATCACGGCAAGACCGCTGGCAAGAACAGTCTGCACCGACTTAATGAGCACGAGACGCACGCGGGTTAGGTTCTTATCATCCGGAATAATGAAACGGAGCGCGGCATTATCATTGCCCTTGTGCCACAGCCCGTGGAAATGGGCGGCGAGCTCCATAAGATAGAAGGCAATGCGATGTGGTTCCTGCGCCAAGGCAGCCGCCTCAACAACCCGCGACCAGTTGGCCATAAATTTGACCAGCAGCAATTCATCCGGCGAGTTAATCGCCGTGACATCAACCTTCGCCAAAGCTTCAGGCATTAATTCGGCTGGTGAAAACATCTCAGCCGCATGCCGCAGGATCGAGCAACACCGCGCATGCGCATATTGCACATAGAACACGGGGTTATCGCGCGTCTGCTCAACAACTTTGGCAAAATCAAAATCGAGAGGTGACTTTGGATCACGCGTCAGCATAAAGAAACGCACCGCCCCTGCTCCGACTTGTTCGACCATTTCACGCAGCGTGATGAGGTTGCCAGAGCGTTTCGATAATTTCACCGGCTCGCCATTCTTGAAAATCTTGACAATGTTGTTGAACACAACTTCAAGCCGCGCCTTGCCATCACTAAATGCCGCAACCGGCGCACGCATACGCTCCAGATAACCGCCGTGATCCGTACCGAGAACATTGATCATGAGCAGAAAACCGCGCTTGATTTTATCATAATGATACGCGATGTCGGGCATAATGTAGGCCCAGTTTCCGTCGCGTTTTTTCAAAGGCCGGTCGGTGCTGTCACCAAATTGGCTGGAGCGGAACAGCGTCAGCGGCGTCGCCTCCCAATCTTCCATTTCCTTGCCTTTCGGCGGCGGGAGAGTGCCAACATAGATGAGGCCCTTCTCGTCGAGAATTTTGAACGCTTTTTCAAGCGTGCCATTCTGGATCAGTTCGCGTTCGTTCGTAAAAACATCATGTTTAATGCCGATCAGATGCAGATCGTCGCGGATCATGCGCATCATATATTGAACAGCGAAATCGCGTACCGGCAGCAGCCATTCTTCTTCGGGCTTGCCCATCCATTTTTTGGCATCGCGTTGGGCCAACGCCACACCAACATCTTTCAGATATTCACCGGGATAAAGCCCTTCTGGAATCTCGCCAATATTTTCGCCAAGCGCTTCGCGGTAACGCAAATAGGTCGTACGCGCGAGCACATCGACCTGCGTACCGGCATCGTTGAAATAATATTCGCGCGTTACATCGTAGCCAGCCTTGGCCATTAGATGGGCAAGCGTATCGCCGATAACGGCACCCCGCACGTGCCCCGCATGCATTGGCCCCGTTGGATTGGCCGAAACATATTCGACATTGACCTTCAGCCTGTTGCCGATCGTGCTGTCGCCATATTTGATGCCCGCCTTCAGAATTTCCTTGAACTCGTTCTGCCAAATCTCGGACTTGAGGCGCAGGTTGATAAAACCGGGCCCGGCGATCTCAACCGCCGTGATGTTGGAATGAGCTTCCAGTTTTGGTTTCAGAATTTCGGCAATCGCACGCGGCGGCTTGCCGGCGATTTTTGTCAGCAGCATTGCGATATTGGTCGCGAGATCGCCGTGACCGCTTTCGCGCGGCGGTTCGACAACAAAATTCGGCAGCGGGCCGTTCAGTGTCAAATCACCCGCCGTGACGGCTTCATTGACGGCACTCGCAACAACTGTCTGGATAGATTTAAAAATCGTCATTTAAAGCATCGTCTCCGTTGAAAATAATTTGCGATGTTCCTGCACCGCAAAGCGATCGGTCATACCAGCAATATAATCGGCAATAAAGCGGGCTTTGCGGGCCTCGCCGCCGCCTGAGACGCGCAGCAATTCAAACCATGCATTCGGCAAACAGCTGGGGTCAGCCATAAAGAAGGCGAACAGATCTTTCACAATGCGCCGCGCCTTCGCGCAAATACGGTTCACCTTGCTGTGACGATACATGCGCGTATTCAAAAATTCGCGTAGTACATTTACATTTTGTGTCATCGCAAAACTGAAACTTACCGTCGTTTGTGCCGCATTGCGAATATCGGTGGCCGATTTCGGTTGCAACGCCGCTAATCGCGCGCGCGTCGTATCGAGAAGATCGGTCACCATAAGGCCGATAACTTCACGTACCGTCTCGTGCATCAAACGTTCACGGTCGGCATTCGGATAACGCGCTTCCATGCCCGACAACGCCGCGCCGAACAGCGGCAATTCGCGTAAATCTTCGAGACGGAACAAACCCGCGCGGTGACCGTCGTCAATATCATGTGTGTTGTACGCGATGTCGTCAGCGATCGCTGCGACTTGCGCTTCGGGCCCGGCAAAAGTTGTAAGCTCGAGATCCCACACTTTGCAGAAATCGCGCAGGGTGTCAGTCATGTGCTCCGCTGCAACCGGGCCGTTATGCTTCACTATGCCTTCAAGCGTTTCCCACGTAAGGTTGAGCCCATCAAACCGCGCGTAGCGATTTTCGAGTTTTGTAAGAATCCGAAATGTCTGTTCATTATGACTAAAGCCACCAAAGGGACGCATGGCTTCATGGAGCCCCTCTTCGCCCGCATGCCCAAAACAAGTGTGACCAAGATCATGCGCCAAAGCCAAAGCCTCGGTCAGGTCTTCATCTAAACCTAAGGCTCGTGCAATAGAGCGCGCGATTTGCGCAACTTCGAGTGAATGCGTCAGGCGCGTCCGGTAATAATCGCCTTCGTTTTCAATGAACACCTGCGTCTTGTTGCGCAGCTTGCGGAACGCGCCCGAATGCACAATCCGGTCACGATCGCGCTGATATTCCGTGCGCGTCGGGCTCCGCGGCTCCGGCACCTGCCGACCCCGTGTTTCCGCGGCTTTCGTGGCATAAATGGCCAAGCCATGCGCCGAATCTTGAAAATGTCCGTCCATGGGGCCACATTAACGATACGGCCCAATTTTGGCTAGTTAGGAAAGCGTATATGGAACAAACATCTACCGGCTCACCCCTGCGCCTGTCCGAGGCGGCAGCGCGACGGATCAACAAGGTCGTCGCCGATGAAAAGAACCCCGCGCTCATGGTGCGGCTCGAGGTTTTGGGCGGCGGCTGTTCCGGATACCAATATAAATTCAATTTTGACAGCGTATTTAATCCGGCCGAGGATGTCCTTGTCACCCGCGATGGTGCAAAGCTGGTGGTCGATAAAACATCCCTCGAACTGCTTCAGGGCAGCGAGGTCGATTTTGGCGAAAGCCTTATGGAAGCCGGTTTTCGGATCAACAACCCGAACGCATCGTCGTCCTGCGGGTGTGGATCATCCTTCGCGGTGGAAGCAAAGTAAATGCGCATCGCCACCTGGAACGTTAATTCTGTCAAAGCGCGGCTGCCGAATGTTTTGGAATGGCTCAATGAGGCCAAACCGGACGTTGTGCTCCTGCAGGAAATTAAATGCGAAACGCCGAATTTCCCGGCGTTAGAATTTAATGCGCTGGGATATAAATCCTGTGCACTCGGGCAAAAATCCTATAACGGCGTCGCGATCCTCAGCCGCCACACAATCGAAGATGTGATGGAACATTTACCGGAAGCCGGTGAGGATACGCAATCACGCTATATCGAGGCGACCGTTCAGGGCATCCGCGTTGCCAGCATTTACCTACCGAACGGTAACCCGATGGGGACCGAGAAATATGACTACAAATTAAAATGGATGACACGCCTCAAAAAACATGCAGCGAAGTTGTTGCAGGATGAAAGGCCTGTGGTGTTGGGCGGTGATTATAATGTCATCCCCGAAGCGGTGGATGTGTATGACCCGAAGGGTTGGGTCGAGGACGCCCTGTTCCACCCCAAATCGCGCGCCGCGTTTCGCGAGATTACGCAGCTTGGCTATACCGAAGCCTTCCGCGCGTTGCACCCGCAGAAAACGCATGCGTATTCGTTTTGGGATTATCAGGCGGGAAGCTGGCAGCGGGACGCTGGTTTGCGCATCGATCATTTCCTGCTGTCACCCGAGGCCGCCGACCGCATGACCGGTTGTTCCATCGACCGCACCCCGCGCGGCAAGGACAAAGCCTCCGACCACACGCCGGTGGTGCTGGAACTTGCGGGTTAAGCTATCTCTACCTGTCAGCAATTAATTTTGCGCTGGTCATTGTGGTGGTCAGCTGCGCCACGAATGCAGCCATATCGGGGCGTTGCAAAGCAAATTTTAGCGCCGCATTAAGCCCCGCTAATTCATCGGCGGGCAACGCCACAATCATTTCTCGGTGAGAGTCAAAAACCTCTTTCAATTCGGGATAGCTACGACAGAGGTCGTCGGCAATGCTAAGAAAAGAAGCCTGCGCTTCGTTCATATCAAGCGATGGTATTTTTGCCTCAAATACAAATTGTTCAAGGGCGACAAGATAAGCCACCATTGTGAAAACGGCTTGGCACCCATCTTTCTCGTTGGCTTTGTTTGAAAAAAGAAACATGCACACGTCACGAAAATCTTGTGTCGTTAGCTCAAGAATGTCTTTTTTAAAAAGAGGCGGAAGGTGTCCAGTCCCAAGATCGCTTACCCAATAATCATGCCGCCATTGTATAAAAGATAAGGCTAACGGTGGCCCCTCGGAATGTCCTTTAACTGCGGCATTGATGTGAGGGACGCCGGGGGATCTGAACCGATAGGATAGGGTCTCCGCCAGCGCACCCAAATTTTCATCCACAATTTTGGAATAGTGGGCAGGCACAATTTGTTGAATAATTGATTTTGCACGCGGCATGGCCCCGACGACGCCGAAGTCCTTTAAAGTAGCCGTATCAACCCACTCCGCCATAAATCTTCTCCTGCATATTTTCTCTCATTAATCCGGTCTTTTTAAAGCCAGATGGGAAGCCTGTATATAAAAAAAGACATACGCAGCTGCAGGGGTCATATAAATAATTTTTACTCTTGCAATCGAACCCTAACTGTTTGATTTATTAGGCAATGGATGGGTGTCCGAGTGGTTTAAGGAACCGGTCTTGAAAACCGGCGAGGGTGCAAGCTCTCCGTGAGTTCGAATCTCACCCCATCCGCCATCCTATGCCTTCACCTTCGGATGGCTGCCCAGACACAGGACTTCATGAAATCCAATCTCCAGAAAAAAATCGATGCGGCGCTGCGTTTTGCGGGACGGCCGGAAATCTTTTTTTACCTACTGATCTGGCTGATGGTTTTGCTGATGACCGGCACGATTGCCGAAAAATATATCGGTCTTTATCTGTCGCAGAAAACGTATTTCTCTTCTTTCATAATATGGATTGGCGGTTTTCTGCCGGTACCCGGCGGTTACACGACACTGGCTCTGATTTTCGTTAGCCTGTTATCGAAACTGATTATTGAAAACTGGACGAAACAAAAACTTGGTACGCTCATCATCCATTGGGGCGCGCTCTTGCTGTTGCTCGGTGGATTTCTGACGGCAGCGTTTAGTTCGGAAGGCAGCATGCTTATCGAAGAAGGTGCTTCGAGCAATTACATTTCGGCCTATCATCAGCATGAACTCGCCATTACGGATACCACCACAAACAAAGATATTGTCTTTGGGCAGGATCAAATCGCGGCGGATCAAACGCTTTCATCCTCCCTGCCCTTTACCGTGACGATTGAAAGTGTGTGCGAAAATTGTACCATCACGCAACGCGCGGAACCGATTACCGATGGCTCAACCCACGGCATGCTGGTCGCCAATGATATGCAGCCGGCGCCCCCGTCACCCGACGAAGCACAAAACCATATCGGCATGATCTTTCACGTGAACGGCGCCGATAAAAAAACCGACGGGCATTACGCGATTTTTGAAGATATGCCGATTGAGCAACATCTCGACGCCGGAGGCAAAAAATATCTGATCGAACTCCGTCGCCAGCGCACGCCGCTCCCATTTGAGGTCAAACTGATCAAATTTGAAAAACAGATGTATCCCGGCACCGACAAGCCGCGTAGTTTTCAATCCGAAGTTATTTTGAAAGACGGCAACCTAAAATGGCACAGCCTGATTTCAATGAATAACCCGCTGCGCTACAAAGGTTATACGTTCTACCAATCTTCTTTCATCGACGGCGAGAACACGCAGACCACGGTTCTGGCCGTGGTTAAAAATATTGGCGCCACTTTCCCCTATATCTCGAGCATCACCATGTGCATTGGCCTTTTGATCCATATGTTCCTGCGCATTCCAAAACTGAAAATTAAAAAGTCCACGTGATGAAAAAACGTCTCACATTGTTGGTTTTTGTTTTGTGCCTGGCCGCGCTGCCGGCCCGCGCTATCAATGAAGACGTGAAGCCATCTGATTTTAATCTCTCGGCGTTCCGTGAAATTCCCATTCTGCATGATGGCCGCGTAAAGCCGATGGAAAGCTTTGCGCGTGCTTATCTGCTCGCCTTTGATGGCAAAAGCGCCTTGCCCGACATGTCAGCGATTGCGTGGATGACGGAGATTGTGTTCAATCCCGAACGCGCCTATCAACGCAAAATTTTTAATGTCGCTAACCCCGATGTTGTAAATGCCCTTAGCCTCGATTGGCGCGAAGGACACCGTTATTCGTTCGAAGAACTTTCAAAATCGTTTGAGACTTATGGCAGTACGATCAAGACGCTCGCCGATATGGATGACGCGCAGCGCACGCCGCCGCAGCGGCAATTGTTGGAGCTTTATTCGAAAGTGGCCGCCTATGCCATTATCAGTGAATCCCTTTCGCTGATCCAGCCACGTTTTAGAATTCACGATCCAGCGCTCGCGCAAGAACTCCACATCCCGCATGATCAGGACCTGCTCTTCCTCGATCTGATGCCACATGAAGAAGATATTTTTGCAAGCGCCGAGAAACTGCGCGACAAAAACCCGGCAGACCTTTCACCCGAAGAAAAAGAACGCGCATATCTCGCTTTGGATTACGCGCAAATTGCGCGCCACGAACAGTCGGCCATCTTCCGGGTCATCCCGCCGCAATGGCAGATGGATGGCGACGCATGGATGTCGCCTTGGGCTAGTATTCTGGAAGGCCACGGCTCACCGCAAAGCGCAGCCTATGTCGATTTGTGGAAAAAAATGTCGGCCGCCTATCTGCACAACGATCACGACGCATGGCAAACGTATTCCGCGGCAGCGCGCGATAAGGCTTACGAACTCGCCGGCGCTCATGCGTCGGAGTGGCGACAAAAACTCGAAGTCTTTTATCTACATGTGGATTTATTCGACATTGTTCTTGGAATCTATATCGTCAGCTTTATCCTGCTTCTAACTTCATTCCTCGGCACACCGCGTATTTTCTATAAGACCGCTGCTGTCCTCATGGTGATCGGCGCGTTTTTGCATATGAGCAGCATCACCATGCGCATTATCATCATGAACCGGCCGCCCGTGGCGACACTCTATGAAACAACTATTTTCGTTTCGTTTATCGCCGTGTGTCTGTCGCTGCTGTTCGAATGGAAAAAGCGCGATGCGACCGGCATGACCGTGGGTTCGATTATCGGCACAGTTTTGCTGTTCATTAGCACACGCTATGCCGCCGACGGCGACACGATGGAAATGCTCGTGGCCGTTCTCAACACCAATTTCTGGCTCGCGACGCATGTCGTCGCCGTGACAATGGGCTATGGCTGCGCGCTCGTCGCCGGAACACTTGGACATATTTATTTGATTAAAAAACGGCTGCGACCAAAAGATACGGCCGCGCACACCAACATCATCAACACAATGTTGGCCGTTGCCCTCATCGCGACATTCTTCGCGACACTCGGTACCATTTTGGGTGGTATCTGGGCCGATCAATCCTGGGGCCGGTTCTGGGGGTGGGATCCAAAAGAAAACGGCGCGATGTTTATTGTGTTGTGGCTGCTGTGGCAATTGCACGGTAAAGTCGCCGGCGTTTTGTCGCCGCTCAACTTTGCATCTGGCATGGTTTTGACAAATGTCGTCGTTGCGCTGTCGTGGTTCGGCGTTAATTTGCTCAATGTCGGATTGCATTCCTATGGCTTCACCAATAACATTGCCGCCAATTTGGGGTTGTTCTGCAGCGCCGAAATTTTGTTCCTTATCGGCATGCGTGTCGCACTGGTGCGGAGAGCCAAGGCATGAACGGAAAGCTTATCGCCCTTTTGTTTGTGGCTTTTCTGCTGAGTGGCGCCATTTTATATAACCAGAATCAGGTGCCGCAATCGATTGCACCCGAAACCGAAGCAACTGACGCCAACAAAAAATTTGCGCCCTTTCCCGACATCACTTTTAAAACAGTCGATGGACAGCCAGTACGTATTCAGGATTTAAAAGAAAAAACTGTGCTGGTTCACTTTTGGGCTGCGTGGTGCGGGCCATGTCACGCTGAATTTCCAGATTTGTTGAGATATGTCGAGCGCGCCAAAGGCAACATCGCTCTCCTATCGATTTCGCTCGACGGTAATTACGATGACAGTCAGCACGTTCTAAATGAGGTCGAACGCAAACATAATGTATCCGTACACGGGCCGCATCTCTATTGGGTATCGGATCGCGACCGCAGCCTATCCTTGCAAAACTTCAACACCGTCAAGGTCCCCGAGACGATTGTCGTCAATCAGGGCCTCATGATCGATAAAATTGTCGGTGGCGGCCCGTGGGCTGAAGCCGCCAAGCCCGAAGCACAATACTAAAGCAGGGGCATAATCGCGTCCGACAAACTCTTGTCGGTTAGCTTTGCTTTATCAGGCGAAAGTTTGGCGCGAACGATACCACGCATATCAACAATATAAGTTAAAGGGATCATATCCGGTGTGCCAAAATCATTCGCGCTCACATCGCGTAACATGGCTGCCGGAAAACTGTACGCTTTCATCATCTCTTTCACATCATCGCGGTGACGCGGGCTATCGGCGCTGAGCGCAATCATCTCGACCCCCTGCCCATGATGCGCGCGGTAAAATGCGTCCAGAACCGGCATTTCTTCCTTACATGGTGCGCACCATGTCGCCCAGAAATGAACGATCACGACTTTGTTTTTAAGCGTCGTCAGATCGAACGAATGATCGCTCAAATCACGCACCATCAGCGCCGGCGTCGGCTGGCCAATCTCAACAGCGGCCTGCGCTGGCGGACAAAGGCTAAACAACGCAAGCATCGCCAAGCCTATGACACGTGTGATTTTTTTGTGCATCGCTGACTCCCTCTTCAGAAGTTATATCCAACGATGAATTTGAGCAAGACCGGTGCTACCAACTGATTGCCATTGGTATATTGATAAACCGGCAGCTCAACATCGCCATAAATTTTCACCGCGTTCACATCATATTCGACGCCGGGCGAAATCAGTAATCGCTTGTAGCCACTATTTGGCGGATCGGCATTCAATCCCGTATCATGCACGCGATAAGAACCGATCAACTGCAGCAGAGGCGAAATATGTCCGCTGCCAATCATGCCTGCATCATGATAGACGCCAATCGCACTGTCTGTTTCGTCACCAGGGCGGTAATCGCCTTGCGACATAAACGCATGATCCCATTGCACGTTCGCAAACCAGTTCAAGGCATAATCCTTGCTCACCTCACCCATATGGTAGGCGCCCAGCAACAGATCGGTGCTCCCACTGCCAATGGATGTATCGCGGTCGAACCCGCTATATCTGAAATCGCCGGTCGGCAGTTTGAGACCAAAGGTAATGCCCGTCGACATATCATCTGAAAATCCTGAATAAACGCCTTGCAGATGCAAATCGCCGATAGCGGCATGCTGGGATTTCACCAAATTTCCACTGTCATCGGTTGTTTTAAAGAAACGATCGGTGAGCGGCATTTCACCCATCACGCCCCAACTGCGATTAAACATGTATTGAGTGCCCGCCTGAAAGAAATCACTGCGCAAAACCTTGTCACCGTTATTGGCACGTGGCGCGTCCGAAGAACCGCTCCAGTTTGTCGTTTGATTCATAAAGTCGTATTCGAACCAGGCCGTCCCGCCGGCTTCCGTCGGCATCATCGTGCTGGTGCCAACATCGAATACCCCGCATCCACAAGCGCAGGCGGAAGCAAGGCTCGGCGCCAGAGCAAACACAGAAACGGCGGATAATAAAACGCGTTTAGACATAATTTCCTCGCATAACCAGAATGAGAACAGATGCGCACCGAAAAGCGCGCCGTTACTTCACGTCAATGTTTAAGCGAGGGTTGGAGGCGCGCGTGATCGTGCACCGAAGTAAAATTCGTTCTGAAGAGTGGGCTCATCGAGCGACGAGACGACCCGCTGGACATCATATGAAACCAAGGCCAGAAGTATGCCGTGCGGCACCACGAAGCCGCCGCTCATTAAGTTCAGAGTTTGACAGACCGGACAGCTTGGAGATTTCTGCGCAGGCGCCCCTTGAGAACCTGCACGCTCGACGGCAATCTTTTTTATCAATGAGCAGTGATGAATCGAGCCATTCGTCGGCATTGCATTTGCCGAACTATGGATTAATGGCATCATCACTTGCAACATAATCGACAGCACCGCAATCCATGCGGCACGGCGGAAAATTATGCTGTGGTGATTCCTGAATGACATAAGGCGAACGGTATCAGACTGAAAATGAGTGAACAAGTGATACAGAATCCTTTAAATATTGAATATCTTGCCCGGATTCATCAACCCATCTGGATCAAGGGCGCGTTTGATTTTGCGCATAACGTCAATTTCAGCCGACGTTTTATAGGATGCCAACTCTGCCTTACGCTCAATGCCAATGCCATGTTCGGCACTGATGCTACCCCGCATACTCTTGACCGCAGCATACACAATGTCCTGTATTCGTTTTTTAAGTGCAGCGATTTTATCGGACGCCTGCGCGGGTGAGAAATACATATTGTAGTGGAGATTTCCGTCACCGATATGGCCAAACGGAAACAGAATCATATCCGGCGTTACAGCTTTTATTTGCGGTTCCATCTGCCTCAGGAAATTCGGGATTTGCGCGAGTGGCAAGGAGATATCGAAATGAATACCCGGCCCTTCTTTGCGCGCGGATTCAGAAATGCTGTCGCGCAACTGCCAGAACTGTTTCGCCTGCGCCGTGTTTTCGGCAATGACGGCATCAAGAATTTTTCCTGACTCGAGAGCTTCAGATGCCAAATTTTCGAAAACAGAACGTAAGGGCACGCCTTGTGACGATGCGCCAAGCTCCACGAGCAGATAATAAGGCGCATTATCCTTACCTGGAAAACGCGTGCCGGAAATATGCTTGGTTACAAGTTTCAGGGCCTGATGCGACATAATTTCAAAAGCACTGAGCCACTCGGCGCATTCTTTGCGAAATGTTTTCAGAAGTTCAAGTGCGACATCCGCGCTTCCAAGAGCAATCACGGCCGTCAACGTTTGTTGGGGTCTTGGGAAAAGTTTCAACGTCGCCGCCGTAACGATGCCCAAGGTTCCTTCCGCGCCAATGAAGTAAGAACCAAGATTATAGCCGGTATTGTCTTTCGGTAGTTTATGCAGACTCGAAAATATCTGGCCGTCCGGCAGAACAGCCTCAAGGCCCATCACCAGATCGCGCATATTGCCATAACGTAGAACCGCCGTACCGCCCGCGTTGGTGGAGATAGCCCCACCAACCTGCGCGCTGCCTTCCGAGCCCATGGTGAGAGGAAACAGAAAACCGGCTTCAGCGGCTGTTTCCTGCACTCTTTGCAGAACCGTTCCGGCGTCAACCGTCACGGTCGAGGCAATCGGATCGATATCGCGAATTTTGTTGAGCCGTGAAAGGCTGATGACAATTTCATTGCCCGATTGCGACGGGACGCTGCCGCCAACCAAACCCGTGTTACCGCCTTGAGGCACAATGGACACATGATGCCGGTGACAGATGGCAACAATTTCCGCGACCTGCGCCGTATTCGATGGCAACGCGACAAGCGGCGATTTGCCCGTCCATCCGTTGCGCCAGGATGTGAGATAGGGCTGCATGTCGGCCGGATTATCAATCCAGCCGCCACTGCCCAGACCTTTTTTAATTTCAGCAATAGCCTCGCCAACCGCGGGTTTAGCGGACATCAAACGTGATCCCTTGTGCCAGAGCGGGTTTGTCGGAACCGTAATAAACCGTGCTGGTTTGGCGGCGCATATAGTTTTTCCACGCGTCCGAGCCGGACTCGCGGCCGCCGCCGGTTTCTTTTTCACCGCCGAACGCCCCGCCGATTTCGGCGCCGCTGGTGCCGATATTTACATTGGCAATGCCACAATCGCTGTATTTGCGGAAATATTCGGCTTCACGCAGATCGGTCGTGAAAATCGCCGACGATAACCCTTGGGGTACGTCATTATGAATCGCGAGCGCCTGTTCCAGATCCTTATAAGGAATGACATAGAGAATGGGTGCGAAGGTTTCCTGACGCACGATGTTGGTTTGCCTTGAGATTTTGACGAAGGCGGGTTCAACATAAAAAGCGTCTGCCGCTTTGGTCTGCGGCACGCGTTTGCCGTAGCAAACTTTACCGCCTTCGGCTTTTGCCTGCTTCAACGCTTTTTGCATGTGGCGGAACGCATTTTCATCGATCAGCGGGCCCACAAGCGTTTTGGTATCAAGCGGATTGCCAATTTTCTTTGCGGCAATCACCCCATAGCTTTTTTCAAGTTGGGTGCAGAGTTTATTATAAATCGATTTATGCGCGATGACGCGGCGCGTAGTTGTGCAGCGTTGCCCGGCAGTCCCGACCGCCCCAAAGAGAATGGAATTGAGCGCGAGATTGAGATCGGCATTCGCGGTTACAACAATCGCGTTGTTACCGCCAAGCTCAAGCAGCGACTTGCCAAAACGTTCCGCCACATGCGGGCCGACGCGCTTGCCCATACGCGTGCTACCGGTCGCACTGACCAAAGCAATCGCAGGATTAGAAATGAGCCGTTCACCAACCTTGGCATCGCCGAGAATGATCTGGCTCAAAGACTTTGGTACCGCGAGGCCGTCTTGGGTAGCGCGTACGACAGCTTTGGCAAATAACCCAGAGCATGCGAGCGCGCAGAGCGGCGTTTTTTCAGACGGTTTCCACAGAACTGGATCGCCGCACGTGATCGCGAGCGCAAAATTCCACGCCCACACCGCGACCGGAAAATTAAACGCGCTGATAACGGCAACGGGCCCGAGCGGTAGCCAATTTTCCTGCATCACATGCTCGGCGCGTTCGGATGCAATCGTGAGACCATGCAACTGCCGTGACAGGCCCACAGCGAAATCGCAGATATCGATCATTTCCTGCACTTCGCCGCGACCTTCGGCAATGATTTTGCCGCATTCAATCGTGACGAGTTGCGCAAGTTTTTCCTTGTGTTTACGCAATTCTTCGCCGAACAGACGGATCAATTCGCCACGCTTCGGTGCCGGAACCTGGCTCCATACTTTAAATGCTTTCACGGCATTTTTAATTTTGTCGTCAACACCCGTGACAGTATCGGCTTTCAAGCTTGCTAAACGACTGCCATCGATCGGCGTCGTCACAGGCAAATCGCGCCCCTTGTATTTCTTCAGATCGACGCCCAGATCATGCAGCAAATGGGTAATGTTCATCTAGAGTCCCTCAAGATGCGGACACTGCTTAACGTAAAGCTTGCCGTGCGTCGTCTTCAAAAAAGCCGGAAGCGAAATGTCTTCTTGTTTCACAAAACCTTTCGGCGGCAAACTTCCATTGCTCGCCATTTCGACCACGGCCGCGATTGAGGCGGCGGTTGTCCACAAAATCGCAGGCCAATATTTGTCGCCGATTTGCAGCGGATCGTATTTTGCAACAAAAACCTTGGTCTGCAAACGACCATCAATCTCGCCCTGTGCCGAAACGTGGATCAGCACGCGGTCTTCATCATCCGGCGGCAACGCATAACCAAGACGTTTAACAAGATCATCCGGATTATCGCGGAAACGCATATCCTCGATTAGTAATTTCATGCCCGCCAAATGGCCGGGATAGCGGATACTTTTATAATCGAGCGTCTCGACCTTGCCGGCATAGGTTTCGGTCATCGTGCCAAGGCCGCCGGAGGTCGTGAAAGCCTCATATTCCGTACCATCAATACGGAGAATTTCGTGGTTGCGTAACGGCGGCACTTTCTGACGTTTGCCATCGGCGATGACATCGCATTCGGCGATATATTCGTGCACAAGTCCCGCGAGCGACCAATTGCCGGCATAGCCAAGCTGACCGGTCGGGCTTTGTGGCAACGCGCCGACGCGCAATTTCAAATAACGCAAAGCTCCGGCATCAAATTTTTTCGCCAGATGCGCGCCGATAATGCCGATGATGCCAGGCGCTAAGCCGCATTGCGGAATAACGGGATGATTGGCGCTGGCTGCAAGCTTACGCACAGCTTCGGTTGTTTTCACATCTTCGGTGGGATCGAAATAGGCGATGCCCGCCTTATAGGCAGCTTCCGCGACATTTAATGTCAGGTGAAACGGCAAACATGAAATCACCGCATCGTGATTTTTGAGGATATCGACCAAAGCCTTTTGGTCCTGCACATCGCCGGCAATAAAGGCGATGCCGTCAGGCGTATGCTTCGGCTTATGATGATCGAGCGCACTGACCTGCATCCCGGTTTCTTTGAGAAACAGGGCAAGCAATCGGCCAACGCCGCCAAATCCGATAATCAGTGGTTTCTTGATCGCCATTGCCGTCATTACCTTTAGCTACGTCGTGTCATTTCAAAAAGATTGGTCGCCTGCGCGCCAAGAAAGCCATGGAATCGCGTCGGCTTACCATCCGGCCCGGGAACATTACCGCGTTCGGCAAGTTCGTAATAGGCGTAACTCCAGTTCATCTTACCCTTACCCCCGCCCTCTTCCATCACATCACAGTCTTCCATCGCAGCCTTGGTGGAGGATTGGCGCAGCTTACTGCCACGCTCGCCTTCCATTTCATCTTTCATCGGCACGCCTGCGGCGGCCAACGCCGCCACAGTTGCTTCAATATCCGGCCATTCTTTGACATGCTGTTCATTAATATAGGCGGTGAAATGATTGACGGCATTGCCGTGCAGCAATGTCCACGCGGCGTATTGAGATTCCTTGTCGACTGCCTCGACCGCTTTGCGCAGAGGCGGAGCCCACGGGCGCGAGAAAAATTTTGCCAGGGACGGCACCAGATCATCGGCGCGCTTTTGCGGTATCGATTCACCCTTTGCCAGCAGCTCAAGCTGTTTGAGGTCATCGGCGGAGACAAGGTCGGGTGCAGCGGCAACTGATTTTTTAATTTTATCGGCTGTAGCAGGCGAAAGCTGATCAACTTCCAACTGGCTGATAAAAATCTTCGGGCTGGCGGGATTGGTTTTATGTTCGTAATGCCAGGCCGTGAGTTTTTTGTCTTCAAACAGATATAAATCTTTTTGCTGATAGCCAAGCGCCAGAAAAATCCGCGCGATTGCCGGAACGCCCGGAGGTTGCCTACCAACATTCGTATTAAAGGTGCGAAACGCGATATGGTCGTTCTGAACTTTGCCACCATGCTGCTCGACCATGCTTTGATATTGTGCGGCATAAGGCACGCGCTTGATATACTGCGCCCAAAGACGCGAAAGGAGTTTGTCGAGAACGGTAGCGGCGTTCATGAAGTCTCCGAAGTTAAGGGGCCTTGGTGATCACCGAGGATGGGTCTACAGGCTTGCCTTGATAACGCGTTTCGAAATGCAGCTGTGGAGAAGGCACATTACCGGTTTTGCCGACCGTACCGATCATATCGCCCTTCGCGACAACAGCATCCTTATTCACCAAAGTACGGTCAAGATGCGCATAGGCCGTTACCCAACCATCTTGATGCCGGATAAGAACAAGATTGCCGAAGCCCTTCATTTCATTACCTGCATAGGCGACAATTCCATTCGCGGCGGCGGCAACGGGCGCGCCTTTAGGTGCGCCGATATTAATGCCGTCATTCGTCAGCCCCTGCCCTTTTGGTCCGAAGGTCGACAAAATAGGCCCTTGCACCGGCCAGCCCATTTCGACCTTGGGCGGCGTGACCGTGGCCGGTAACGGTGGTGGTGCCGTTTCATCAGGTTTCACAGAAGGCGCGGTCGTCGCAACAGGTTTTGGTGGCTCGACAGGTTTATTCAAACTTTCAATGGGGGCGGACGCGACCGTTGAGCCAAGAGTATTTGGCGGTTTCTTCGCAGGCGGGCTTGGTGGAACCGATTGGATCGGCGCCAAAGGTTCGGCTTCAATCGCGCCCGACGGCGCAGACGTCACCGGCGGCAGTGAACCGCCATAGCTGCTCGAAACACCGCCTGACGACCCCGCAGGGAGAACCAGATTTTGGCCCGGCTTCAACGTAAAAGGCGGCTGCAAATTATTGAGAACGATAATATCGCGCATCGACACATTGTTATCGCGCGCGACAGCATAAATGTTTTCGTTACCGTGAACCGTGATCGTTTGGCCGGGCGTTAGGCTGCTGCGCGACGGCAAGCTTGGCGGTGCGGGATGAAAAAGAGTGCAAGCCGCCAGCAATAACGCCGCACCAACCATTATACCCAGTTTTTGCGGCGAGAGATTCATGATGCTCCCACCTGTATTTTCTTTTCGCCGCCCATATATTTCTGTAGCGCATCGGGAATAGCGATTGAGCCATCGGCTTGCTGAAAATTTTCCATAATCGCGATTAGGCAGCGACCAACCGCAACGCCGGAACCGTTCAGCGTGTGAACGAATTCGGTACTCTTCTCGCCCGCTGCGCGGAAACGTGCATTCATGCGCCGGGCCTGAAAATCACCGCAGTTCGAACAACTCGAAATCTCGCGATACGTATTCTGCCCCGGCATCCACACCTCAATGTCGTAGGTCTTGCGTGATGCAAAGCCCATATCGCCCGTGCACAGCACAATCGTACGGAACGGCAGATCAAGCCGTTTCAAAACGGTTTCGGCGCACTGCGTCATGCGCTCGTGCTCTTCTTCCGATTTATCGGGCGTGGTGATGCTGACCATTTCGACCTTGTAAAACTGATGCTGACGCAACATGCCACGCGTGTCCTTGCCGGCAGCCCCAGCTTCAGCACGGAAACATGGCGTTTTTGCGGTGAACCGGAATGGCAGTTCTTCTCGCGATAGAATCATATCGTTAACAATATTAGTCAGCGGCACTTCGGCGGTCGGAATGAGCCAAAGGCCGGTCGTCGTCCGGAACTGATCGTCGACAAATTTCGGTAACTGTGCCGTACCATACATCGTCCGGTCATTGACCATGAGCGGCGGCGAGATTTCAGTGTAACCAAATTCGGTTGTGTGAATATCGAGCATGAAATTGCCCAGTGCCCGCTCCAATCGTGCGAGCGGACCTTTCAATAAGGTAAACCGCGCGCCAGAAAGTTTGGCAGCTGTTTCGAAATCCATCAAATGCAGAGCTTCACCGATTTCAAAATGCTGCTTCGCCGCATTTATTGTTTTTGGCGAACCCGATTTGCGGAGCTCTTTGTTATCTTTCTCGTCTTTGCCATCCGGAACATCTTTGGCGGGAAGATTGGGTAAACCCGACAGGATAGCTTCGATCTGGGCTGCCAACCCATGTTCATGCTCTTCAAGATTCGGCATTTTTTCTTTGATCATCGCGACTTCCTGCATCAAGGCATCGGCATTGCCTTTTTTGCTTTTGATCTCGCCAATTTGTTTGGAAAGCTCATTACGCTTTGCCAGCAATTCCTGAACGGTTGTTTGCGCTTTACGCCGCTCAATATCGACGGACATAATATGGGCAGCCTCACCCGGTAGTCCGCGCCGCTTGAGCGCAGCATCGAAAGCATCAGGATTTTCGCGGATAAAACGGATGTCGTGCATGTAGAAAACGCCCCTTGAAACCAGTCCAGACTATATCGGGAGTTACGCCGACGGTCCAGCGGACAGGTCCACGTCTTCGGGCGCGGTAACACGGGTTTTTTCAACCCATTTCGCTCCCAGAATGGAAAGCTCGTAGAGCACCATGAGGGGTAGCGCGAGGCTGAGCTGGCTAATGACGTCAGGCGGCGTCAGGACCGCAGCGGCAACGAAAATCAGCACAATTGCATAACGGCGGAACTGGCTCAGCTTGGCCGATGACAACAACCCGACGCGCGTCAGCAACACTAAAATCACTGGCAATTCAAATGCGATGCCGAAGGCAAAAATAACGGTCATCGACAGCGAAAGATACTCGCTCACGCGTGCTTCGAGCTGGATCGGCAAGCCGCCGGGCGTGGCCGGCATTTCAAAGCCGAGGAAAAATTTCCACGCCAACGGAAACACAAAATAATAAGCCATCCCCGCGCCGAGCAGAAAGAATGCCGGCGTCGCGACAAGGAATGGCAGAAACGCGTTGCGTTCGTTTTTATAAAGCCCGGGCGCGACGAACATCCATATCTGCGCTGCGATGACCGGAAACGCTAGAAAACATCCGGCCCACAGAGCAAGCTTGATATAGGTCGTGAAAGCTTCGGTAAGGCCCGTATAAATCAAACGGCGATGTTCGCCTTCGGTGATCTGCGCCAAAGGCCTTACAAGAAATTCGTAAATCTGCGGCGCGAAATAATAACTGACGAGAAATCCGGCCAGCACCGCCAGCAACGACCAGATGAGCCGCTTGCGCAATTCGAGCAGATGCGCGAGCAACGGCTGGCGCAGCGGATCAAGCGGTGGGGTTTGGTCGGTCATGATCAGGTGCGGGGCTAGGATCAGCGGCCTGTTTTTCTTTATGTAGTTTTTCCGCAATCTCGGTTTCGTAATTTAATTGCTCGAAACTACGCTGAACATCATGTACCAGATTGCGCGCCTTCCCGGCCCATTGGCCGAGCGTGCGCATCACCTTGGGTAGGTCTTTCGGTCCGATAGCGACAAGCGCCACCGCGCCGATGACCACAAGTTCAGGCCAAGCTATATCGAGCATGTTGTTACGACGTTTTGTCGTCCGACGGCGGCAATTTGATCGTGTCGGATTTATCCGCTGTTTTGTCGTCGTTCAATCCTGACTTGAAGCTTTTGATGCCCTTGCCCAGATCGCCCATGACTTGCGGCAGCTTGCCCGCGCCGAATACGACCAGCACGACCAGCAGCACCAGCAGAATATGCCAAAGACTCAAACCCATAGTTCCCTCGCGCGGATTAGAATGTTATATGCCGGTAGTTATAGCTTGTTCATATATTCATGTCTCAGCAAAAAATCATCCTCGTTGCGGGCCCTACGGCGGCCGGAAAATCGGGTTTTGCGCTTGATCTAGCGCGAAAAAGGCGTGGCACCATTATTAATGCCGACGCGATGCAGATTTATGGCGGTTTACCGATCCTCTCCGCCCAGCCGGACGCCAAAGAACAAAAAGAAATTCCGCACGAGCTTTACGGGGTCTTGGAGCCAAGCGAAAAATCATCAGTCGGCAAGTGGGTGACGTTGGCGACCACCGCGATTGAAAAAACTTTTGCCGCTGGAGGCACGCCTATACTGGTCGGCGGCACCGGGCTTTACTTTAAATCCCTGCTCGGCGGCCTCGCCGCTATCCCACCTATCCCGGACGACGTACGCGAAACAACGCAAAAATTGTATGACGAGATCGGCGAAGAAAGCTTCCGGCGCAAACTCACAACGCTCGATCCCGAAACGGCGGCGCGTCTTGCCAAGAATGATCGGCAGCGATCGATCCGCGCCTACGAAGTTGCGGTCCACACCGGCAAGACGATTGGCTATTGGCATAAACAAAAATCCGACAGCCAGCAATCGTGGGAGATCGAATCTCATCTGCTGATGCCGGAGCGTGAAACGCTTTATGCCGCTTGCGATCATCGTTTTGCCCTTATGATCGAGCATGGCGCAATTGAGGAAGTTAAAAATTTGTTGCAGCGCAAACTTGACCCACAATTGCCCGCGATGAAAACTTTGGGCGTGCGCGAAATTACCGCTTATTTGCTAGGCGAAATTAACCTTAAGGACGCGATTTCACAGACTCAACAGGCGACACGCAACTACGCCAAACGACAAATGACCTGGTTTCGGAATCAGTGGACGTATAAAAATATTTGACAAGAAAGTAGATTGTTGGCTGACTGATGTACCGTTTACCTGATTAAGTTTGATATAATTGAGAGACAAGAAATGCCATTATCCGAAAATACATGCCTCAATCCTCGTGCCTATCGCTCTCCAAGCATGTACAGAGGCAAATTAAATCCAGATGATCCCGAGTGTGACCCAGGTCCACCCAGACCCGGCTATGAAGCAGCAGACACAGAAGCAGCACGAAGAGCACGAGCTTTCTGTGCTTTTGGACCAATGATTTTTGACCCAAAGAGATAGCTTTATCACCGCCGCCGTCTCTGCCGACGTGCGCGGTCTTTTTCTCGTGCTTCATGCTTGCTTGGCGCCTTGCGACCACCATCTTCCTGACCGGCTTCGACAATGGTAAAAGCCATACTGCCGGTCAGACGATCCGCCTGTTCCAACTTCACAAGTACGGGCTGGGCCAATTGATAAACGCGTTTCGTACGACGGCCAATGAGCGCCTGCCGTTTTTCATCATGAAAATAATAATCATCGGGCAGTGAATTCATCGGAATGATGCCGTCGGCCCCCGTCTCATCAAGGCGCGCGAACAGGCCAAATCGCGCGACACCGCTAATGCGCGCCGAAAAGGTCGCGCCGACGCGATCCGTCATAAATAAGGTTATAAAACGATCCGTCGCATCACGCTCAGCTGCTGCCGAACGGCGTTCGGTCGTTGAAATATGTTCGGCGATTTCATCGAGCCGTTCGATCTCGCTATCCGTCAGCCCGTCATCGCCAAGCTTGCATGCGCGAATAAGGCCGCGATGCACGACAAGATCTGCATAGCGGCGAATGGGTGACGTGAAATGCGCATATTTAGCCAAAGCCAAACCGAAATGGCCGATATTTTCTTTGCTATAAATCGCCTGCGCTTGACTGCGCAGCATCATCTCATTGACGACTTGCGCATGCGGGCCGCCCGCGCTGTTTTCCAAAATCTGCGTCAGAAAACGCGAATGCAATTGCTTGCCGGGCACCAGACTGATGCCGAGGCTATCAAGAAAATCGCGCAAGGCTTCAAGCTTCATCTCGCTCGGCCGGTCGTGGATGCGGTAAAGGCAGATGCCGCCTTTGCCTTCCAACTGCGCGGCGGCGGCAACATTGGCGCAGATCATAAATTCTTCGATGAGTTTATGGCTATCGAGACGTTCACGCACCTTGATCGTTTTCACTTTGCCGTTGTCGATTTCAACTTTGCGTTCGGGCAGATCAAGTTCAAGCGTGCCGCGCTTCACACGTGCCGCGAGTAAACATTGAAACGCCGCATAAAGTGGCTTGATGACCGGCTCGAGCAAAGACGATGTCATCGCATCGGGGTTGCCATCTTTTGCCTGCTGCACCTGTTCATAAGTCAGCCGCGCGTGCGATTTCATCACGCCACGCACAAACTGCCAGCGCGTGAGCTCGCCAACTTTATCGAGCCACAAATGCGCGGCCATACAGGCGCGGTCGACATTTGGTTTGAGCGAACATAATTCGTTGCTCAACGCCTCCGGCAACATCGGTACGACGCAATCCGGGAAATAGGTTGAATTACCGCGCTGATGGGCCGTTTTATCGAGCGCACTGCCATGTTTGACGTAATGCGAAACGTCGGCAATCGCGACAATCAGATGCCACCCGCCATTATCGGTCGGCTCGGCAAAGACGGCATCGTCGAAATCACGCGCATCGGCGCCGTCGATTGTGACCAACGGAATTTTACGCAAATCGGTGCGATTACCAAGCGTCACCGGCTTTGCGGCCTCGGCCTCAGCTACCGCCAGTTTATTAAATTCATTCGGAATGTCGTGCGTCGCAATCGCGATGATGCTGACCGCGCGCGGCGAGTTCATATCACCGAGAATATCGATCAGTTTCGCTTCTTTCGGTCCCCAACGGCGGCCCGATGAAACCTCGGCAACGGCGAGATGCCCTTCTTCCAGATGAAAATTAGTTTTGGCATGCAAAACATATTCGCCGCGATCACGACGATTGGTCGATTGCAACCGCCAACCGCTCGTTGCTTTCGTCAGAACGCCAACTACGCGCTGTGGCCCTTCGCGTTCGGGCTTTTGCGGGGAGACCGGTTTACCTTTTTGGAATGAACGGCGCGATTTATGCTTTTCACTCTTCGGGCGCGGTGCGTTGCGAGGTGGTTTGCGCGTCACGACGCGGCTTTGCCCTTCTTCGCCTTCGGCGCTTGGGCCACTTTCGCCGGCTTTTCTTCTTTCACCGCTTTTGCCTTGGTTGCTTTGCGGCCCTTGCCAAACGTGCTTGGACCCTTGGCGATTTTGGCGGCGAGAATTTCGACCGCTTCGGTAAGCGTTAGCGTATCAGGATCGTAGGACTTCGTCACCGTCGCCATGACCTTGCCCCACTTTACATAAGGACCGAAGCGGCCTTTGTTGAGCGATACAGGCTTGCCGTCATCGGGATGTTCGCCGAGCGCTTTGCCGGGTTCGCGCTGTGGGCGATTGCTCTTGTTCGGCTCCGCTATCAAAACCACGGCGCGGTTGAGACCGACATTCAGCACATCATCATCCGGTGTGAGCGTCTTATATTGCGGACCCATTTTGAGGTACGGCCCAAACCGGCCGAGACCCGCGTAAATCATTTCACCGCTTTCCGGATGCTTGCCAATTTCACGCGGCAGGCCGAGCAACTTGAGTGCCGTGGTCAGATCGATCAAATTCGGATCGAGGCCTTTCGGCAAAGATACACGCTTTGGTTTTGGCGTATCGTCTTTTTTCTTTTTCTTCTTTTTAGGTTTGCCGTCTTCGCTGACGGGCTCAGGCGGTGGCGCAGCGACCGGTGCTGGCCCTAACTGAACATAAGCGCCGTAAGGCCCTACCCGCGCCGAGACAGGCAATCCCGTTTCAGGATCGTTACCCAATTCGCGTGGCCCTTGCATTTGCACGCTCGTATCGTTGGCACCGCCGGCAACGGCGAGCGGCCGCGTATTGCGACATTCGGGATAGTTCGAGCATCCAAGGAACGCGCCGAACTTGCCGAGCTTCAGACCCATACGACCAGTTTTACAAACGGTACAAACGCGCGGATCGCTGCCGTCTTTCTGTGGTGGGAAGAAATGTGGGCCGAGCATTTCATCGAGCGCGTCGATAACGTTAGAAATCTTCAAATCCTTGGTTTCACCGATCGCGCTCGAGAAACCCGTCCAAAATTCACGCAAAACCTTTTTCCAATCGATACGCCCACCTGAAATATCGTCGAGTTTTTCTTCGAGATCGGCGGTGAAATCATATTCCACATAATCGTGGAAATAATTTTCGAGGAATGCGGTCACGATGCGACCACGGTCTTCTGGAATGAAACGCTTTTTATCGAGCGTGACATAATCGCGGTCCTGCAACACCTGCATGATGCTGGCATATGTCGAAGGGCGACCGATGCCGAGTTCTTCGAGCTTCTTAACAAGGCTCGCTTCGCTGTAGCGCGGCGGCGGCTGGGTGAAATGCTGCTCCGGTTTAATCTCTTTCTTGGTCAGCGGATCATTCTGGTTGACGGGCGGCAAGCGCACATTGCCGTAGCCATCACCGCCCTCGGGTTTTTTATCTTCGTCGTCGCTTTCCTGATAAACTTTGAGCCAGCCGTCGAATACAACAACCGACCCCGTCGCGCGGAAAGTCGATTTGTTATCATTGCCGATGATATCGACCGCGACTTGATCAAGCACCGCGCTTGCCATTTGCGAAGCCATCGTACGTTGCCAGACCAGCGTATAGAGCCGCAGACTGTCGCCATCGAGATATTTTGCGACCTTCTCCGGCGTACGATTCATATCCGTGGGACGAATGGCTTCATGCGCTTCCTGCGCATTCTTGGCGGCATTTTTATAAACGCGCGGCTCATCCGGCAGATAATTTTTGCCGAAATCACGGGCGATGACATCGCGCGCACTTGCTATCGCTTCCGCCGATAAGGAAACGCCGTCGGTACGCATATAGGTAATCAAACCAACGGTTTCCCCGCCGATATCGATGCCTTCGTACAGCCCTTGCGCCGTACGCATTGTGCGCGTCGCGGTAAGGCCAAGCTTACGTGAGGCTTCCTGCTGTATTGTCGATGTTGTGAATGGCGGGTACGGATTACGGCGCGATTGTTTTTTCTCAACCGACGATACTTTCCATGTCAGCTGATTAAGCATCGAAAGCGTAGCTTGCGCTTCGGCTTCGGTCTGAATCGCAAACTTATCGAGCTTCTTGCCGTTCAGATGTGTGAGGTGTGCGGGGATTAACGCGTCGTTCGACGTCGAAAATGCGCCTTCAATACTCCAGAATTCCTGCGGCTTGAAAACTTCAATTTCGGATTCACGTTCGCAGATCAGGCGCAGCGCCACCGATTGCACACGGCCTGCCGATTTCGCGCCCGGCAATTTGCGCCACAAAACCGGCGACAGTGAAAAGCCGACAAGATAATCCAGCGCACGGCGTGCCATATAAGCATCCACCAGATCCTGATCGATCTCGCGCGGATTGGCGATCGCATCGGTAACGGTCTTTTTGGTAATTTCGTTAAAAGTGATGCGCTTGATCGGCACCGACTTCGCCAAACCCTTGGCGCGCAGCACTTCCAGAATGTGCCAGGCGATCGCTTCCCCTTCGCGGTCCGGATCGCTTGCCAGATAAACGGCATCAGCACCCTTAACAGCTTTGGTAATTTCACTGACAGGCTTATCGGCGCGGTCGCCAAGTTCCCAATCCATTGCGAAGTCTTCATCGGGGCGGACGGAGCCGTCTTTCGGTGGCAAATCCCGGATGTGGCCGTAGGACGCCAGCACGGTATAGTCGCTGCCGAGATACTTATTAATGGTCTTCGCCTTCGCGGGCGATTCAACGATGACTAATTTATGGGCCACTAAAACTGCTCCAACACCCTCTATCCTACGTAAGAGCGGTGAGCATTAGGCCAAAAGTCCAGTTTTGACAATATTTTATATACTCTACCTTTGGTTCTTCTTTAATTTTCATAAGGTTACGAGAGATACGAGCGACGGCGCACAACCTTTATGGAATCGATTTAACTACGAACTAAAGCGGCGCAAACGCCTCTTTTACCTTTATCAGGACGCACGACACTCGAGAGATGCATAGTGCCAGGCGGACCCTCTTCTTCAGCAGCAGCATCACTGCCATATAAAAGCACACCTATACGCCCCAACGGCATTTCATAGAATAATTCCTGTTCACGGAGCTTACTAAAGACTCCTATACGCATGCAGTCAGGACCGGTTTGCTTAAGAACTTCAATGAGAGTCCCCTGCTCTGCGGTCGCAATTCTTTGTGCATCATAAGGCATTACCCACGTAGGGCAGCCACCAACTCGCGACAAAAGAAATCCTCGACTTCCAGGTTTACCATTGACTTTGTCAGCATGAAGAAGGGGGACGGCTTGCGTTATAAATTCTCCGAGTAATATCTCCAGCTTGTCATCGCTCTTAATATCCATACCAAGAACAATACTTTTAATTCTCAAAAGCTCAACATCCACGATTTTTAAGAGAGTCACCATTTCAGGTACAAATTTCGTAGAAGGCTCAATGTAACGCAAGTCACCTTTTTTATAATTGGGCCTTTGCTTCCTTCCTTCATAGAAATCCAAATCTCTTATTTCATATTTAGTAAGCGAATGCTCAAGATCCGTATGGGCACTTGCAGATCGCATCAGAATATCTTGTGCTTCTGAAGTGAAAGTGCCGGCGTATCGCGGCATATTTGCACGGGCCATAGGATCACTTGGATCGCGCGCGAAAGCTTCAATTGCACGCCACTCCCGTTCTGTAAAAACGTCGAGCTCAATCAGGGTCAACTCGCGCCTAAGCTGATTCCATTTTTCTTTCAGTGCCGCTATTCTCTCCGCTTGCCCAGGAACTTGCTGTTCCGCTAATGCGTGTTGCACCGAATTCGCAGAAGGATCGATCGGTTTATGAACACGAGAACACAAAAAATTGAATGGGCGCATACAAATGCTTTCTATAAATTTCTAAAAAACTAAAAAATCATTGCACTCTTTATATAAATCTTTTCCGGAAAGAGGATGATACCATAAAAATGCGCAACTATTTCACAAGCAAAAAATAGTCCTGTATTCAGTGGGTTATAAAGGCAACCTTGGCTGAACCAAAGTTCACAAGCATATCACAAAAGCAACGGGAGGCGACATCTTCCCGTGCGCGATAGATGCAACCCGTCATATCGTTCCGCGTCCGTCAGAGAATACTAACGCGTTTTCATTATTTACCGATCTTTGTTTCCGTACCACTGAGTAATCGCCGAATATTCGCGCTGTGTTTCCAGAAAACGAGAAAAACGATCACAACCGAAAGCTCAAAGAGATCACTGCGATCCAACATCAAGAAGGCAATTGGCGTTAAACCAATTGAAACCAGCGCGGCGAGCGATGAATAGTCGAAGAGCCACGCGACCAGTATCCATATCAACATTGCTGCGACACCGACCGGCCACGACAACGCCGTGATAACGCCAATCGCCGTTGCGACGCCCTTGCCGCCTTTGAATGTGAGCCAGATTGGAAACAAATGGCCGAGCATCGCAGCCAAACCCGCAATCGCCGCATATTCAGGATAGACACAATGCGTGATGAAGACGGCCGCTGATCCCTTGAGACCATCGAGCAATAAGGTGAGCGCGGCCAAACCTTTTTTGCCGGTGCGCAGAACATTGGTCGCGCCAATATTGCCGGAACCGATCTGGCGAATATCGCCGAGGCCAGCCAACTTCGTCAGCACTAATCCAAACGGAATGCTGCCGAGGAGATAGGAAAGAACGACGACATATATAACGGGGGTATCAGGCATAAGCTTCTCCGCTATTGCCCAGGAAGACGCTAGCGCCCACTCAGCAACAAATCCAACACAGCCATACGCACGGCAACACCAGCAGCCACTTGTTCATGGATGACGCTGAACTTGGGATCATCAGCAAGCTGGCTGGTGATTTCAACATCGCGATTAATGGGGCCTGGATGCATAACGATGACATCGGGCTTCGCCGCCGCGAGTTTCTTATGATCGAGACCATAACGTTGATGATAATCTTTGAGTGATACGGCGAACTCGCCTTGCGCCATACGCTCATGCTGAATCCGCAGCATCATAATGACATCAACGCCGGTCAAACCTTCTTTCATATCTTCGAAAGTTGGGATGTTGAGCTTGCCGTAGCTCGGCGCCATGAAATAAGACGGCGCGATGAATCGCACGTTGGCACCAAGCTTGGTGAGGAGATAAACATTCGATCGCGCAACGCGGCTGTGGCTGATATCGCCGCAGATTGCGACATTTAATCCCTGCAATGTTTTCTTATGACGCCGCATCGTAAATGCATCCACCAACGCCTGCGTCGGATGTTCGTTTTTGCCGTCGCCGGCATTAATGACCGAGGCCTTCATCTGCGGCGCAATAAATTGTGGCACGCCGTCTTCGGCGTGGCGGATCACGAGCGCATCAATCTGCATCGCATCGAGATTGAGAACCGTATCAAGCAGTGTTTCGCCTTTTTTCGTCGAGCTATGCTCGATATCGATATTCACAACATCGGAGCCAAGACGATAGGCCGCCAACTCAAATGAGGTACGCGTTCGCGTCGAGGGTTCGAAAAAAAGATTAACGACCGATTTGCCGTTCAGCTTATCGCTTTTTTTGTTCGCGGAGCGGTTCTGGCCGGCATAGGTTTCGGCCAAATCGAGAACGGCGGTGATGTCGGTTGCCGAAAGCCGCTCGATATCAAGGAGATGACGATGGGGAAAGGTGCTCATTGGCGAAGGACTATAATGATGCTAATCGGTGCTGACAACTGTTAAGGCATAGAGAGAGTGGCAAGTAAACTTCATACCCATATCGTCAGTGACGACGAAGCCGATATAAGGCTGGACCGCTGGTTCAAACGGCATTTTCCCGAGTTAACGCATGGGCAATTGCAAAAGCTGCTGCGTACCGGGCAAGTGCGTGTGAGCGGCAAACGCGCTGAAGCTTCCACCCGCCTCGAATCCGGTCAGGATATCCGCGTACCACCACAAGTGATCGCGCCGCCAAAAGCCCACGTCGAAAAACAATCATCGCGCACATCAAACACGTTGAAGAAACTCATTATATTTGAAGATGATGACGTCATCGCAATCAACAAACCGGCGGGTCTTGCGGTGCAGGGCGGCACGGGGCTGAAAGAAAACCTCGACGACATGCTGCGTAGCCTTGCGGGTGAAGGGAAAGCCAAACCAAAACTGGTGCATCGGCTCGACCGCGACACCAGCGGCGTTTTGTTGCTCGCACGCACGGCCTATGCCGCAACTAAACTCGCGGAATCTTTCCGGCATCGCGAAACGCAGAAAATTTATTGGGCGTTGACGGTTGGCATTCCCAAACCGGAGCAAGGTCGCATTGCCGCACCCCTTATCAAGCAAGGTGAGACAATGGCCGTCGATGAAGAGGGCCATGAAGATGCGAAGACGGCGATCACGGTTTATCAGATTGTCGAAAGCGCGAAAAAACTCGCGGCCTTTGTGGCAATGTGGCCGATCACCGGCCGCACGCATCAGTTGCGCGTGCATATGGCCTATATCGGGACGCCGATTTTGGGCGATCGTTTCTACGGTGGTGAACAATCGCTTGGCGTGCCGGAAGACGAACTCGGCCAAGGGTTGCATCTCCATGCGCGGCGCTTAATTATTCCGCATCCACGGCGCGGCACGATCGATGTCTCGGCCCCGCTCGGTGTCGAGATGCGCAAAACCTGGAAATGGTTTGGCTTTGAGCAAGACGCTGAAACCGATTTTTCGGATGCCTAAAGAATGACAGCGTCTGCAAAAAAACCTGCGCCTGTTTATGACGTAGTCGCGTCGCCGAAAGGCTTCGCCCTTCATCGTAATGGTCAGGTTTTCAAAACACCTGCGGACGCAGATTTTATTTTACCAACGTTGCCGTTAGCAGAAGCGATTGCCAGTGAATGGCGCGCGCAGACGGAAAAAATTAATCCGGCATCGATGCCGCTCACGCAACTTGCCGCAACAGCGATCGATATTGTCAGCAAGGACCGTAAGAAAATTACCGCTGAGCTTTTAAATTACATTGGCAGCGAGCTTCTCTGCCACCGCGCGGAAGATCCGTCCACACTCGCGGCGCAACAAGATAAAATGTGGCAACCCCTCCTCGGTTGGTGCGCAAAGCGTTTTGACGCTTCCCTACAAAATGGCGTCGGCATTATGCCAATCGTGCAATCACCTGAAGCCACTACCGCACTCCGTCGTGCGATTGGCGCTTATGACGATTTCCGTCTTGCGGGATTAAGTCATGCCGTCGATGTATGTGGTTCGCTGGTTCTGGGATTGGCGCTCACCGAAAAACATCTATCGTCCGAAGCTGTTTTTGAAACATCCGAGCTTGATGCCACATTTCAAATCCAGAAATGGGGCGAAGACACGGCATCCGCCAAACGCCGCGACAGCGTCCGCCAGGACCTATCTCTATGTGAGAAGTGGTTTAATTTATTAGGGTCATAATCAGAAAAACCCTTATTTCTTATAGTTAACCCCTTATTTTAGACCGTTTTCCCCTTGCACCCCCGGTTTTTCGGGCTATAGTGCCCGCGCCTCACGGCACCTTGCTCGTCTCATTGAAGGCGGGCTTGAACCGGTCGGTTGATGCGTCGGGATTGTCCCGGCCCAACTCCGGTTCGCTTATAACCATAAGGGAGTGTGGATCTATGCCACTCTATGAGTCTATCTTTATCGTCCGTCAGGATATTCCTGCGACACAGGTCGAAACCATCGCCAACAGTTTTGCGGATATCGTCCGTAACAACGGCGGTCAGGTGACCAAGACCGAACAATGGGGTTTGCGTACGCTCGCATACCGCATCAACAAAAACAAAAAAGGTCATTACGTAATGTTTAATCTCGATGCGCCGTCAGCGGCCGTCGATGAGCTTGAGCGCAACATGCGCATCAATGAAGACATCTTGCGTTTCATGACTGTGCGCGTGGAAGAGCTAGAAGCTGGTCCTTCCGCCATCATGCGCAAGGAAGAACGTACTGAACGGCCATTTGGTGAACGTGGCTTTGGCGACCGTGGCGACCGCCCGCGCCGTGCTCCACGCCCCGAAGGCACTGAACCAACCGAAGGAGCTGCAGCATGAGTATGCCTGAACAATCATCCCATTCATCTGGCGGTGGTGGACGCCGCAGTGGTGGCGAACGCGGCGGTTTTGGCGGCGGCGGTGGTTTCCGTCGTCCCAAGGGCTGCCCTTTCACCGGCAAGAATGCGCCGAAGATCGATTACAAGGACGTTCGCCTGTTACAACGTTTTGTATCCGAGCGCGGCAAAATTATGCCAAGCCGCATTACCGCCGTTTCTGCCAAGAAACAGCGGGCACTGACGCAAGCCATCAAGCGCGCGCGGTTTCTTGCCCTTCTGCCCTACGCCGATAAAAAGGCCGGCGGTTAATCGAGGAGATGAAAAATGATTGAAGTTATCCTGCTGGAACGCATCGACCGCCTCGGCCATATGGGCCAGGTTGTCAAAGTCCGCCCAGGCTTTGCGCGCAACTTCCTGTTGCCGCATCAAAAAGCTCTGCGCGCAACCAAAGCGAACCTTGAACTGTTCGAAAAGCAACGCGCTCAACTCGAAGCTAAGAACGCGTCTGAACGTGAAGCCTCCCAGGCGAAGGCGTCCAAGATGGACGGCCTGAAACTGGTCGTCATCCGTCAGGCGAGTGAAACCGGCCAGCTTTACGGTTCGGTCAGCGCACGTGACGTTTCAGATGCCGCCAAGGAATCTAAATATCCGATCGATCGTATGCAGGTTCAGATCGACACGCCGATCAAGGCGCTCGGCCTGTTCCCGGTTAAGGTCAAACTGCACCCGGAAGTAACGATCAAGGTTACGATCAACGTCGCCCGCTCACCGGAAGAAGCCGCTGTGCAGGCTGAAAAAGGCGCTGCCGTGACCAAGGCTGCCGCTGAACGCGCAGAAGTTGAAGCCGCATTTGGCGTACCTGGTGAAGGCGCTGCTCCGGCTGCGGAAGGCGAAGAAGCCGCCGCACCGAAGAAAGCCAAGAAGACAAAGGCAAAAGCTGCTGCCGCTGAAGGCGAAGAAGCTGAAGCTCCCAAGGCTAAAAAGCCACGGGCGAAGAAGGCTGCTGAAGGCTAAAGACCTTTTTTATTTTGTGAGAATATAAAAACAGCGAGGATATTCCTCGCTGTTTTTTTGTTTGGCTCTAAATGGAAGGGCTAAAGTTATTTTTTAGGTGGGAGCTAACTGCGGTTTTACATACTCCCACTTAATCACTGCCTCGCGCTCGCTGGGTTGGCTATCGACGTAGGAACCTTGACCAAGCGGAATTTGAGTCAGACGTATTTTTTGTGAAGTCGATTTATCGATGCATTCCACATACAAAGTACGGTTAGCCGTAGGGTCTAGAAGACCACCACTTCCTTGGCTGTCCATTCTCACGCCCACTTTTGTACCAACGGGGCACTCGTAGGCTTTTGTTTGCTGATTGGGGCTCGGCCCTATGGACTTGTCACAAGCCGTGAGAGACAAAGCAATGGCGGGCAGTAAGGCCAAAATGCCAGAATTTTTTTTCATAATTGGCTCCCTCAAAAATTACATCTAATATTTTGAAACTATAGCATGCCGTTTTACTTTCAACAAAAGATCTCATTGATTAATTATTATTAACCATACGAAACAAACTGTGACTCACACAACACGTAGTAGTCAAAAAACGAATCGAATGCTTAATTTTGATTCATTTTGGTAAATTTCCCTTAACTGCAACTAATTCGATGTGATAGAAGCTGTGGGTAAGTGATTGACTTCGCCGCGATGCCTTCGGGGATGAAAGTAATAGAAATCCTTAAGTTTTCGCGGTTCTCGCCAAAAGGTTGTCCCGCCCGTGTTTATCAAAACCGCAAAAAGCCAAATTGAGACCATCGCGCTGGAAGATTCAATGAATCTGAGCTTGCATCAGCCTGCCAACAACGACGAGCCGCTGGGCTATGTCAGTGGCCAGAACCAGAAGATCCTCGAATGGCTTGGCCGTATGGCCCAACCCGGTTTGGCGTTTGAAAGCCTTGGACGGCCCTTTAACCGGCAAGACAAGACCTCGGTTGAGCAAACCAGCGGATCACCCCTGTTTGATGACTGGCAAACGATTGCCAATATTTGCGGCTATAACATCAGCGACTTCATCAGCGCCGGGGCCAGCCTGCCTCTGACGGCCGCCGAAGTTGACCATTTCCGCCGTAACCACCGTGGCACCGAAAGCCATGTCAGTCGGGACTTCATGACCGCGAAGTCTGATTTGCCCTCACCGCTCGCCGAACTTTACGGACTTTATCTGCACCGCGCTAAAGTTGATGCCGAAGCAACCTTGTTCATTGCACAATCGACCGGCTCGACGCGCGTCGCACGCGTGATGGCCGACCTGCTCGCGATCGGCGGTTTTGCCAATGGCCTGGAGTTCATCAGCTATCTCGGCATCACGTATTCGGTGCCAGCGGCGTTTGATACATCCGATATCGTTGACCGCGCCAACCATGAAGCCGCACGTCGCCTTGGATTGCCCGCGACGCATCCCGCGCATCTTCTGAAACTGACGCCCGATGAAATTGGTGTACTCGCGTGCAACATCGCCGAAAAGAATACGCTTGAGGCGGCTGATTTCCTCGAGAAAGCCAATCTCCTCGCCGAAGCGCGCCAGGACGTCACGCGCCTGCCCGTTAATCAGCATTTCACGACTGCGATCATCGAACGTGATTTGCCGATGCGGCAAAGCTGGACGATGCGTCTTTGCGCCGCCTATGCCCGTATTTTCGAAAGCTGGGTATCAAACCTGCCTGAATTTGAAGTGGTTCTGCAGTAATCTGCACCCCGATATTGGCAGCTCCTTCCCGGTGATGTAAGAACAACGGGATGGACATCAAGATCCAAAAAATCCGCGAGAAGAAAAGCCGCATTGGCTTTATGGTCCGCACGCGCGACCGCACAGAACTCACCCAACAAACACTGCCGCCCTTGCTCACCGTTAACGGCATCGATGTTTACTGGATCGACGGTAGCGTTGAGGCTGAAGGACTGGCGCTCGCGAACACCGCCTATCGCGCTTTGCCTGGCCTGTGCGAAGTTCATACCGGCATCAGCATTGGGCTCATCCGGTCTTTCATCTACGGCATTAAGCAATTGATCGAAAATGAATATGAGTTTATCGGCTTGATAGATGGCGACGTCTTATTGCAACCCGGTTGGTTCGAAGCGATGTGTGCGCTTTATGAGCGCGGCAAAAAAGACGGTTTGCATGTAGGCGCCGTGAGCGCTCGCGCCATTGACGATCGCATTTTGGTGCCGCGCGACGGCTATGCGGTTATGGCGAATGTCGGCGGGGGAATGGTGATGTTGCGGCGCGAGGTTTTTCTGGAGATCATGCTCGATGAAAGTGATAGCATCCTGAACAACAATTCATTCCTGTTTAGCGACATGGATAAAATTTTTAAAGAGGTCACCGACCTTAACTATCCAATGACGCAGCGCATGCGACAGGAAACCGAACGGGCGAAGCTTCCGCCCGGCGCGTCGCTCGACTGGCAGCTTTCAACCGATTGGTGGTGGGAGGTGGTGATGATAAAATGCGGTATGGTGGCGCTGGCCACGACACCATCCCTCGCAGCCAATATCGACGATGTCGGCGCAGAAAATATTTTCGTTAAAGAAGCAACCGTCAGTGATCCCCGTTTTGACTGGCAAAGTTTCACGAAAAGACTGGGCATTCAATACGAGGCTTATCAGGCAAGAATTACGGAACCTGCGAACAATAAACACGCGGTGGGTGATTAGGGTCGGTTTGCGTCAACTATAATCATTTGAATTCTTTACAGAAAATTGGCGCGCGCCTTAACTCCCTGACGCGATCAGTAAACTCGCGTTGCCACCGGCCGCCGTAAGGTTGTTGGATGTGACGCGCTCAAGCGCAAAGCGCAGCAAATAGTGCGGGCCGCCAGCTTTGGGGCCAGTGCCCGAAAGTCCTTCACCGCCGAACGGCTGCACGCCGACCACGGCGCCGATCATTGAACGGTTGACATAAAAATTTCCAGCATGAAGGTCGCGTTCGACTTGACGCACGGTGCCGTCGATACGGCTATGTATGCCCCCCGTCAGACCAAAGCCCGTGGCGTTAATTTGCGCGATCAGATCGCCAAGTTTATCGGGCGCATAACGCACGATGTGCAGAATAGGCCCGAACACTTCGCCAGCGAGCCAGTTGATCGCTGGAATTTCCCACGCTTGCGGCACTACATACGTTCCCTGCTCACACACGGCTGGAAGTTGAACGCTGAAAATCTCTTTTGCTTCAGCGCGCAGGCGCTTGGCGTGCGCCAATAAGCGTTGCTGCGCGGGCCTGTCGATCACAGGCCCTACATCAACATCCAGCCTGCCGGGCTCGCCAACGCGCAATTCACGCATCGCGCCCGTGAGCATCGTAATAATTTTGTCTGCCGTCGCTTCGGGCAAGCACAATATACGCAAGGCCGAGCAACGTTGCCCTGCCGAGCGGAAAGCACTCGTCACCACATCATCGACCACTTGCTCCGGCAAGGCGGAGCTATCGACAATCAGCGCGTTACGGCCATGTGGAATGGTCAAACACCGATGTCGAGACGCGCGCCGCGTGCCTCGAGCGACTTGGCGATTTGCTCGAATTTAATCGCGCCGAACTTATGGCGCTGAT
>Ga0206921_10040_pt1 | contig 35124 bp, 20 predicted proteins | sample Alteio_BWOrgHeat_66_FD_152930 | JGI IMG/M metagenome (GOLD analysis project Ga0206921, IMG submission 152930) | Enriched cells from forest soil in Barre Woods Harvard Forest LTER site, Petersham, Massachusetts, United States -... | ecosystem: Environmental > Terrestrial > Soil > Temperate forest >...
TGTCCCTTTTGTCGAAATCTCCCGCTGTTATAAAGACCGGAAATTCATCGCTGGCTTGGTATAAGGAGTTTAACCCTAAATTACCAACAATATAATCCGTTCTGCCCGTATGCCTGAAATCACCTGCAACTATTGAGTTCCACCATCCGGTTTTATCGCCGGTACCACTTTTAGCTGTAACATTTACAAACTTTCCACCTATATTTTTTAAAAAGGTTAGCGGCATCCACTCCCCTGCCAATATCAGGTCGGTTTTGCCATCGTTGTCAAAATCGCTGAAAATGGCATCACATACCAATCCAATTTTTTTCAGGTCGGGAGCAACCTCATTGGTAACATCGGTAAATTTTACCTTGCCGTCCTTTGTATCGTTTCTTAAAATGTAGCTATTTACCGGCTCGGGATATCTCCAGGGCTCAACCCGTCCCGAAACAAAGAGATCTAATTTCCCATCATTATTGTAATCAAATGCCCTTACACATAACTTACTTTTAAAACATACCGGCAATGCCTCCTTCGCGAGGGTAAAATGACCTTTGCCATCGTTAATATACAAACGGTCCTGGTATGCGGGATCATTCGGAGCCGTTTTGTAACCGCCGCTGGTAATAAGTACATCAGGAAATTTATCACCATTAGCATCGAAAATTAGAATTCCTCCATCAAGATACGGGCGATCATATTTTTTTTCTTCCAAAAGGTTCCTTTGTATAAATGTGCCATCCCGTTGTTGAAACAGAACTTGTGCGGGTTCGGTTAGATTTCCGCCAACAACGATATCATCTAAACCATCACCGTTAATATCGCCTGCGGCCAGCGCAGGATTGTATTCCGAAAGCTTATGTGGCAACAGCTTTTGAATGTTAAAGTCTGCATAATCCGTGTCGCGATGGATGTATTTAACCGCGCTTTTGCCCGTGATATTTGTAAATAACGGAGTTTTTATTTGTGCAGGATTTGCCCAGGTGTATGATTGATGAGCATTATTAACGTTTGCAGGCAGCGTTTGATCTGCATTTACATTTAAAAATGTTTGTTTGTTTTTGTTCGGCCATTTAACAACTACCGAATCTATGGTTTTGCATTTACCTAATCCAAAATGAGCCATAGGTTGGATACTGGAGAGGTAGCCCCTGTACGGGTTATTTTCATACACCTGGTGCAGCCCGTGCTGATAATATATATCTACAAAAGTCCCGATTCCCTCGCGGTTCTGCGCGGGCCCGTTAAACACGACGTTGAGATAATGCTGTACATTTTTTTTATCCTCAGCAGCAGTGTTTTTATAAATTAGTGCTTCATCATTAATATTGTTAATCACAAGGTCCATTGCACCGTCATTATTCAGGTCGGCATACACTGCCCCGTTTGAGAAGGTAGGGATGCCCAGGCCCCAATCCAGGCTCATGTCCTTAAATTGCACGCCGCCCTGGTTACGGAAGGCGTAGTTGTGAATTTTGACAGACGGTATCTGGCTGAGAACGTCTTTCTTTGGGGTCCTTAAAAATGCATTGGCCCTGTAAGTAATAAAATCGTGATCTGTAACGTCGCGGGGATAACCATTTGTAACGATAACATCGCGGTACCCGTCATTGTCAAAATCGGTAATCATCGGGGTCCAGCTCCAGTCTGTTTGCGCCACACCGCTTAAAAAGCCAATTTCGCTAAATGCAGGGTGACGTACCTGGTTATTTTCTCCTACAGATGGGCCTTGATTTAACTGGAGTGTATTCCGCACGTATTGATACTGATAACCGTAGTGGTCGAAATTTTGAATAGTATTATAACTGCTTGGGCCCGACATCATTTTTTTCCGGTAATTATCTGCAGGACTCATATCCAGTTCAAATATATCAGCCAACCCGTCATTGTTTATGTCCTCAATATCCTGCCCCATGGCATTGAAAGAGGTATGCTTAAAATATTCTTTCGACTTGTCAGTAAAAGTGCCGTCGTGATTATTGATATATAATATATTATTCGAAAGGAAGTCATTTGTAACATAAATGTCTTTCCAGCCGTCGAGGTTAATATCAGCAATGGTTGCGGCATGTCCATATCCTTCTATCTTGATCCCTGCAGCTAATGACACGTCTTTAAACACGGGATGCTTAAGTTTCGGATCCCAGTCGTTGCGATACAATCGTCCCATGCTTCTGCCGGTACCGACGGTATCTATAGGCCTGAACTGGTTAGGAAACTCAGCAGGATTAGGCTCATTTACCGTTAAATACATATCAAGATCGCCATCATTATCATAGTCAAAAAAACTGGCCATAGTCGAAAACAACTGAATATCAAGCCCATATTCCTTCGCTTCTTCTTTAAATACAGGCACACCATTTTTATCAACACCCTGGTTTATATACAGTAGGTTTTGGCGTTTCTTTGGATCATTTGAAAACGAGTTACATACATATATATCAGGCAAGCCATCGTTATTAATGTCTATAACAGAAACACCCTTTCCCCAACGTCCTTCGCCGCCTACGCCTGCTTCGGCGGTAATATCCTCGAATTTGAAATTACCTTTATTGAGATATAACTTATTGGGTACCATATTGCCCACAAAATAAATATCCGGTAAGCCATCGTTATTAAAGTCACCTATGCCAACACCTCCTCCGTTATAAACCGTTGCATTGTCGATAGGATTGATGGAATCGTTCTCGGTAATCAGGTTATTAAACGTAACCCCTGAACTGGAAGATGGTATTTGCTCAAATAGGGTATGCTTTTTACAGGAGGAAAGTAGCGCAGCGATAGTAAAAACGATAAGGAGCCTCTTCATAATTTGATATAAATATAAGAAAAAACAGGCGGCTTATTGGCCGCCTGTTTTTAAAATTGGTATAAATTAACTGGATTAATAACCAGGATTTTGCTGTCCTTTTAGTAGCGGGTTGTTATCCAGCTCAGCTTGAGGTATAGGTAGTAATCCGTCCCTTGCAGGATTAAAACTACCAATGGGCTCGGTAGCGAAATAGCCTTCTTTGCGCCATCTTAAAATGTCGATGTTACGTAGTTCTTCATCGCCACATTCAACCATTTTCTCGTGCATAATAGCCGCAGTGACCTGGGCTTTTGAACCTACGGGGAATTGTGCGGTTGGATAAGGAGGCATGGCGACGTCGGCCCTTGCGCGCACCTGGTTAAGATATGCTATAGCTCCCGGAATATCACCGGTTTCATTAGCACACTCAGCAAGATCAAGTAAAATTTCTGCATAACGGATGATCCGCTGGTTATTACCACCCGGGTGAAATTGGGCAGTACCCTTACTTTCCTGGTAAATGATCATAAATTTACGCCAGCTGATTTTTTTGGTGACGCCGTTAAGTATCGAAGCGTTACCGTTTTGGTCGCCATCGGTTAACACCTCTTGGCCATCGTCATAAGTGTCGCCGCTTTGGTAAACGCTGTATGAGAAACGCGGGTCTGTTTTGGCTGCGCCGGTAGCTGTGTTTTCAAATTCATTCAAATATTTGTTTGAAGGAATAAGGTTTCTCCAGGCAACAGGGCAATATTCCTGGTTTCTAACTGTCGATTGTTCTTCAGTCGAGCTTTCACCGCCCCAGTTGTAATTATTGTCGCCTTTATCTATAAATACTATTTCAAAAATTGATTCCTGGTTGAATTCTGTCGCTAATTCAAAATTATCAAGGTAACGGGCGGTTAATGAATAGCCGTCAGCTCCTGTTGTAGGTATTTTAAGAAATGCAGCTTTAGCAGCTGCAAACTGGCCTTGTTGCATTAACACCCTGCCAAGCATAGCGTTGGCAGCGGATGCTGTAGCCCTTCCCTTGTCAGTACCTGATTTTCCCGGCAATACTGCAGCTGCATCCGTAAGGTCCTGAACGATCTGCGCGTAAACCGCGCTTACGGGAGAACGTGGCTTGAAGTCAGTTACAGTTTTCGGAACTGATGTTACCAGCGGCACGGCGCCCCACATGGTTACCAGGTCGAAATAAGCCCAGGCACGCAGAAATTTCGCCTCGCCTACTGATTCTTTCACGTCAGCTAAATTGTCGGTAACATTTGCCGCGTTATCCGTTACAACATTCGCGCGGAAGATCGCCGTATACCAGCCATCCCATACCGAATTCATCACGGGGTTCGTCGGATCGTCAGTGTTGTTGTACAATTGAAGCCTTGCAGCTTCCAACTGTCCACCGCCAGGAGCCACTTCGTCGCTCCTGGTATCATGTAAATAATACCACTCGCGAGACACCAGGTTGTTTTGGTGAATAACCGCGTAGATGGCGTTAACCCCGGCCTTCAGTTCCGCTGCCGTTTTATAATAGTTGCTGGTGTTAAGGTTGTTGGGGTCAGATGTATTCAACGCTGCTTTTTTACAGGAGAATACAATTACCGTTATCGTTAGTAAGATAACCGTTGATAAAAGATAAATTTTTTTGTGTTTCATAATATTCAAATTAAATGATTATTAAAATGTTGCCTGCAAACCTACCTGGAACACTCTTGGTGTAGGGTACTGACCATAGTCTATACCATTAGTAAGTGTTCCATTTTTAGAGCCTACTTCCGGATCAAGCCCGGTGTACTTGGTAATAGTGAACAGGTCGGTCGACGATAAATAGATCCTAACCTTGTTTAAGTAATTGTTAGTAGCCGATTTAAGCCAACCGGCTGGGACAGTGTAGCCTATCTGCAGGTTTTTTAAGCGAAAATACGAGCCGCTTTCTACCCAGCGGTCTGACGGCCTTGCATTTCCGTTCGGGTCACCCGAAATAGCCCTTGGGATGTCGGTGTTGGTGTTATTAGGAGTCCAGGCGTTTAGCACGTTAGTATCCGAGTTAAATAACCTAACCATTCCTTCGCGGATGATCTTTTCAGCATCAAATATTTTATTGCCATATACACCCTGGAAAAATGCCGCGAAATCGAAATTCTTATAACCAGCAGAATAATTCAAAGAGTAGGTGAATTTAGGGAGGTAACTACCCAGGTTAACCCGATCGTTTGCATCAATTACACCGTCGTGATTGATATCAACAAATTTAATATCGCCGGGCGCTGCACCTGTTTGGGTAGCATGGCTGCTCACATCAGCTGCATTTTGAAATATCCCCTGTGTTTTGTAACCGTAAAAATATTGGATAGACTGACCAACTGAAGTGTTAGTAAGGGGGCCGCCACCACCAAAATCAGCGTCGCCGCCTGCGGTAATTGCACCACCTGCAGCTCCGGTTAATGAAAGCACTCTATTTCTGTCTAAACCAAATACCGCGGTTACATCATATCTAAAATCGCCGCTTGTTTTATGGTAACCTGCAGTTAACTCAAGCCCTGTATTTTGCATTGAACCAACATTTGCCAGTGGGGTACCAACGCCAAAGCTTGGCGGACCGGGCACTTGTAAGATCAGGTTATCAGTTTTTCTTTTATAAACCTCGGCTGATAAGGTAAACGCGTTTTGGAACAAGCCCAGGTCAAAACCAATGTTTGTTGATTTAGAGATTTCCCAATGGAGCAAAGGGTTGGCCAAATTACTGTAAAAAGCGCCGTTACCTGTGTTAGGGACGCCTGCATTATTACCAAACGGATAGGTGGTACCACCTGCAGAGACGTTAGATGCATAAGGGTAATTACCCAATACGGTTCCGTTTATCCCGGTAACACCGTAACCAGCACGTAATTTAAATTCGCTTATTGATTTAATTTCTTTCATAAAATCTTCCTGGTCAACTTTCCAGCCAACGGAGGCGGCGGGGAACCACTCAAATTTGTGGTTGGGGGCCCAAACAGATAAACCATCCTGGCGTATTGAACCTGAAATTAAATATTTCCCTTCATAATCATAACCGACCCTACCAACATATGATTGCAGCACATTGGTGCCATAAGTGTAATTGGTTGTAATGTTGGTAGCGTTATTCAAAGTACGAATGGTGTTGTTATTTTGGTTGCCAAAAGAACTTTGGTTATCACTCCGGTTGGTTTGCACTTCATATACCGCCACCGCTGATACGTGATGTTTGTTTGCAAACGTTTTGTCGAAAGTCAATTGCTGGGTGTACTGCGTGGTAGTGCCGGTAGTGGTGATTTCGTTTATTCCGGCAAGCGGAGTGCTTGAAGTACCGCCATCATTATAAATTGGCGTGTATTGTTCTTGCCTGTTATTTCCGTAATCAATACCATAAGTCGAATTGAACTTCAGCCAGGGTGTAAACTTTAATGTTACGTAGGCATTGCCGTGTATGTTGAGACCAAAATTGCGGTTTTCGTTAATCAACGCCTGCTCCACCGGGTTCACCGGGTCGGCACCGTCAAAACTGCTTATAGGGCCAAAATACCCACCGGGGTTATTTGGATCGGTAACCGGCAGGTATGGCTGCATCCTTATCACGTTTACAAGAGGTGTTCTGTTACCAGGCGGGATACCAAAACGCTGGCGGGTTTCCGCAGCGGTAAACGTTTCGCCGATGGTAATAAAGCTGTTCACTTTATGATCCGAGTTCATCCGGAAGTTTTTCCGGGAGAAACTTGTTCCTACGGTAATACCGTTCTGGTCAAAATAACCGGCTGATGAGAAAAACCTTGAATTCTCACCACCGCCGGTCAACGAAACATCGTGCTGTTGCAAAACCCCTTGTTGGAAGTAAGCGTCCTGCCAGTTTGTATTGGTTTGAGCGAAAGTTTGCGACGAACCAGCATATATTGGCATATTAAAGTTTGCTGATTGCAAACGCGGCGGCACCCCAATATTTGCGGCCCCGTCTAAAGCCCTTTCATACTGTACATATTGGTCTGTATTGAGGAGGTCGAATTTTTTAGTAACATTCTGCACGCCTGCATAGGAGTCAAAGGTTAACTGAACTTTACCAACAGAACCTTTTTTAGTTGTAATAATGATAACGCCGTTTGTTCCCCTTGAACCGTAGATCGCTGCAGAACTCGCATCCTTAAGTACGTCAACGGATTCTACATCCCTGGGATCAAGGTCGCCGATAGAACCAGCAACCCCGTCGATAATATATAAAGGGTCAGCGCCATAACCTATTGAGCTTACACCGCGTATCTGTATGATAGGAGTGCTGCCAGGAGAACCGTTATTGACCACAGTTAAGCCTGCAACCCGGCCCTGCAGGGCCTGATCAATGCCACCTACAGGCAAAACAGACAGCGTTTTACCGCTTACTGATGAAACCGCGCCAGTAACCTTGGCGCGCTTTTGCGTTCCGTAACCCACAACAATTACTTCATTCAAAGCTTTATTGTTAGCTACAAGCTGAACATTAATAACAGATTTGCCTTCGACTTGAACCGTGCGCGATTCATAGCCGATAAATGAATAGACAAGCACAGCGTTTTCATTAGGAACCCTAATATGGTAGTTGCCATCTATATCGGTACCTGTAGCAGTAGTTGTACCTTTAACTGTGATGGTTACCCCAGCAAATGGTGCACCATCTTCATCCGTAACTTTACCGCTGACCAATAAGTCAGCATTCGTTTTTTTTAATTCATTATGATTGGTACCCAGCGGAGAGCCCGAACCGTTAGCTGCAAACGTGGAATTTATAATGGTAACACATATAAATACTGTTATTGCCGTCATTCTAATGAAAGTGCTTAGTAAATATTTTTTTTTCATATCTTGGTTTGTTAATTGAAGACTTTTAAAAATTAAATTGGCTGTTCCACCCGCAGCATTTGTATTGAGGCTCAAGTTGAATGGTTATTTCCCAACATTCGGCAAGCACAGGTGTAGTTTATTACGGGTCACATACTATGGCCGGTAAAAACAAAAGGTTCGGTTTATTCGCTCATAAATATATTTTTAAAAGGTCTGCAATCGATTGTCGAACCGAACCGGTTTAAGCTTTCCTGCATGCAACCAAAAAAAGATTGTCTACAGGTCGATCAAGGGCTTAACTTCAATCGATTTTTAAAGGAACAAGCCGGTCGGCTTTATTGGTTTATAATAGTAGCGGACAATTGATAAATTGAGAACGCTATGTTGGCGGTAAAATTAGGTTTGAAGACTATTTATGTAACACATTTTTTACCATAAAAAGACAACATTTGTCAAAATGCTACAATATTAAGCCCTTATTCTACTATAAAAACAACAAATAATTCCATATAAACAACAAAGGATTTGTTGGGAAAGGAAAGTAAAAAAGGCGTCCCATATCTCACCACAGGACGCCCGTTTTCAACTAAATTTGGTCAATCTCAGCCCAAATATCTTTAACCTACGTTTTAATTAAATGCGGGCAGTGTTATCCGCAGGTTAATTTTTTAAGTTTTAAATAACTTGCAAGTAATTTTTGCAAACGTGAGGATTATATTAAACAAGTGTTTATTTACAATTATAAATGTTTTTTTTAAAACCGCAATCGATTGCGGAAGTTTTTTAGTTTTTTTTGAAAAAAAGCTTAACGCTAAATTACTAAACGCTGCTGGTTTGTAATTTTGTCTATTTCGGCGAAGCTTGTCTCGTTGCTGTCCCGTATTCATTACCGCCCTTATTTGATAAAAGGGACCTCTTGCATGGCAAAATCAAAGCGCGGTTAAAAAAATACTGGAGAACTATGAACAAAGTCCAAACGAGAATTGCTTATAACCGCTCCCGGTGAAGGGCGGCAGCACCGACAGTGTTTTTAGTTTCGTTTATAAAATTATTTTTGTCACCTTGCCAATTCACTCAGAATAAATACGACGTCATTGTTCGCGGCTAAATTCCCATGGGTAAAACTACCCTGCCCTGAAGTTTTCACAACGCGGGGTTTTTCATAGCTACCTTTTTCACAATCGTATACAATAAAAGAAAAATGCCCATGTATAGTTGGAAGGCGCAGTTTTACAATTGAACTATCAGGTCGCGGATTATAAACGTAAATGAATATTTTTTTACCGCATTGAACGGCATACGTGGTTACCGGCGCTGACGGGTGTATTTCCATTTGCTTGAATGAACCTTTTCCCGCAGCCAGCATCATCTCCATGATGGGCCTTACATTACTGATATAAGCGTCTGTTTTTCTTTGGTCAAAGTATTCCCACCACCACGACATGGGAAGTATTGGAGTCGGCGAAAACAGTCCATACCAAAGGCCCCGTTTAAAATCGCTATCCATTTCCAGGGCGAAGTCGTCAAAGTTTTTAGACCAATCCCATTCATAGCTGTATTCGCCAATAACATATGGTTTTTCGAAAGCTTTTTCATACTGGTTAATTGCGCCGGGTATGCTTGCCGTATTTTTATAAATATGCTTTTGGTTGATATCGATACCAGGTAAACTGTCCAGCCCTTTTAGGTCCCTGTGCGATATACTGGTGGTTATCAAGTGGTGATAAGGATCGGTATTTCTGATGTAAGTACTCATTTCATCATGCCATTGCACGATGGAATCTGAGTTGATCGGTTTGTTTTTATCAGCAAACTGGACATTGTCGACCTCGTTAAATAATTCCCATGCCGCAATACTTGGGCTATAGCCCCAACGGGCAATAAAATATCTCAGCCGGTCCTTGTATCGCTGTTTTGACAAAGGGTTTACAAAAAAGTCAGCAGATGTTGGCGAAAAGCCACCGGCTTTAACGCTGGAAGCACCCTGGCCAAGCGTTAACATCATAAAAATGTGCAGTGAATCGCATAACTGTACCAGCCTGTCCATTTTTGCAATAGCGCCCGGGTTAAAATATTCATCCGACGACTGATAGCGATTGGTATTGACCGGATGGTGCCAGTCTATTGGCAAATTGAATGGAGATATCCAGGTACGGAAAAAATTGCCCCCATGAGCCTTTAGTGAGCGCAGCATGTATTCATAATTATATTTAGGCTGCTCATGCAGTGTCCTAAAGAATTTAGAATCGTCGTTTGCGCGCGATTCCCATGCGATATTCTCGCCTATTCCGCGAAATGGCTTGCCATTATCAAACTGCAATACCCAATTGTTTTTGGTGTGCAAAAAGCCGTTTTCTTTTGAAGTACCGGAAATAAAACTTCCGGTTGGCGAACTGCTTTTCACTTTTCCGGCTTCAGTTAATTGAAAGGCATAGTCGTATTTTCCTTTTTCCTGGGGAGTAAACCGGGCTTTCCACAATGATCTTGCTCCGCTTACGCCCGATAGATAATAACAAGGTAATGACAGTTTTTTACCTGATGGTGTAGTCAGTAACATATCCAGCGCGATATCATTCTGCAGATATGGATTTTGCCATTCAGCCTGTAATTCTACATCAAATTCCACTTTTTCATAAAGCAGGGGTTTACTGGTGACAAGCTGGATATGATCGATCTGCGCAAAAAGCACTTGTGCCGGGATGCATAGCAATATGGTGATACCCAGAAATAATTTATTCATGATTAACATATTCTATAATGTACTAAGGCAGCGCAACAACTTCTTTGTTCACGTTCAAGCCCGAAATTAAAACAGACGGTTTTTGCGATCCCAGCCTGGCCGTTGGGGCACTTACCGAAACTATTGTGCTTTCACCCGGAGCCAGTGTAAAATAACTGGCCGACCAATATGATGGCATTACCTCATCTCCACCCACCATTAGTTGTGGACGCACAAAAAAAGCCAGTTTCGAGCTGTTATTAATAATTTGAACGCTGTATTTATTTTCACTTAAGCCTTTTTCAATTTTCAGCAGTTTACCAACTACGGATGTTGCGGTTAAATCATTTAAAGATCTGTAATTGTTACCCGGCGCTGTCCAATAAGTGTTACGCGATATGGTTTTACCGGTTGCATCTTTTAGCCTTAACACCACAAAACACATTTCTTTAATGTTGCCTAATACTGCTTTTAACGGCACCACCACTTGTGTGCCCGTGCCTGTTATGCTTACCTCAGCGGCATGTTGATAGATTAGTTTACTATTTGAAGAATACACATCTGCCTGTGCGGTTAGTTTCCCGGTTGCTTTAAATGTACGATTGATTACCATAACGGCAGAATCATCCTGGTTAAATTGAATGTGTAACGGCTCGCAGGCATTTTGCATAGCGTAATAACCGGCGTTTGGCTCCAAAAACCAATCATATATTTGCCATACAACGCTTGGCAACGCCGAATTCAGTTTCCAAAGCATTACGCCACCGGTTTGGTTCAATTTATGTCCATCGGCTTCAAATATACCCTGGTAACCGTTGTAGTTCATCAACTGCATTTTATCTGAAAAGTTTTCCATGCTGTTAGCCGGACCGTAGCGTTTCACCATGTTTGTATACAGTGAATCGTACTGCGCCGCACCTGTACAGGCATCGTGGTAACCCCAGCTATTATTAAGTGGAAAAGGCAGCTTAGTATCCCAAACCAAGTTGGTGATCACACGTGGCAATGTGGTGTACGGAGGCTGCGATGGCAAGCCGGTTTCATCCTTAAAAACCCAGTCCTTGCCTGCATCTGCCAGCTTGTAGTAAACTTTCGGGTCGCACCAGCCGTAAGGGCCGCCACTGTAAACACCTGATGATCGATTATCAGGATATGATCCCTCCCATCCCGCGGGTAATTTGGCAAATCCTGAAGAACATGGGATAAAAGGGCGGGTTCCGTCTAAAGCTATTACATTGTTTCGCATTGCATCGTACAATTCTTTGCGTGCATGCCCTTCGTTGCCGCCTGTCCATACCAGTAAACTTGGATGGTTCCGTACACGGTATATCGTACTCATCACGTTTTTGATAAATACATTACCTTCCAGCGGCCAGTTGGGCGAGCCTTTGAACTCGCCTTGCGTATCCCCTGTTATCCAAAAATCCGACCATACCATCAAGCCGTATTTATCGGCATCGTTCCAAAATTGGTCGGGCGGGGTAACGCCGCCACCCCAGATTCGCACTAAGTTCACATTGGCATTTTTGCACAAGTGCATCTCGTAGTCGTAACGGGCGCTGTCACGGTTTACCATCATATCGGGCACCCACGCGCCGCCAACCAGGTGTACACGTTTGCCATTTACATAAAAGTCGCGGCGGTTAAACCCGTTTACATCTGTAGATGTTGAGTTAACTGTGCGTACGCCAAACACAAATGTGGTATCATCAGCAATACCACTTTTATCGGCATATTTCAGGTTGATGCGATAAAGGTTAGCTCTGCCATAACCATTTGGCCACCATAAATGCGGTTGATGAATAATTAAAGCGTCTACGTCGGCAGAAGTGAACTCAACCTGTTTAAATGTGTTGCTATTTACCGATACGGGCTTTGTAAACTGAACGGGTAAACCGGTAAAGTTTTCAGGCTTAATAGTTATGGTTAGCCTACCATTATTGGTAGCTGAACTATGATTGGTTAAAGTTAAGCCTAATGACAATTTCGCTATGCTGGTATCAGGCAAATTTGGTAAGGCGGTTTTCAATTGCGGGTGGTCAATAGTTACCGCACCGGTTGTGCGCAGGTAAACCGGCTGCCAAATACCCATGTTACGATCGCGCACAGGCGGTATCCAGTCCCAACCTACCGAGCAAAGCATGGTTACATTTTTGCCAATATCACCCGTTGGGCCTCCATTTGAATAGAATGGGCCCATCGCTTCCAATTGTTCCTTATCGGGATAACCAGGCTCATCTAAAGGATAAATTTTTACTGCTAAAGCGTTATTGCCACCCGCAACTACTTCCCGGCTAATATCCAGGCTATACTCGGCGAACATGCCGGCCATTTGGGTTGAATCTGCAATTTGTTTACCATTAACCCAAACCGCTGCGCGATAGTTTATCCCTTTAAATATCAGTTGAAAAATACGGCCTTTATCCGCAGCGGCTACTTTAAATGTGGTGCGGTACCAATATGGCTTTTTCCATGGGTTTGATACATTGGGGATAAAACTGTATTGCTCCAGGTTATACTCTTTATTGAATTTATCTGAGGCATCAGGTATCAGCATATTATTTAGCCCTAAATACGGGGATGGATATATTTTATTGGCCACCAGGCCTGTAAGCACAGTTGAAGGAACTTTCACAGGAAACCAGTATACGTTTGAATGGTAGTTTGGAGACGAGATGTCTGCGCCCTCATCATTAATTAAATAACTTGATTGCAAGTCGAACTCGGTCAGCTTAACCTGTTTAATATTGCCTTTTTGTGCATATACATGCGATGTTATCAGTAAACAAAACAGTGCCAATAAAATAGGTGATATTCTTTTCATTTGTTATAGTAAGTCGTCGGCGATTTTTTTAATAAAGTCCTGGTATTGACGCGCTTTTACCAGCCCGGCATTTTGTCAAGCGTTACCACATTCGGCGCGGTGTACAAGGCCTTTAACTGAGCTGTTGAATTCCCCTGGAAGGTTAATTCCGACCAACTCATAAAAAAAGTCCATTTAGGTTGTGACAACAACTGCGCGGCGGTAGGTAGTGTCTCACATTCGCCAATGGCTATTGGTTTGCCGGCTGCAGCCGCAACCATGGTGTTGTACTTATTGCTAGTGTAGCCGCTGCCATCATAAACATCTAATGCTGCTATATCATAGTAACTGGTGCCGGGGTTGTAGGCATTCACATCATCATTAAGCGTACTGAAGTCCTGCAAGTCCCAAACCCACACCAAATTGGTCAGCCCTTTCGTTTTTACCATATAGTCGTGCATCATTTGGTATAACTTCCGGGTACCATTAGGGCCGGGGCGGCCACCCCACCAAAAGCTGCTTTGGTTCATCTCGTGCAGGGGGCGCCAGAGTACTTCAATGTTTTTATCTTTTAGTTGCTGCAAGTAAATGCATATTTCATCCATCATGCTTCGCCATTCGGTATTGATTGTAGTACCATCGGTCATCAGGTCGGTCCATTGCTGATTGGTCATGGCGCTAAGCACTCCGCTCGAATCATAACCGCATGGCTCGCCCGATGCCGGGTTGCAGGCGTGCCACATTAATTGTACCAGCGCGCCATTTTTCCATTGGGTTATGGCCTCGTTTATCATGATCTGCCGGTTGTTAATATTATCCTGTTCGAACAAAAAGTCACCGCTCCAAAAACCCGGAAATTTGCCGGTTGTTTTGTAAATGGAATCCGTCCATACAGCCGGTGTAGCATTTGGCTCGCGATTATGTATGCCAGCCACGGTTTTTTTGCCCGATATGCTATACAGATAATTTAAGGTTTTATATGGCGTGACCGGAATTGTTGTTGTATCGGCAGGAGGCGGGTTATTATTACCTGTGTTACCATTGTTACCAGTAGGCGTACTTGCTTTTTTGCACGATACCCCTATACAAACCGCAGCTATTACTACCACAGCAAATAATGTTATCTTTTTTATACTTATCATGTTCATCAAATTCTTCTCCTGCACCAATTGTAGTGTTGTTTCCAAAATATTAAAACCTAGCCGGGGCCTTAGGGGCCCCGGCAATTATTGTTATTGTTTTTTTACGTCGATCCAATAGGTGTACGGACGCTCCACTATTTTATCATAATCACTATAAATAGTATTATAATTATCAGCGCTGCCAGCCAAATTTGTAAAAGTAAAAGCGTTATTGACAATGGTCTTTGATAATCCGTTACCAAGATTTATAGTTTGGGCGCCGTCGAACGTACACGTTGTAACGTTGCCTTTACTGTCAGTAAAAGTCACATCGTTGGCGGTATAATCATGCACCCAGGTCGAGGTACCCTCCGGTATCTGGCGATAATAATGGTTTACGTCGGTAACAGGGTTTTGGGAATAAATGAAATTGGCATATAATCCGTCGGCGCCGGCGTTATTAACACACGTACCCTCGGTATTGCCGTTGTTCGTAACACCTGTGTAAGTAAATGTAAGCGTATTGTCCAGCTCAGCATTTGGGCCAGTTACCGGATTCCAGTCACTCGCTTTTGATTCCAGCGCAAATACAGCACCGCCGCCATATTGAGGGCCGGTGCCCCCGTAAAGCGTGAGGTCCTGAATTGTCCATGTACCCAGCAGATCTTCTGTAAACGGTTGCAACACAATTGTCCACGTACGGGTTTGCCCTGATTGCGCGGTTACAGTATAGGTAAGCTGGTTGTTTCCTGACGCAAAGTTTACTGTTGCTCCTGATGCAGGTGAAACAGCTGACTTATAAGAGGTAATAATGGTTGGGGTCACTTTCGAAAAATCAACCGTACCCTGCATTAATATTTTTACATAAACCTTAGAAGAATCCTGGTTAATCGTCGCCGGGCCTACTTGAGTAAAACCCTTACCGACAGAAAACGATTCAATATCCCGCTCGTGGCTTTGTATACCTGCCGAGGGATCTTTTTGGCAGGCCGTAAATAGCACCGCCAATATTATTATTAAATAACTTATACGTTTCATATCTTTTAGTATTTATTGCCTAGTTGTTTAAATTGGGATTTTGTTCAACTTCCGACTGAGGAATTGGAAAGAAGTAAGGGTCACCTGTAATCGTCTTTCCGTATGTATTTTCAAGGATGGATTCCATCTGTTTGCTTCTCCTCAGGTCGAATAAGCGGTTTCCTTCAAAACATAGTTCCCATGAACGTTCCTGGATAACTGCATTCCTGAAATCTGCAACCGACAGCCCCGAAGGAATATTGCCGAGGCCGGCGCGTGCCCGTATTTGGCCAAGCGCAGCATAGCCGGCTGCAGTAGGTCCGCAAGCCTCAGCATATACTAATAAAATATCAGAATAGCGTATGATAGGCGTATTGGCACCGGTTTGCTGTCCGGATGTCCAGCCGGCATCGTTGTATTTATTACTGAATGGGCGGTATTGAGTGCCGGTTATCAGTAACTGTTGCGTTGGCCCGCTTCCGCCAGGGCCGCCACCTACATTGTATATAGTGGAGATAATTAATTGGGTTTTACGCTTATCGTTGGGGTCGAAGCTGTTGTAAAGGCCCGGCTCCGTTAAAAATTCGTTAAAGCCCCCCGGTATATATTCATCGGCAGAAGTACCGGTTGATGGCGCCGGCTGAAGTGTAAAATTAAGATTTGGGTAAAAGAAAAGAGGCAGTTTGGAATATTGGCCTTCATCTGCGCCTGAACGGTCGACAGATGCGTCTAATATATGTTCGGGCCCGAATTTTTCATTTACATCATAAATGTTCGTCAAACTGGGATCAAGGCTGTAAACGGTTTGGGTGTTTACTACATAGCCCGAGTATTGTTGCGCCAGGGTATACATGGCATTTGCGTCAGTTACCCAGTCGTAACCTTCAGATCCGCTGCTTTTCGCAGATGCAAGTTCGAGGTACACTTTTGACAATAACGCCCATGCACCCACTTTGTTAAAGCGTCCTAATCGCTTGGTTTCATCCATCGTAGAAGCGGCTTTGGTCAAATCTGCAATTATCTGCGTATAAATTGCCTGAATGCTTGATTTTGGAAGATTTGTCTTGCTGATATCGTCAACCGGCGTTAAATGAAGCGGAACTGCTCCAAACAACCGCACAAGGTTAAAATAATGCAGTGCTCTTAAACAATATGCCTCGCCAATTATCTCATTTTTAGCCGAATCTGTAAGTCCATCGGTTATTGGCGGAACGTATGCTATTACCAGGTTTGCCCTGTTAATGCCAACATAGGGAAATTGATAGGCAGGCGCCAAAAGGCTATTAGTTGACGTAACGGAATTTTGGTCGGCCAACACTTCATCCGGACTTTTACCTGCAGCTTCGGCTACATCTTCTGTAGGTAGTTCTGTTAAGACAATAAAATTACGGGAATAATAGTCTAAGTCAGGTAGGATTGAATATGCGTATATCAAAGCCGCGTTCGCGTCTGATCCCGTTTTATAAAAATTGCTGGTCGAAAGAAATCCGTACGGGTGCTCTTCCAGGTCCTTTTTGCACGACAGCATGGCCGAGAATGCAAGGAAAAGTAATATATATTTAAAATTTTTCATGATAATTATTTTTTAGAAATTAACAGTCACACCTAGTGAATATTCTCTTGGTTTCAGGTATTGACCACCTGCCTGGCCACTTGAGCCAACTTCCGGATCGAAGCTTGGCCCGATCTTATCGAATGTATATAGATTGCTGCCCGATAGAAAGACGCGCAAATTGCTGATTCCCTTGATCAGGTTAGCAGGCAACGTATACCCGAGGTTAACGTTTTGAATACGCAGGTATGATCCGCTTTCTACATACCAGTCTGAAGCATAATAAACCCTTACCGAATTAACCGCCGGATAGAGATTGGTACGATTGTCGGGTGTCCAGGCCTGGAGTTCTTCGGCCGGGCCAAACTTGCCAAAATTGAAAATATCATTACCATATACGCCATTAAGTTGAACATACAGGTCAAAATGTTTATAACTTAAGCTGGTATTAAAGCCGTAGTAGCATTTTGGATTAGGGTTACCAATTATATATTCCCCTTGGCCTACCGGGATAGGCCCGCCGGCAATATATTTGATATCACCAACCTGGGCGGGCGTGCCGTCAACAGGGTTGGTACCTCCCGCCTGCTGCACTATGCCACCAAATTTGTAACCAAGAAATAAGTTGGCCGGCTGCCCGTCGATATCATAATTCAACGGCGCCCTGATCGATTCAATTTCTCCCTCATTAGTAATGAGTTTGTCGCCGCCACCAACGCTGATCACTTTATTCCTGTTGAAGGAGATATTAGCGCCAACGTTCCATTTTAATGCTCCTTCTAAAATATGTGCATTACCGGCAAGTTCCAGGCCTTTATTGTCAATGGTTCCATCATTAACCTCAATCAACGAGAAGCCTGAAGATAAGGCGATCGGCTCAGACCTTAACAAATTAGTAGTGTGCTTATAGTAAACGTCGGCAGTTAACGTGAAGCGCTGATTGAAAAGGCCGAGATCGAAACCGATATCAGCCTGGCTGGTGGTTTCCCATTTCAAGCTATTATTGGCCAATCCGTCAAAAACCTTTGCGTTCACGTTAGACCCATCATTATAGTACGGCGGCCCATAACCCGTTTGGAAAGACGTAGCCCCCGGCGTACCCGTAAAATATTTATAGCTGCCGAGCGTAGCTAACGACTGGTAAGGCGATATACCCTGGTTACCGGTTAAACCATAGCTGGCACGCAACTTCAGCTCGGATATCTGCTTAATATCACGCATAAAAGGCTCATCATTTACTTTCCAGGCAAAAGCACCGGATGGAAAAAATGCGAACTTGTTATTTTCCGCGAATACAGAAGATCCGTCTAACCGGCTGGTAAACGTAAAAAGATATCGGTTTAAAAAACTATAATTGGCCCGGAAAATACCCGACTCCAATACTGTTTTTGTTCCCGAATTGCTGACGAACTCCGTGGTTGCACCTGCTAAATTTTGGTTTTGCAAGGCATCGGTAACAAAGCCATGTCCTTGCAGGTCAGATGTTCTGACTGTAGTATTTTCACTGGTATAACCCGCTACTACATTTATATGGTGCTTACCGCCAAAAGTATGATCATAAGTGAGGTAATTGTCAGATATGATATGGTACCCATTATAGTTGTTAATATCACCATAACCCTGGAAAAGATTTCCCGTATAGGTAGCATCATGAGGCTGGTAATTATCATTTAAAGCATTGCCATAGGTATAACTAAACTGCGATTTAAAATTTAATCCTTTGATGATATCCCAGCTTACAAATCCGGTTGCCAGCAGATCAAGTGTTTTGCTGGTATTAAGTTCTTCGTTTGCAATTTGAATTGGATTGCCAAAATCGTTGGTTCCGATATGAAAATACGTACCATCGGGATTGTATACCGGGAATAATAAACTGCGGTTGGCTGAAAGCTGTTCGCCGTAATTATAAGTACTGGTGATGATAATGTTGGCGCCCAATGTAACGTTTGGTTTAAGTTTATGTTCAACATTGACGCGACCGGTGTATTTCTTATATCCGTTATCAATATTTAGCCCCTGTTCATCGTAATAATTACCGGATATTGAATAACGTGTTTTTTCATCACCGCCGTCGGCACCAAGCGTATAATTTTGGGATATCGGTTTACGATAAACGAGGTTTTCCCAATTTGTGTTGTAAAGCTGTTCGCCAGGATTTAGCGGCGCCAGTCCCCTGAGCTGACTCAGTGAAGGGTAGTAAATGCCCCCATAATTTTGGCCCACGAACAGGGGTTGTACGCCGCCGTTAATATTTGCCTGGTTTTCAATAGTCGCTTCCTCTATCGGGTCCTCCCACACGTCAAGTTTATTTTCTAATTCCGAACGTGTTATGAGTGAACTGAAGGTGATGCGTGCCTGGCCCACGGCTCCTCTTTTGGTAGTTATCATAATAACGCCGTTGGCGCCGCGGGAACCGTATATTGCCGTTGCTGATGCATCTTTAAGCACATCAATAGTTGCGATATCATCAGGATTGATCTGCTTTAAGTTGCCGGCGTCTCCAAATTCGATACCGTCAACCACAACCAGGGGGTTTCCATCCGCATTGATGGTACCCTGGCCCCTGATGGTGATCTGTGCACCGGCACCGGGTTGTCCGGAAGAAGTTATAACTTGCAGGCCCGGAACTTTTCCCTCTAATAGTTGATCGACAGAGGACGCAGGTGTTTTTACCAGGTCGCTGCCTTTAATGGAAGCGACTGAGCCTGTTACGTCGGCTTTCTTTTGGGTACCATAGCCTACTACAACTACTTCATTCAAATCCTGCGAATTGTTGCTTAAGGTTACCTGTAGGTTAGTTTGACGGGCGCTAACTTTCACCTCCGTGGTTTGCATCCCCAAAAAAGAGAATACCAGCGTGTTTTGACCGGCAGGCACATGTATGGTAAACTTTCCCTTCAGGTCGGTCGCCGTTGAGTTTTGCGTACCCTTTAGGGTGACGGTTACGCCGGGCAAGGTAAGCCCCTGCTGATCGGCCACCACGCCTGTTACAGGCCTTTCCTGGGATAGCGCGATATGGGCACTGAACAGAAAAAGCACACTACAAACAATTGCTGTGTAAATTTTTTTTATCATAATTTTAATAATTGGTTATTGGGCAATATTAGGGGGTGATTAAATCAAGGGATTACACTATTGTATCAATGTGGTACACTGTGATGTAAAACAGTTGCATAGTGTACTAATTGGTAATAAATTAGCACTTAATGGCTTTTAAAAGCCCGGGAGGGTATTAGCCAAAATTATCATTGCAAAAAACTACCAGGCCAATAAGGCAATGCATAATTATAAACTGATTATTCGGCCTGTTTTCTTTCATTGTTGATCAAAATGAAGTACAAATACTTTTATATAGCTGTTATTCTATGGCTACTGCATCCGGGCGCCGGGTATGCACAGTATAACTACCAGCAGCTGGATAACAGCTACGGCTTATCCAATAGCTGTATCAATAGTATTTTTAAGGATTCGGATAACCTGATATGGTTTGCTACCTGGGATGGGCTGAATTATTACGATGGCAATAACATCCACGTTTTTAATTATGAGAAAACAGATCAAAGCAAAAATTCTATCTCCAGCAATGTTATTTACCAGGTAACCGAAGATAACAAACGAAACATTTGGGTAGGGACCGTTGAAGGTTTATCAAAATTCAATAAAAACACCGGTAACTTCAGCAACTATCTATACAGCCATAGCAAGGCGTTGTCCAACGGTTACACCTTAGCCATAAATAATAAAGGCGAGGTATTTGCCGGGCGCATCAGCAGTTATCAATTATTGCGATATGATGAAAAGACTGATGCATTTGTGAACATACCTGTCCGCCTAAAAGCAGGATTACTTAAGTTATTGTTTGACAATGACGGTAATTTATGGATGCTAATGGATAATGGCAGGCTGGAGGCTTACAAACCAACAACAAGCGGGCTTATCCAGGCTAATATTCCACCTATCGTTGGTGTTGATAATATATTCTTCTGCAACCACCAGCTTTTTTACAGTACTAAAACCGATGTGCTTTATCGCGTTGGTGAAGACTACGCTGAACAAAAAGTATTAGAACTACCCCATGAAATACGGGGGATCAGTTACTTTAACGATCATTATTTATTTGCCTGGTCGTCAAAAGGCATCGGCGAATATGATCTGAACTTTAAACCGGCAGATGTACTGTCAAATCAAATATCAGTTTTGCAAAATGTACGGGTTACCTCGTTTATGGCAACCACGCAGGGCCTTTTGTGGATAGGCACCGACGGCAACGGCGTTATAAAAGTGACTAAAAAGGAAAATTATTTTGGTATCGTTAAACAGCAAGCCAACGGGCAGGCATTTCGTATCCCGGTTAGGGCCTTTTCAGAAATTAACGATGAGCTCTGGATAGGGACCAAAGGCAATGGCATTATCACGCTTAAAAATTGGGACAAAAACAACGTTTCCTTTTCCGGCATCAAGTCCTTTCATACCAATATCGAATTGCTTGACAATTGCGTGTATTGCATTGAAAAAGGGAAAGATAGCCTGGTTTATATTGGCTCCGATGCGCCCGGTGTTACCTTATATAATTTAAAAACCAACAAGTTTACTAAATGGGCCGATATAAAAGGCACCCAGGGCTACCCGGCTTTTGGATCGGTGCACTGCATATTGTACGATGATGATGGTTCGGTGTGGCTGGGGCTTAACGATAATGGATTGATCCATTTCAAACTATCGGTTGACAATAACGGCTTGGCCAGCATTCAATTTTTAAACCAATACAAATATGATAACAATGCCGTTGGAAGCGATAAAGGCCCTGGTAATAATGTAATTTATAGCCTTGCCAACGGCAACAATAATCGTTTGTGGATAGGGTGTCGTTATGGTGGTTTAACTTTATTTGATAAGACAAGCAAAAAATTTAAAACATTTAAAGCGTTTTCTTACGACGGCAGCTTGTCGAACAATGATATCCTTTCTTTATATCTCGACCATAAAAACAGGCTGTGGGTGGGTACAAGTTTTGGATTAAACTGGCTGGACGAAAAAAGCGGGAATATGGCAAAACCTGTATTCAAAAAATTATATACCGATAATGGCTTGCCCAACAATACCATCCACGCCATTAATGAAGACAATACCGGCAATATCTGGATCAGTACCAATAAAGGACTGGCAAAAATAAATCCATCGACCTTAAAAATTGTACAATACAAGGAATCAGATGGTCTGCAAAGCGATGAATTTAGCGACAATGCTGTTTGGAAGAATTCATCCGGGATGTTGTTTTTTGGCGGTATATATGGCTTTAATTACTTTTTGCCCGAAAAAATACACATCAATAACGATCAGCCACATTTGCTATTAACCGACCTGCAATTTGCCGGGAAAAATGCCGGGGAACGCGGACTTATCGTGCTTACAAAAAATGGTGCAGTATTAAATCAGCATTTCAATTTGAAGCCGAATGAGAATTATTTTGAATTGAACATAGACCCCGTTACTTATACCGATGCACAAAAATGCCAATATGCCTATATGCTGGAGAATGACGACAAAGGCTGGCACTACATGGAGAACCATGACAAAATCATCTATAACCAACTGCCGCCCGGAAACTATACGCTAAGGATCAAATGGTCGAACGGCGAGGGGGCCTGGACGCCCGGTATCGCCGCGTTTACGGTAACCGTTAACCAGTATTTTTGGCTTACTTATTATGCGTTTATATTATACGCTTTGGTGGCCACCGGGGTGGGTTATATCTATTTCCGATATAAGAAGAAACAGTTTGTAATGCGCCAGGAACTGAAAATGGAGCATATGTTGCGCGAAAAGGATGAAAACCTGCACCAGGAGCAACTCAACTTTTTTACGAATATTGCGCACGAACTGCAAACACCGCTTACATTGATATTAGGCTCGCTTGAAAGGTATTTGTTTAAAAATAAACAGCAAAATACCGATTCGCAAAGCGGTAACTTTTTATCAATCATTAAGCAGGAAGCGTCGCGTCTGCATTATCTTGTGCAGCAATTATTAGAGTTTCGCAAGGCCGAGGCAGGTTACCTGGGTAATCATTACAGCTATATTAATGTGTCGTCATTGTTAAATAACATAGCAAGTTTATTTACGGCGCTGGTAGATGAAAAGCAACTTGACTTTACCTGGGATATCCAACCAGACATTCACTTGTGGACGGATAAGGATAAGATCGAAAAAATAGTTTTTAACCTGCTGTCAAATGCATTTAAACACACTGATCATAAACAATACATCATATTTTCGGCAAGCGCCAATAAGACTGACGGCAAGTTAAAGATCGTTGTAGCCAATTCGGGCTGCAAATTAGCAGATGAGGAAATTGACAGGTTGTTCGACAGATTTTTTGTTATTGATGGCAAGCAAAATAATAAAAGCAGCACAGGTATTGGCCTGGCCTTTACCCAGCAGATAATAAATTTGCTAAACGGAGAGATCAGTGCCAAGTGCGTTGATAACTGGATCTCTTTTACAGCCTCGCTACCGCTTGATTTTGTTCCTGAACAAAAGCCGCCGGTACCCCACCAGGTGAATAACAATGAAAGTGCCTCGTATTTTGTAAGTTCGATGACAACTGGCAACGAAGGCATCGTGTTATTGCCGATAGCTGATAACAATAAAAAATCGCTTATTAAAAGCTTTGAACAGGAACACAGAAAATCCATCCTGATAGTAGAAGACGATCAGTTGATCCGCTACCTGCTAAAAGATATTTTGCATGAACAATATATTCTGTATGAAGCAGGAACCGGGGTAGAAGCTTTAGATGTGATCAGGCGATCGAGCCCCGACCTTATCGTAAGCGATATTATGATGCCGGATATGAATGGCCTGGAATTATGCAATATCATCAAAAACACTACCGAAACCTGCCATATCCCTTTTGTGATCCTTTCGGCCCGCACGGCAGTGGAGCACAAAACCGAAGGTTACAGTTGCGGGGCCGATGCGTATATACCAAAGCCTTTTCAAACCGAGCATTTGCTGGTGCGCATACACAAGTTGCTGGAGTATCGCGAGAAAATGTTAAAGACGTTTAATTCGGGCTATAACCTGGCAGGCAGCAGCACCAATGCCGACCTGGACGAAAACGACAAAAGCTTTATTAAAAAGGTTACCAGGGTAATTGAAGAAAATATAGAGGAAGAACTTGACGGTGAGTTTTTAGAAAAAGCTTTAAACATGAGCAAGATCCAGCTTTATCGCAAGATCAAGACTTTCTCGGACATGACGCCTACGGAACTGATACGCCATATACGCCTGCAAAAGGCAGCAGCCCTGTTAAAAAACACGGACCTAACTGTATCCGAAATATTTTACCGTACAGGTTTTAATAACAAAACTTACTTTTTCAGGGAGTTTAAAAAGATGTTTAGCTCATCTCCTAATGATTACCGCCATTTTCATCGACTGCCCGATTTTAACAAAAACTAGTATGGCTGATCGATCATATCAAAAACAATGATGCACCCGTGAAAAGATCGCGGATGCATCATTAAAGCTAACAATATCAATAAGTTGTCATGTTATACATTTCGATCTGCTGGCCGGTAGGATTTGAACCGCCCGACCAGTGGTTGGTGCCTACAAAGTAATCGTAGTTATTCCAGTAGTGACCGGCTGAGTTGGTAAGTGTGCATTTATAAGTGCCATCCACATAAAAATCAACCGTACTTACATTGCTTGATGAGCGGCATTGTGCTTTAAAGGTGTGATAGCCATTGTCGCCGGTCGAGATCACCGAGGTGTAATAATTGCCGCCGCCTTGCACATAGGCTTTAAGCGTATTGTCGTTAAGGGTTTTTACAAAGCCCATTTCGTCGCCGTTCCACTGGGTAACGTTGTCGCACAGAAATACGGCCTCTTCGCTGTAACCGCTGGCGCTTGTTCCTCCCTTAAAACAACCGTTGAATTGAAATCCGTTTGCGGTTTGCCCACTGCTCTCCTGCCCTGCATCAATGGCGCTGCTGCAATTGCCTACAGGCACGCAGATGCCGTTGGTACCCGAAATGTTGTAAGGCGCCGTACCACAAGTGGTCCATAGGCTAAAAGCGCCCTGCCCCAGCGATGCCAGCGACGTAGTTATACCGGACATTCCCGGTTTACTTACCGCTGGCTGGGGTTGTGTGGACTGGCTACTGTCTTTACTGCAGCCTGTTGCCATTGCGCTCAATAAAAGCACAGCTCCGATGAGAAGTTTTGATTTTGTTTTCATAAAAATTAAGTTTAAATGGTTTAATTGTGCAGTAAAGATGGAGGAGAAATTTAATTAATAATTACACTATAGTTTCTTATTAGTATACAACTACGTTTTAGTGTATTTATAATTTGTATGTGTATGCTATAAAATAGTAGCGATGAGGCGTGCCGCTTGATTTATACAGCCAACCGGCAGTCAATTAATTTAAGCGTGGGACTTAAATTTTCGGGTGTCCAAGTGGCACACTTGGGCAGGCGGCAGATTGTGAAATGTTGTGTATTTTTGTTTAGTAAATACACGCATTACGATGAAAATTTAGAACGGATAACCCTTAACCCGGATGTAATGGGCGGTAAGCCTTGCATTAAAGGGTTAAGGATGACGGTAGGTACAATTATCGGCCTGTTAGCTTCCGGCCTGACTACAGACGAAGTCCTGAAAATGTACCCTTATCTACAATTTGAAGATATTATGGCTGCTTTGTCATACGCAGCCTGGCGTTCCGAAGAAATAGAAGTTCCGCTTGCTACTGCATGAAAATACTTATTGACATGAATTTATCGCCCGAATGGGCTGATGAATTCAGCGTTCATCATATTGAAGCAACTCATTGGTAACATGTGGGCGAAATTGGTGCGCCTGATGTGGTAATAATGGATTGGGCCAGGAAAAACGAGCACATCGTTTTTACCCACGATCTTGATTTTGGCACCGCCCTGGCTTTAACAAAAGCTGAAAAATCAAGTGTTATACAAGGTAGGACTCAAAATGTAACCGTAACCCATTTGAGCAGGATGGTTATTTCGAGCCTTGAAACTTATAAAGATATCTTATTAAAAGGCGCTTTATTGGTACTGGACGAAGATAAAAAGCGCATACGAATACTTCCATTATAAAAGAATCTAATAACGTACCGTTCCCATACCATTACCCCTGCCAGGGCAAGCCTGCCGCTTGACTTATGCAGTCCACCGCCAGGCAATTAATTTAAGCGGGACGCTTATATTGTTGGGTGTCCGCGTGGCACTTTTGGACGGCGGCACTTTATTTTTTTGGATTGCTTTACGTATGTCATTTACAGGAGTTTGTATATTTGTTTATGCCCGATCATTCAGATTTAATTGACCGCATCAAAAGCAACTTTACCCGTGAAGAATTTCCCGCCAAAACACTTTTGGTTAAAGAAGGCACGCTGGCTAAAAAGCTGTTTTATATCGAAAAAGGCTGTTGCCGGGCCTGGTTCAATAATGATGGCAAGGACGTGACCTACCAGTTTCTGTTTGAGGGCAACTTTGCCTCCTCATTTGAAACCATCATCAGCAACGCCATCAGCTGGTATAGCGTCGAAACCCTGGAACCTTCCGTGATGTACAGCGTCGGTATCGAGGATTTCAGTAAGCGCATGGAACTGCACCCGCATATCAAGGCATTTTATTACAAATATGTAGAAGAACGGCTGCTTTTTTATCAAAAGCTTTTTGTCGCCCACATCAAAGACAGCCCGGAACAACGCTACCGCGAACTGCTGGCGCAGCATCCCGAAATCGTATTGCGCGTGCCCCAGCATTATATCGCTTCTTTCCTCGGAATCACTTCTGTTTCGCTTAGCCGCATTCGTAACCGTAAATGATTAATTAACAATTGTTATCGTCAGGCGTAATTAATAGCTGGTAATTTTGTTCCAACAAAAGATCACCGCTATGAACCAAACCACTGTACTCATTATAGGCGCCGGCCCGGTTGGCCTAACCTTAGCCTGCGAACTTGCCAGGCGCAACATAGATTTTCGTATCATCGAGCGCTCTGCCGTACCTCAGCATGGCTCCCGCGCTAAAGCTTTGCAGCCGCGCAGCCTGGAGATTTTGAACGACCTCGGCATTGCTGAAGTACTAATGCCGCAGGGTTATACGGAACTGTCTTTCCGTAAATTCAACGGCAGCCAAATGATCGGCGAAACACCGCGCGTTGTTTTTCCACGTAATGACACACGATATCATAAAACCTTATTACTACCTCAACCAAAAGTAGAAGCAGCCCTCCGTAATAAACTCGAAGAGTTGGGCGGCAAAATAGAATGGGCTACCGAACTGGCTGACTTTACCCAACAATACAACAGCATCCAATGCCGGCTGGAGCACCCGAACTGGACCGAAGAATTAACCTGTACCTACATGGTGGCCTGTGATGGCGGCAAAAGTACCACACGCAAAAAATTAGGCATCAATTTCGCCGGTGAAACGCACCAGGCCCAGCAGCTTTGGGTAGGCGACGTGGAAGTTGATGGGCTGAAACCTGATGCCTGGTATAATTGGCTGAGCCCCGCATTCGGGATGGCTTTTGCCTTGTTCCCTTTCAAAGACAGCAGTACCTGGCAATTGCAAGCAGTGATGCCGCCGGACGAGAATGGCAATGTGCCTGCGCCAACACTGGAAGGCTTTAACCAACTGTTTAAGGAGCGCACCCATATGGAAGGTGTGACTTTCACGAAAAGCACCTGGCAGTCCGTCTACCGCGTCAATATTCGCCGGGCTGAAAAATACCGGGCAGGTAACGCGTTTATTGCTGGTGATGCCGGACACGTACATTCTATTGCTGGAGGGATGGGGATGAATACGGGTATCCAGGATGCTTATAACCTTGGCTGGAAACTAGCTGCTGTGATCAACGGCGAAGCCAAAGACAGTTTACTGGATACTTACGGCGAGGAACGTATCCCCATCGCGGACTGGCTGTTGGAAACCACTTCGCACCGGCAACAAGTGATGCTGGCAGGGGCTGCCAGCGGTAAAACCGGCTTTGATTTGCTGGCTACCGAAGATACCACCCAACTGAACCTGAATTATCGCGGCAGTTCTTTGAATTCAACGGGGTTGATTACCACCAGCGGTTTACAGGCGGGCGACCGTGCGCCGGATGTGCAATTAGCTGATGACAGCTGGTTGTCTGATAAAATGAGCGGCCCGGAATGGAAACTACTGCTGTTCGGGAATGAACAGCCTGCCGGATATCGCAAAGGATTGAAAATCATCAAAAGTGATGATGCCGTAAAGCAGGCCTATGGCTTGCAGGAAGGAATCGTATTGATCCGCCCCGATGGGTATATTGCTTTGATCGCCGCAAACGCAGCTGAAGTGAATACTTACTTTGGATCATCATTTTTTTTGCAATAAATTGAAATCAAAACTCTTTAAATTAGTTTAACTAAATCCAACGATCATGATTACATTAACTATCATCCTCATCGCGATCCCCATCATCCTGATCATCGCGCTATTTACCCGCAAAGGGATCACTACAGATGCTGCTATCGACATCAACCAGCCGCAGCAGCAGGTATTCGATTATCTAACAATAATTAAGAACCAGGAGCACTATAATGCGTGGCTGATGATCGACCCAAATATGAAAATAACCTATACCGGCACGGACGGGCAGGCAGGTGCTGCAATGGCCTGGGAAAGCAAGAACAAAAAAGACGGGATAGGCTCGCAAAGAATCGTTTCTGCAAATGCGCCCGAAAACATTGAAATTGAACTGGTGTTCGAGCAGCCCATTCCGAGTAAGGCCCGATACTGGTTCCAGTTAAATTCGTTGGATGAAACCAGTACACGCGTTACCTGGCGTTACGAAGGAAATACGGCGCCTTATTACATGTTGCGGGTAACGCACTTGCTGCTACAGCTTAAAAAACGGGTAAGAAAATATATGGAAGCCAGTTTGACCAATTTAAAAAGCACATTGGAACATCATTAACGATGACAATGGACCCGACACTAATGCCAGGCGGACCGGTACCAGGTACACGGATGACCGCTGCGTATATTAAACACCTGAGCTCGATGATCTATTTGTGGGGCTGGCCGATGGTCAACGTCCATAACCGGGTAGCGCAGTTTAGGGATGTCCCGGCAGCTTATTACCTCAATGGGATCGCACCAGTAGCGCCGATCAACCATTTGTGCATGCTCACCGATTATATCAAACCGGAACAGCGGGCGGTAGCCTGCCCTAACCAGGATGTGGTGTATGGTATAGGCGGTCTTGACCTGCGCAAAGAACCGGTGGTGATACAGGTACCCAATTTTGGCGACCGTTTCTGGGTTTACCAGGTTTGCGACGAACGTACCGACAGCTTTGCTTCGATGGGAAAACTTTACGACACAAAACCCGGCTGTTACCTGCTTGCACATCGCGGTTGGGGAGGCGAATGGCCCGAGGGCATTACCGATATTTTTATTTGCCCCACTGATCTGGGTGTGGTGATGCCGAGAATATTTCAGTTGGATGACGCGGCAGACCGTTTAGCGATCCAGCCGGTACTCAACCAGATCATGCTTTATCCGCTCAGCGAATTTAACGGACAGGCGAAAACAACCGACTGGTCAAAGACACCTGCTGTATCAGCCGGCCATTCCGGCCAGCAGCACGAGATGGCCTGGGTAAAGCCGGAAGCCTTTTTTGACCAGCTTCCGGGCATATTAAAAGAAGTGCCGCCGCTGCCCGGCGAAGAGGATCTTTATGCGCAGATAAATGCGCTGCTGGAAACCATACAAACCGGGCCGGAATGGAAAGCCTTGGCCACACAGTGCGCCGTAACAGCGGAAAGCGATTTAATTACCCCGCTTTTTGAGTTTGTTAATGTCGGTTACCCGGTTAGGGATAACTGGACCACACAGCGCAACGGGGCAGCGTTTGGTACGGATTACCTTACCAGGGCTGCCTGTGCCAAGTCAAATATCTTTGTAAACCAGCCCCGGGAAACCCGGTATTTTTATCTTGATCTTGATACAGATGGTGAGCGCCTGGATGGAAGTAATAGCTACATAATCTCTTTTGCAAAAGGAGAACTTCCGCCTGTAAAAGGATTTTGGTCATTAACAACCTACAACGGGGAACATTTTTTCGCACCGAATCCGATCAACCGTTACTCGGTCGGCACCAAAAACGAGGAACTGAAGGTCGCCGCGGACGGGTCGCTTACCATATACGTTCAGAGCTCTGCAACCGCAGCAGATCAGCAAAACAACTGGCTCCCCGTTCCACCCGGTACGTTTTCCCTTTACCTGCGCTGTTACTGGCCGGAGGAAACGGTTTTAAATGATAACTGGACACCGCCACCCGTTATAAAAATTGACTAACATCAATATGGTAACAGAAAATAAACCCTAGGGCAGCGCCAGCGACCACCTCGCCAATGAACGCACCTTTTTGGCCTGGATCAGTACCAGCATCGCCCTGATGGGCTTTGACTTCCCCCCCCCCCACTGCCGCAAGCGCAGTGCTTGCGGCAGTGGGGGCATATAGGTGAAATTGGTACGCCTTATGTCGTGATAATGGATTGGGCCAGAAAAAACGGGCACATAGTTTTTACCCGCGATCTTGATTATGATGTAATCCGGTTGTTTTTAAGCCAGTTAATTACTTTTTTAGACTCGCCGGGATAAATCGCTATGCGATGTATATGGGCCTGGAACGCAGGGATTGTCCGATTGCCTGCACCGTGTATCACGATGGCATTTGATGATTCAACCGGCATGTGACAATCGATACAATGATTGTTTATCGATTGCCCTAATTGGACTGCCATTTTACAAAAATTGTGTTTTTCCTCGCTATGGCAGGTGGTACAGCGTTGTGAATAAGTGCTTAAGTTTGTTATTTCATCGTGCACATTATGGCAGGTGGCACATTCAATTTTTCCTTCGATAAAACATTTACTGCTGGCCAATAATCCAGCCTGGTTGCCGTGAACGTCGATTTTTCCATGATCTTTCTTTTTGAAATTGGCGTTATGGGCATTGTCGCCATTATCTTTGAAATCTTTCATCCTATCACCTGGCTTAAAGTCGAAAATAGACCTGAACATTAAGCCCGTGTTGCCGGCGTGGCACTGGCCGCACAGATCTATTCGTTGCGCCCTGGATAACGAACTAATGCTGGTTATGTACATTGGCTTTTTTTCTTCGGGGTTGTTTGTTTGAAATGCAACGTGGTTTGCAGCCGGACCATGACAACGTTCGCAATCAATGTTCAAGATCATCGATTTTTTTTCGAACCGTTCGTTTTGGCCTATGAAGCCAGAGCTACCGGGTAAATTTTCGATATAAGAACTGTGGCACTCAAAACATCTTTTACCCATTACCCGATCAAATTTCACCGCGCCACCCTTATATCCCGGACTGTTGGCCCATTGATGCAGATAAAGATAGTAGGTAACCGGTAACTCGTAAATTTCATTGCCTTTCCAATATAAATAGGTTTCGCCGCGATTACTGCCGAATGTAATATCAAAGCGTTGTTTTTCCCTTAGTTTTCCGTTAATATAGCTCGCCTGGTAAAGGCCGTTTTTATGTTTTTCCATCGCCACCTTCGTACTATCATTAAAAACCACCGTATTCGAATCGGGGTTGAAGCTACCGTGTATAGTGGCTTCTATTGCTGGCCTGCTGGTTAGGAAGTGTGCTGTATGCAGGTAATTTTGATAGATCTTTCTGTGGCATTTCAGGCAGGAGGCCGAGCCCGCATATGCCTCGCCCCGCGGGTCTGCCGGTTTATCGTTATCAAAGCAATGCGAAAAAATGAACGTGAATGGCGCCAGAAAAATTATTACGAGGCGTATGCTTTTAATTTTCTTCACTATTTCGGGTGCGGGGGTAGTTTACAGTGCACTAAACTATAAACAGATTGTGATATAGACCTACACAAAATTCGCTTTTATACACACTATGGTATAATGCCAGCTTATTACCCGCCAAGTTAAGCATGCCGCTTGACTTATGCAGTCCACCCGGGCAAATAATTTGAGCGTCCGCATAAATTTTAGCTATCCAGGTGGTGCCCCATTCAGCCACAAGTCTTATGGCCCCGGCCAATAGCGCAAATGCGACTTGTGTACCGCAAAGTTAGCCGCAACACTACTTTATCAATCACTCCCCGGCGGCGCCGCCATCTCCACCCCCACTTTCACCGGAACGCCAAAATCGGGCGTTCCATCGCTGCGCCAGGTAAATTGCTGCATGCGCGGCGAGCGCTGGCCGTCGCAGCCGCAGCCGGGTTTGGGGTTGGCGTGGTAGATGATCCAATCCTGCCTGCCATCGGGCGACTTAAAGAATGAATTATGCCCGGGAGCGTATACGCCATTGGCTTCGCTTTGCGTAAAAACCGGTTGAGCAGGTTTTTTCCATGAGCGCGGGTCGAGCAGGTCGGCATCAGCGGCTGCGGTGAGCATACCAAGGGAATAAAAATCCGTCCAGCAGCCACTGGCCGAGTACACCAGGAATAATTTGTTGCCATGTTTAAGTATTTCGGAGCCCTCGTTAACGTTTACATGCGGAGGGTTGGCGGCGTCGTGCAGGTCGCCGTGCTGTTCCCAGTCAAATTCGGGCCTTGAGATCCTTACGCGTTTGCTGCCCACGGTGTATGGATATTTAAGGGCGGCAATATAAATGCCCTGTTCGCCGTTATGGTCACTCTCCCACCCCGACCAGATCATATACAACCGGCCCTTGTTTTCAAATACCGATACATCTATCGCCCATTTATTGCTCGCATCTGCAACCTGGCCCTTAAAAACCCATTGGCCAGTTGTAGGGTCTGTGGCTGCATTTTCTATCACATAAATCCGGTGGTGGTTATTGTCGCCATCGTCGGCAGCAAAATACATATACCATTTACCCTGCAAAAAATGCAGCTCGGGCGCCCACAGCTCTTTGGAATATGCGGTGCCTGCGGGGGCGTCCATACCACTACAGGTGCAGCCTTGTTCAAGTCGGCCATGCTGCGGGTTTTCCAGATGGTTAAATTCTTCCCGGTGCTATTGGTGTAGTAGTAATAGTTATCCTTATGTATCACCCAGGGATCGGCGCCGGCAGGCAGTATAGGATTAGTAAATGTTTTTGTTGGGGGTACCTGGGCATGCGGAGCATTTGTTAATATTAACAACAGCAAAACCAATGGGAGCAGGCATTTTTTAAATAGCATAAAATCAATTTTTAAATGAATGTTTAACGCGTGTTAATAGCGGGCAATAGCGATTTAGTTAAATTTGCCAATTTACCCAAAAATGAAACACGCTGAAAATGAGCGTGTTTCACAGCGTTCCACGTGTTCCATGTGTAAAAATGGAACGCTTTTGCGGCGTGTAACCAAATGTCCGCTTAATTTATTTCGTTTTTAGTTTTTTGTAATCAGGATCCATTTCGGGCGTACGCAGGCCGGCTACTTCATCAGCCATCAGGATAAAAACATTCCAGCACAAACCCCTTGTTGACGGCCACCAGCTATCGGTCGAGGTCCATTTGGTGGGCGTAAATTCCTTACTGAAAGGCCATTTAGGGTTAAGGTAGATCTCGGCCCATACCCTATTTTCCATCAATGGCCTTGCTTTTTTCCAGCCATGTTTTAATCCCACCACGTAAGCGCAGTACTCGGGCCGCAGCCAGCTGCCTCCGTTGTAATAATAACCGTCATTTTTTCCATCGCTGTAATTTTCCTGCCCAAATTCTCCAAAAGGCTGGTAATCCCGGCTCATATAGGCATAACCCTTTGCATCGTTGGTTACCCGTATGCAGATGGGCGCGGTAGTGCCGTATTCAGGGTGGGGCGAGTTGGCGACCTTATTGAGTACAGGGATCCGGTCCAACTGATTTTTTACTATTTCGTCGGTAAGCATTGGCCTTTTGAATAACCATAAGGAAAAGAATTCCGGCTCCAGGTCGGTTAAAGAAATGATGTCGGGGAAATTCCGGTCGAATAGTAAATGTTTTCTCTTTACATCATAAAAATTCCGGTATTCTTTCTCAGCCTTTTGAATATAAGCTTCTGAAACATCAAAGCCCAATTCCTTTATCGTTCGTAATGCAATCGCCAGCATGCCCTGGTTAACGGCCAGCCTGTCGGTTTTGGGTTCGTAATCAATAATATCCACCTGGCTGAGGGAAAAATGTGCTTTGCACTTTCCGCTTTTATCTGCATCCAGTTCGCTCAGCACATAATCTACAGCTTTCTTAATCTTTTCGTGCGGAAGCATGACGCCAAACCTGCGCTTATTCAGCATTGCCCAGATCAACCATTCAATAGTGGCTTCGTTATCCTTTGCCTCTACCGACCCCATGAGCGGTGTGATAATAGTACCTATCGAGCCTTTTGCCGTTTGTGTTTCACCCCACTGTTCCCAGATGGAAAGGTTCAGCTCCTTATTATAGCCGGATACAGTGGAAAAGAAAGAATCCCTGTTGTACATATCCGGCGCATAATTCATGTTTGGGACATTAAACGGCTTAAAATTGTCTACATCGTTGACCCAGGTAAGCATGTTGAAATTGGCATACAACATTTTTTCAATAAGCGACCCTTTAAAGCCCTTCCCCTCCGCCAGCCGCGACTGTGACGAGATCATAAATTGCTGGTGCGATTTCCATGGCTCCATAAAAATATAAGTAGTTTTCGTCACTTTTTCGCCCAGCGGAAGCACGTTATAAGGTTGGTGCCGGGGCTGGTGTTCTATAAATTTGAGGTCCTTTACCTCCAGTTTGCATTCTTCACCCGATTGGGTGCCAATAAACATGGATACGCTGTCACCCTCAATATAAGGCACTAATATGCTCCCTTTAAAAAGTGTCCATTTACCGGCCACCGCCGGAAAGTTATCAATATATTTTACCCCATCTTCCAGTTCAATGGTTTTTTGCCCATTTTTTACCCTGAAAAGCTTTAACGCCAGGGGTGTATTTCCTTTGCACAAAAACGAAATGGTGTATACTCTCTGGTCCTTAAACGGCGTGATAAATTCAATCCCGGCCCTGGTTCCCGGGTGGCCCGTTATTGAAATAAGGCCGTGTTCGTTCGTAATTTCGGCATTGCCTTCTTTTCGATAAGCTGCGGCTGGTTTTAATACCGTTGTATCACCGGCATCAAGGTTATACATTTCGCCAAATGTTTGTTTGATGTAATCGTTATTTTGGTCCCTTTCGGATGCATCGGCAACCGAAAACAAATTGGGATCGGGCAGCAGCCGCATACCTGCAAAACCACCTGTGCGCCCCATAAACCGGCGACGCGTATTCCGGGTGTACTGGTTTTTA
>Ga0206921_10041_pt1 | contig 35087 bp, 38 predicted proteins | sample Alteio_BWOrgHeat_66_FD_152930 | JGI IMG/M metagenome (GOLD analysis project Ga0206921, IMG submission 152930) | Enriched cells from forest soil in Barre Woods Harvard Forest LTER site, Petersham, Massachusetts, United States -... | ecosystem: Environmental > Terrestrial > Soil > Temperate forest >...
ACCTCATCATATAAAACTAGCAGACCTGCAGGTTGAGATGCAGCTCGGGGGTACTGAGAGTATAAAATCATACGTATTACACAGTAATTGCCTGGCGTTTTTGTCGATCCATTCTATCTTAAAAGAATTAAGAAATAACGAATGCCGTATAATTGATATCAAAGGTCTCACCGTTGAACGCCCCTTTCATTTCATACAACTGTATGGCCAATCATCTCCCCTGGCTGAATTGTTTATCCGCTTTGCCCGTAATTATAAAGCAGATTAGGGTAAAGCGCAAATCCCCTTTAAATCTAAGCTCCTATTCGATAATCATCATAACTAAATATTATCAATAATTACATTTAGTGATAAAAACCTCTTCGTAAATTGACCGACCTTTGATCTATCAAAACAAAAGGTCATGTACATACAAAATACATCAATTAAAAATAATGGCTTATTACTGCATGTAAATGATAATGCCAGTAAAGTAATATTTATTGGTTGCGTTATACTTTGTTTAAGCCCGTTTGTAAGTCCGGCTATTGCATTGCTGATGGGGCTTATTGTAGCGCAACTTACAGGTCACCCTTATATGCAGCTAAACCACAAAGCCACACATTTATTACTCCAGGTATCAGTTGTTGGCTTAGGCTTCGGCATGAATGTTCACAGTGCCTTGCAGGCCGGTAAAGAAGGTATATTGTTTACCGTAGCTTCTATTACATCTACACTGGTTTTTGGTTACTTTTTAGGCAAATGGCTGAAAATTGAGAAAAAGACATCATACCTCATCTCAACGGGTACGGCTATTTGCGGCGGGAGCGCCATAGCAGCAATTTCCCCTGTAATAAAAGCAGAGGAAAAGCAAATATCAATAGCACTTGGCTGTGTTTTTATATTCAATTCAATAGCGTTGTTTATCTTCCCGGTTATAGGGCATCATTTTAACCTGTCACAAACTCAGTTTGGTTTATGGTGTGCTATCGCCATACATGATACCAGTTCGGTAGTTGGCGCAGCAAGTAAATACGGTACACATGCGCTTGAAGTAGCCACAACAGTAAAACTGGCAAGGGCATTATGGATCATCCCGGTTGCATTTATGTCGACCTTTATTTTCAAAAACAAATCAAAAAAGATCAGTATCCCCTACTTTATCGGCTTGTTTATACTGGCTATGATAGCTAATACCTATATCCCGGCGGTATCCATAATCAGCCCTTACATCATATTAATTGCCAAAGCAGGCTTAACACTTACTTTGTTTTTGATAGGCGCGGGATTATCAAGGCAGGTTTTGGTATCGGTTGGTTTTAAACCACTATTGCAGGGCCTTGTACTTTGGATAGCCATATCAGCCACTGCATTATATGCAGTAATGCATCTCGCATAATCGAAAAAAAAATCTTTATAAAACAAAAGCCCGGTGTTAATAACACCGGGCTTTTGTTTTATAAACACATATGAATTAATTATCTACGATGTTCGCCGCCTGGTGCAGCCTGATGCTGCGGTTGCGGACGTGGCTGACTACGCTGCTGCGGTTGGCTATGTTGCTGTGGTTGCCCCATTGGCCTTTGAGCAGGAGCACGAGTAGCCTGGTGTTGTTGCATGCTTATTCTTTGAGGAGCATTGTGCTGAACGCTTAGCTGCCTGCTGGTGTTAGCATGTTGAGCATTCATATTTGACCGTGCAACAGAACGCTGTGCGTTAGCCTGATGATTGGTTGCTCTTGCAACAGAACGCTGCGCATTAGCCTCATGATTAGTTGCCCTTGCAACTGAATGTTGTGCATTAGCAGAATGATTTGTTGCTCTTGCAGTTGCCCGTTGTGCGCTGGCCTGGCGGTTTACTGCTTTTGTATTAGCACGTTCTGCTGCTACAGCAGGGCGACCGTGGTTAACAGATGCAAACTGGCTACGATTTGTACTTGCTGTACGCTGGTGAGCCATTTGATTTGATGTAGCCGGTATATGCTTGTCGCGAGCAGCCATTTGATCATTTCTGGTTGGCCTTGCTGTTACACCACCGCGGCCATTAAAACTAGCCCGGCTGTTATTGTGCACATAATTATTGTTTATATAAGTATTATGAATAATGGTTCTGTTAACACGAGTTACAGATGTATTGTAAGCAAAGTGGCCACCACTCCATCTGCCACCGTAGTAGCCTGAACCACCGTAACCGAAGCCGTAATTAATACCGCCATAAAAACCTACGTGCGGCCCCCAATAACCTGCATGAAACGCGTAAATGCCGCCATCAAAACCCCACCATGCCGGTGTCCATAATACGCCAATGCTCGGTGGTGCCACCCAAACACCCGGCACCCAATAATACCCATCATCACCATATGCCCAGTAACCTGGTGTCCATATGTAACCATCTGCAGGGCAAATAGGCTGTTCATAAACCGGTAAAGCCGGCGGGCCTATACGCACCGATAAGCCTACACTTACCTGTGCATGTAACTGGGGTGCTGCAGTTGCAAGGCCCGCAATTAATATGATACTTTTTATTATCTTTTTCATTGTAGTATGTTTCTTATTAGAACAAGATATTTGAGAAATAGTTTATAAATTATTTTTTCAATATTTATAAATCACTTAAAATCAATATATTATTCAGATTATTAAATAACAAAAGGGCCCTCTGCATTACGCACAGGGCCCTTTTGTTAAAAGTATATTTTATTTATTTGGCCGATATAATTTTTATAGCTGTAATCATTTTTATACACCTTGCAGGTTTTTTTTCATCCTGAACAATTATACGGAATGGCCCTTCGCCCGCCGGGAGTGGTTTGCCATCAACCATATCGGCTACAATGATAAGCCTATCAGTAAAATCTTTATCCAGCTCAGCCAGGGCAAACACAACCTGGTAGCCATCGCCAGCATCTATCAATACATATTTTGTAAGATTCTTGCCCCTTAAATCTTTACCTGAAGTGACGCCTGCTTTTTGGAGAATATCAGACAAAATCACGCCCGAATAAGTATGATCCTTGCCCTCCTTGTCTTTACGTATAACTTCGGTTTGTTTAAATTTATTTAAGGAATCCAGATTAATATCAAATGGCGTTTTTACTTCGCCTGTAATTTTAACCGAAACTTGATTAATGGTTGTTTGCGCCTCGCTTAAATACGGTGTTATAAATAAACCCAGCAGGATTGTAAAAGCAATCAACGTAATTTTTTTCATGTCTTTAGTTGTAGGTGTGAAATTAAAGATATTCTACGAGCCAACAAATAAAATCAATGAGCGAAAGGGGATTTTTCATCCTGCTTATAGTTCTTTATAAATTCGGCATAACTTTTCTTTATGTAAAGCACCATTTCATAATCCGTCATTTTTTTTGCCTCGGCTATGGTTGGGCGATAATCATCCATAAAGTTGAGTAATGAGTCGCCTTTTAAATTGGTGATGGCGGTTATTTTTTGTTTGGAGAATGATCGGTCTACATAAGTATTCTCCTCATCCTGTAACAATGTTTTTTGCAGCTTGGTTTCGGGCGCCTTGTTTTTAGAGAGCAGATTAGCAACAGCCAATAAATTTACGCTGAGTATTGATGTAGCATTATTGGGGGCATCAATATAATTATAAGGAATGTAAACGTAAGGATCTGTGGTTATAAACATATCTTTTAATCCCGGTGCTTTATAATCAAACACAGCGGAAAATTGCCTGCGCACATTTAAAGAATCCTGCCTGTAATTATGCCGGGCCTTTACATTCACATCCTTTAATAAAATAGAGCTTTGTTGAAGATATATAATCAGTGTATCTGATTTTGTTCTTCTATATACCCTTTTATAAGGCTTGTAACCTACACAGGTGATCTTTATAGTATCGCCGGGAGTAATGCCACTCAAGCTAAACTGGCCTGAATATGAGGTGACCGTTACTTCCGATCTGGTAGCAACGTTTGCAAAAACTACCGGTAATTCGTCGCTTTTATCAATAACGGTTCCGGTTAAGTGCTGCGCAAAAAGTGATAAGGGGAAAAGCATTAAAAGTAATATACCTGTAAGCTTCATGTTGCTGTGATGTTTTGGTTTGAATTATGGAATCTAATTTAACGTTTAACAGGCTATCAGGTAAAATTTTAACATACCTTAACAAATTCAACCGGCAATTTTTCAACTTCAACTTATTTTCAAAAATCAACATTGTACCGCACCGCAGCTTTAAAGTATGGATATTTTCTGTCGATATCAGCAAAATTGCTATAATTTCCGTTTAACCTGAAATAACCAGCTTCGGCAACAATGGCAATATCCTTTACTACAAAGTAGCTTAATTCATTGGTAATGTTATGCAAGAGATATGAGGATTTATTGCCATTAATTGTCCACGTCCATGCACCACGATAATTTATGCTGTAATAGAGTTTATGGTCAACAGCTATGGTACCGCCCGCATTAAACGCCAGCCCCGATTCATAATCATAATTACGGCCTTTATACAGATAGGGATCAGGCACACCGCCTAAAAGTACACCGCCCAAACCAAAAGCAGTATTTATAAACATTCCGTTATCTATCTTATACTTAGAGAACAGGTTTAATTTAACACTTTGACCTCCATAAAAAAATGCCGCGTTATGAACGTAATCGTAGTTTGCCGATAGTATAAGCAGTTGTTGCTGAATATCATTTGATTTAAGTTCCCAGCCTGTTAATGAACCATAAATACTCACTATATTAAGCGCTGTGCTATCATCCTTGCCTATTTCCGCATTTACAACAAAATTGCTAAAGGGTTTTTCATAACCCTCATCCGGATCGCCATATATAAGTCTTGCATGCAGGTACCAGCCCTTGCTGCTGTTTTGGAACGGGTTATTGTTATCTACATTATATTCCCTGAAACCAAAATCAAGCTGAGCAGATATTTTACTCGAATCGCGTAATGCCGGATTAGTGTTTACTTTGCCCCACCTGCCATCTGTTATCCGGGTTAATCCGTTCATCGGGTTTATCAGGAAAGCCAGCACTTCATCAGCCTGTCTTTTAAAACCTGTAGCGGTGTTGTCAATAATCTTGTTTGATAAGCGGTAAGTCATCTCGCCTATAACAGTACCGCCAAAGGTTGTGTTTATAAAATCATTAGGTGATGGCGGTTGATTCTCAGCAAATGTTTCCCAAAGGTAACTACCCGCCGCTGCAGCGGGTGCCGACTGCCAAAAACTGTATCCATTGGCCCTGAAAGCACTATAAAACTGACTCCCATGGTACGGATGACCAAATTGGTTGGTGGTAAACTCATCATCATCAAATTCCCAACTGCTGGGCTTTAAATTATGAGCTGTTGAACTCCAGGAGATCATGGCGTAATCAGCCTTTACTATATACCGGTCATATATAAATGGGGTTAATTCAGCTATCCCCAGGAAAAGCGCAGCCCGCCCAAAATGCTTTGTTCGGGGCGTATCAGGAAAACGCTCTCGTTTAAATGTATCGAGTGATGGCGGCGTGGGGAATGAAACCAATTGAGCTTTCGCCGAATTAAAAAAGCCAAGCATGATTACTCCGGAAAAAATAAGAATAGGTATTTTCTTCTTAAAATAAGTTCGGGTTATGTGCATACGCAAATAGGTTGATTATCTAAAAATATCAAAACCCTATCATATGTTTTACTGAATTGTTAAAATATTATGAAGATGTTAACAATTAACGCTATGCTGAATGCCTGAGCTTTCCGCGTTATTTGTTGAAATCGATTAAACCAAAGCAAAAATAATTGAAGATCATCTTTAACAATAATTAACTAAAAGCATCCAACGGCTGTAATAAATAACATTGATATTAGCATAAACAACCTGTAAATGAAAATCTACCTTACCTGTATCCTTATTCTTTTAGCAAATCTGTGCGCATTTTCACAACAAGTTACAATTAACGGTAAGGTTACCGATGAAAACAATAAGCCCATTCCCTTTGCAAGCGTATATATTAAAAACACAACCAAAGGTACTTCGGCAAATAGCGAGGGCGAATATATTTTGCAATTAACACCCGACACATACAATGTACAATATAAAGCAGTAGGCTATAAACAGGAAAGCCGTGAGGTTGAGCTAAAGATCAATAAAACATTAAATGTGAGCTTAAAAACTGAAGCTTACCTATTAAATGCTGTGGTGATTCGTGCGGGTGGAGAAGATCCCGCTTATGCCATTATCCGCAAAGCGATAAAAAAGCGAAAAGCGCATTTAAAGGAGGTGACTGCCTATACCTGTACGGTTTATATAAAAGGCTTACAAAAGATGTTGGATGCCCCTAAAAAATTTATGGGCTTTGATGTGCAGAAGGCAACTCGCGAGGCCGGACTCGACTCTAACCGCAGGGGTATAATTTACCTGTCGGAATCGCAATCAAAATACAGCTTTCAGCAGCCTGATAATGTGCATGAGGAAATGATATCATCAAAGGTATCGGGCAGTAATAAAGCATTCAGCTATAACCGTGCATCAGATTTAGAGGTTAATTTCTATGAGAACATCCAGAACTGGGATGGGTTGAGCAATAGGCCCGTAATATCGCCAATTGCTGATAATGCCCTGTTTTACTACAACTATAAATGGATGGGTGAAAGCGTTGAGAATGGTGAAACTGTAGATAAAATAAAAGTTACACCTAAGCGCATGTACGATGCTTGTTTCCAGGGATATATATACATTTTAGAAAACGACTGGCGCATATATGGATTAGATCTGTTCATCACCAAAAAACAAAATATAAATTTTGTAGACACCCTGAAATTCAGCGAACAGTTTTTCCCGGTAAGTCCGAAAGTATGGATGCCATCGTCGGTTAAATTTGAATTTACGGCTGGTCTGTTTGCGTTTAAGATAGGCGGATATTATATATCTGTTTATAAGGACTATGATCTTAACCCTACCTTCACCAAAAAAGAATTCAATGAAGTGCTGCTGATTAAACCGGGTGTAAATAAAAAAGATTCTGTGTTCTGGGAAAACGAGCGACCAATACCGCTAACCGATGAGGAAAAGACCGATTATCAGAAAAAAGCGATACTGGCTAAAAAGCGTGAATCCAAACCTTACCTCGATTCGCTGGATAAAGTGAATAATAAATTTAATCCCGGTGAATTTTTGCTTGGCGGATACCACTACCGCAACCGGTATGATCATGAATATTATAATTTCGACCCCTTGCTAACTGCTGTAAAATTCAATACTGTGCAGGGATTTGCTATAAATTATGGCGCATCATTCAGTAAACGGGTAGACAGTATCAATAATCGTTACCTGGTTATCGCCGCTAAGGCCGGTTATGGTTTTTCTGACCATAGATTTACCGGTGCTGTAAATACCAGCATCCCGGTTGGTGACTTTACGCTGGGCATTAATGGCGGCTCGGAAATCACTGATCTGAACAACACCCAACCTATTTCTTCATTCCTGAACTCAATGTATAGTCTATTTGAGCGGGAAAACTATGAAAAGCTATATCAAAAGCAATATGTATCGGCATCACTGCATAAACGTATAATTGGCAGTTGGCAGGCAACTGCGAGTATTGAATATGCTGATAGGAAATGGCTGCCAAATGCTTCATCCTATAGCTTTTATAATCCCGGCAATAAAGATTACACCTCAAATAACCCGCTATTACCAAATCAGGATATGCCATTATTTCCCGAAAATCAATCCTTTAAGGTTACGCTGCGTACCACTTATGATTTCAGTGATAAATATGAAACCTATCCAGATGGCAGGCATTACCTCCCGTCGGATTATCCAACTATTGGCCTAACTTATACGAAGGGGATTAAAAACCTGCTGGGTTCGGATGTAGATTATGACCTGCTGGCTGCAGATGTATCAAAATCCAATATCAGTATGGGTGTGTTTGGGAAAACATCTTTTTATGTAGGTGCCGGTAAGTTCTTAAACAGTAACAGTATTTTTTATCCCGATTATAAACAGTTTTCAGGCAACCAGATCCTGTTTTCAAATGGAGGGATCAACACATTCTTACTGTTGAACTATTACACTTTCAGTACTTATACCGAGTATGTTGAGGCACACCTGGAACATAATTTTTCTGGTTTTATCCTGAATAAGATCCCACTGATAAGAAAGCTAAAGTTGCAGGAAATAGTGGATATGAATTATTTAAGCACACCAACATTAAAAAATTATACCGAGCTGGGTTTCGGCCTGCAATATTTGAATTTCCGTATTATGTATGGCACATCGTTTAATAGCGGCAGTAATACAAATTCGGCAATAAGGTTGGGGATTAGTTTTTAATGGAATAATTGAAAAACATGTCATGCCGAACTTGTTTCGGCACCTCACGTACTAAGTATCCAGCATGCGTGAGTGTCCTGTGAGATGCTGAAACAAGTTCAGCATGACATTGAGGGATAGAATAGTCTATTCACCAATATACTTCAACACCTGCATTTGTTCATCAGTACCTAGCAGATCACCATCATATTTCCATTTATCATCATCTATAATAATGATCTTACCTAAATAATCAGGATTATCCTTATCCGACAGTTCATCATTTATGTCATTAATCTCAAGTGGCTCTGTAAACAAAGCTGATTCATCGTCAAAAGCATCCTTATAGATCTTATAAACACCGGTATTTTGCAAGCTACCATTGTCATCTTCTTCCAAAACAGGTTCAACAATAACTTTTCTTGGCGAGCCATCAGATTGGGTTAAGCTTAATTGTACCGGAGTCTTCATGTTGATATGGTTAATGATATGTATACATGAAGATAACAATTATTGTTTGAAACCAATTTAAATGTAGGCTATCCATTTTTCAAATCTTTTATATATTGCCGTATTTTGGCCTTATCGGCCTGCGCCTTAGTGAGTTTTAGCGCTATTTCAAAATTGGCTATGGCACATGTATTTTCTATTCCGGAATACAGATAGCCCATTAAACAATGGTATAGATAATTGCCGTTTAGCCCTAGTTTCTCGGCTTCAATAATTGCAGCCTCCTGCCCTATTGTTTTTGATAGCGCATAAGTGCGATTAAGCGCAGCTATAGGCGAATATTCCAGAATCAGCAAGGTATTATAAAGCTGCAAAATATGCTCCCATTTATCTACAGTTCTGGTAGTGTGCCAATAAGCTATGGCAGCTTCCAAATGATATTTTGAGATCGTATTCCCAACGGAGGCTTTGTTTAAATAATGCTGCCCCCTTGCAATCAATTCGGCATCCCAAAGTGAGGTATCCTGCTCTTCATACAAAACCGATTCGCCGTGCTGCCCTAGCCGGGCTTCAAATCTCGAGGAGTGAAAACACATCAGCGCCAGCAAAGCGTTTACAGCAGGCTGGTTTGTTGCTTCATTTCCAATGAGCAGATACGTTAGCCGCATCGCTTCAAGGCAAAGATCCTTTCGGAGCGATATATTTTGCGATAATGAGTAATAGCCCTCATTAAACAGCAGATACAGCGTTGTGAGCACCGTGTTAAGCCGCGAGGCCACTTCTTTTTTATCCGGAAGCTCTATTTTAACCTGTTCGGCCCTTAACTTTTCCTTCGCTCTAAAAAGGCGTTTATTAATGGTTTCCTTATTGGTTAAAAAGGCATCGGCAATTTCCTCAATACCAAACCCGCAAAGTATCCGCAGGGATAAGCCTATCTGCGCCTCAGCAGGGATAACAGGGTTGCAAATAGCAAACATCATTTGCAATTGACTGTCAGTTATATTTTTGCCTGACAGATCTATTTCTATTTCATAAATTTCGGGGGAATTATACGCTACCGCGGCGGCTATTTTATCAGAAAACAGCTGATTATGTTTCAAATAGTCTTTGGCTTTATTTTTTGCAACAGCATATAACCAGGCTACCGGATTATCAGGCAAACCCTTTTGGCCCCACGTTTCGGCGGCCATCATAAAGGTATCGCTTACAATATCTTCGGCTATTTCAATATGCTCAAAGCCAAACAGCCGGCCTAATACAGCGGTTATTTTGCTGTATTCGCTACGGAATAAGTGCGGTATAAGTTCTTTTTCTGATTTCATAAAAAAAGCCCCTTCATTTATAAAGGGGCTTTCATTTTTACATACTCATTGGTATAATGCTCCTTACTTCAACGCAGCCCCCAGCGTTGTATATAGGGCATCCCTTGGCTAGTTCAATGGCCTCTGCAAGCGTTTCAGTTTGTACTACAATGTAACCGCTTATCATTTCTTTAATTTCAGCATATGGGCCATCGGTTACCACATTGTTTTTTCTCACCACTGCACCTTCAAAGGCAAGCCTGTTACCGGGGTTAGCCATTTTATTTTGTGCTGCCATACCGCCCATCCAGTCGTGCCATTGCTTTAAAATCTCCTGCATTTGTTCAGGTGAGAACTGTACATCAGGATTCTGTTCATTTCTGAAGATCAAACTAAATTCATTCATGGTTTTAAGTTTTTAATTTATATACCTTAATGACGATCAGACTTTGGGTAATTGGACAGCATCTCTAAATTATTTTTCAAAATTAATTCACCTGGAACTTTTCTCTGTATTCAGAGGGTGTCATACCAACCGATTTTCTGAAGATCTTCCGGAATGCTTTAGGATCGTTATAGCCCGAGGTATAGATAACCTCGGTCATTTGCTTATCGGTTTGCTCCAGCAGTTTTTTAGCTGCTTCAATGCGGGTATGCTGCAAGTATTCAATGGGTGTGATACCTGTAACCTGTTTAAACCGACGTACGATATTGCGGCGACTGGCGGGAATATCCTTTATGATCTCTTCAATGGTACAGGAATCACCATAATTGCTTTCAATTTTTTGTTGTGCAGATGCCACCAGTTCATCATGATGGTTATGAAATGGCTGAAAAGTACTGAAATAAGATTGATTATCCCGGTCCATATCAATGGCGAAGAATTTGGCCGTACGTATAGCCTTATCTGCACCGCAGTATTTTTGTATCAGGTGCAATAATAAATGAAAGGTTGATGTTGCTCCTCCGCTGGTATACAACCTGCCATCTTCGGTCACGGTTTTATCAGCCTTCAATTTTATAGCCGGAAAAGCCGATGCAAAACCATTACATGAATCAACATGAGTAGTAGCAACCTTGCCATTAAGCAAACCCGTAGCACCCAGCAAAAATGCACCGGTACAAAAAGTAGCTATCTCGGCCCCTGTTTTATATTGATTGATTATCCAGGGTAAAAACTCACGGTTTTCATATATGGCCTGCTGTATATTATCGGTATTAAATGCGGGTATCAGCACCAGGTCTTTCGGTGCGGTATCATCAATACACTCACATTCGTATCCCATTAGTGAATACTCGTCATCCCTGGTATTTAATAAGGTAATGTTAAATGGATTTTCCTGCCCGTTATTCGAATAAAATTTGTTTACAGTTTCAAAAACATCCAATATAGCTGCTATGCTCAACAACCGGTTTTGTTTAGTAATTAAAAGGCCTGTCTCAATCATAATTGGTTAATTATTAAATGTAAACATAATAATTTTGTCTTAAATGCCCCCTAATATTGACTTTTTTTACCAGCAAATACTTATTACCTATTGATACATTTGATTTATAAACCAAACAAAAAATCATGAGTAATAGGGTAATGCATTTTGAGATACCATCGGATAACCCGGAAGCCAATATGAAGTTCTTCAGCGAAGCTTTCGGCTGGACATTTAAACAACTCGGCGACCGCCCCTACTGGCTGGCCATTTCTGGGGACAAAAATATACCGGGTATAAATGGCGCCATTATGAAAAAACGTGTTGCATACCAGCCGTTGGTGAACTCTATTTTGGTTGATGACATTGATGAAGCAGTAAAAAATATTGAGAAAGCCGGTGGCAGGATCCATATCCCTAAAATGTATGCTCCGGGTTATGGTTGCATAGCTTTCTTTGCCGATCCTGACGGCAACATGCATGGTATTATGCAACCTGATGAAAACATAAAATGAATATAAATATGATAGATAACAATAAAACACTCTCAGAAATCAACAAAACCTTTGAGGAATTTATACTGATACTTTCCTCATTTTATGATGAACAAATAAATAAAATCCCTTTTGAAGGCAGTTGGACACCCGGACAAGTCGCGCAGCATATTATCCTGTCTGTTTCAGGATTTGTTGATCTGATGAGTGGCCCCGACGAAGAAACTACAAGGCAACCTGATGTGTATGTAGCTAATATCAGGGAGGCATTTTTAAATTTCGATATAAAAATGCATTCGCCTGATTTTGTAATTCCTGCTGTTAAAAATTATAATAAAGAAGAATTGTTGCTTACATTAGATCATCTAAAAACCAAATTAAACCAAATCATTCCTGTGAAGGATATGACCAAAACATGTACCGGCTTTGAATTACCTGTGTTTGGTCACCTAACAAGAACCGAATTAGCAAACTTTATTGAGGTGCATACAAAAAGGCATCTTCATCAATTAAAAAACATCTATAACAAAATCAATTACTAAAATTAAAATCACTATGAAATTTATCGAAGTAGTCTCTATCCCGGTTAGCGACCAGCAAGTTGCTAAGGAATTTTACCTCAAAATAGGCTTTGAGCTTATAATTGAGGCCCCTATGGGTAATGGCGATACATGGCTTCAGCTAGGTTTACCCGGCCAGGCCACCTCTATATCATTAGTAACCTGGTTCTCAAAAATAGCTCCGGGCTCATCGCAGGGCCTGGTATTGTACACCGATGATATTGAAAAAGAAGTGACTGTATTAAGAGCAAAGGGCATAACCATGAAAGATATTGACCCTACTCCATGGGGCAAATTTTCGGAGTTTTCTGACCCTGATGGAAACAGCATGGTTTTACGCCAGCCATAATATATCCATTTAATTATGGTAGAGGCTTTCAAAACAAATATTAACAAAGTAGGTCAGTCGAAATTACTAGTCAAAAAGCTATTGCAACATTTTCCCTCAAGCTGCATTAATTTCGATCTGGATGATTGCGATAATGTATTGCGGGTTGAGGGTGATAATATTTGTCCTGAAAAAATAATTACACTGGTAATCGAGCACGGTTACCAGTGTGAGGCTTTAGCCTGATCCTTATTACAATTACTATGAAACCAAAGACTATAAAAATAACTTACTGGATATTAACTATTCTTTTCGTTTTATCGGCTTTAGCCGATGCCTTTGGCGGTCTTACGCACCAGGCTGAGGGTGTAAAAGGCGTAACTCATTTGGGGTATCCTGTTTATTTGATGGATATATCGGGTGTTGCAAAAATTATCGGAGCTATAGTTATACTACAATTGAAATATAAAACCATAAAGGAATGGGCTTATGCAGGCTTTACGATTACTTTTATTTGCGCGGCATGGTCGCATATTTATGTTGGTGACAGCGTGGGCATGATAATTATGCCGGTAGTTATGCTTGCCTATATGTTCCTCACCTATTATTTCTGGAAAAGGTTTGAACAGGTAAAAATCATTTGATTTGATAAAAGTTAAACAAGCGTCATTGCGAGGAACGAAGCAATCCCCGATTAGCAGAGCCGCTCTGTATAGTTAGGGATTGCTTCGTTCCTCGCAATGACGTGTGGGAGAATTTGATAAGGTTATTTATACGTCTCCTTATGATTAAAATCGAATATCCTTGAAATAGTAAACCCTATCCGGTATTGTCCTTTGGAAAAATCTTCCCGTGTATTACTTAAATAATTGATAGGATCAATTGCATTGGCGTTTGTTATGTTTAGGGTGAACACGTGGCCGCCGGTTTCAATCTCAATACCAAACCCCAGCGGATCATGGAAACCATTGGCTGATGTACGGAAAGATGAAAAAGGATGCGCATAATCAACCAACACACTCATGTGATTGGTTACTTTTAGCTTAGCCGCGCCAGCCAGGTTAAAGAAATGCGTTTCAATGCCGGGTACATTCGGATCGGCTGTATTGGTGCTCAGATAGCCCGGGGATACCTGTAACGTAAATATTGATGTGATCTCCCTTGAGATGATCGCCTGTCCAAACCACGACAAACGGTCACTGAATGTGGCATACGATCCGTAAGTATTCACTCCCGATTCGCCAAGTAAAGTTAATGATACTGGTATGCTGCTATCACTGGTTTCATGCAATACGGCGTATTTAAGATCGAGATTGACCAACCGGCCAAAGGTACTTCTGCCAAAATCAACATTCAGGTTATTGGTTAAGCCGTATTCAAAGCCGATGTATACATCATTAATATCATCCAGGCCATAAAAAACCTGTCCACCACCATTCTTTCCGGCTAAATCACCGAAACGGTGAATGATCTGAAAATTCAGGTTGTTCTTTTTTACTGTCTGTGTGCTTTGCGACAGGATAAGCCGGGTTGATTTGAAGGCAACAACAGGATGTTTTTTATCATCAGTGCTCATCGAATTCAGTAATGAATCTGCTGATGAAGTTGAACTTTTACTTTTAGTTGTATCAGTTTGCTGTGCTATTAAGCCCTTGCTAATGATGAGCAGGCTAAATAAAATGAGGTACTTTTTCATGTGATATAGTATATGGGGGGGTGTTATTTACTAAGTGTGTAAGTGGCCGAAACATTCATTTTTATACTTTCAGCTATGTTATGGAATACCAGCCTGGGTATTTCAATATGATGGTCGGCGCATTTCACCATAAACTCTGAGACCATGGTTATCACCCCATTTTTAACTGTAATGTTGCCGGGTATGGTTCTTTTTTGGGTGACACCGTGTACAGTAAGGTCGCCTGTTACCGTTACCGCAGTGCTCCCGTCTTTTGTGATATCAACTTTCTCGTTGATCTTCCCTTTAAAAGTTGCCCGCGGATATTTATCGCTCTCCATGTAATCGGAGTTAAAATGCTCCTGCATCAATTCCTTATCAAACTTGAATGAACTGATAGCTACGCTGAAGGCTAATTCGCCGGTGGCGGCATTGTAAACAGACGCTGCAGTGGATGTTGTGGCTTTAATATCTTCTATGGGAGCTGATGAAAAAAGACTGATAGTTGCATTTTTACAGGCATAGAGAGTCTGCCCCGCCTGGTTTGAGATGCTCATCCAGGCGAGTAAAATAAATGTTATGTGTTTCATATTTCTAGGGTTTTGATAGCGGATTTATGTTCCAGGTGAGCCCTACCGCAACACCCGTTGTTTGCAGCCTCACCTGGCTGGCACCTACATTTGATAAAGGAAGTTTTAAATATGGTTGTACGCTTACACCGAATTTTGAATTTACCTGCCGGGTATAAGTGGCCTGCAGGTTAAGTATGCTGAAAAAATATTTATTGGGATTAGGCACATTATAATAACCCGGCCCGCTGGAACCTGCAGCATAATTGAAATCATAACTTTCATGCAGCATTAAATACGATGATATACCAGTACCTACAGAAAATTTATTGCGGTGCTTTGCATACAATTGATAATCAACATTAAGCGGAATATCAAGCATTCGGCAACTAGCCTGAACACTTACCGGATTGGTAGGAAACTGGTAAGCCGTATGGTAATTATCGAAACCCGTCATATAAGGTTTTGAAGTATAAATAGCTCCTGTGCTGATAGTTAATTTTTTGAACATACCTGCTGAAAACAACAAGCCAATATTTGTACCCACCTTAGTATCCTGTAATGAATTAACGCCATTAAGATCTGAAGCGGCAAGCACGGTTAGTGCATAGCGTGGCCTTTGCGTAAATGAAGTTTTTATGCTGGTTTTATGCTGTTGTAATGCTTTCGGATTCGACTTGGGCGCTACATCAATTGTATCAATGTTTTGATCTGTTATAGTCGCATTATCAAATACAGGTTGATTATTAAAGGCCAGCAATTCATCACCTGTTTGCCGGTTTTGTACGCCAGGCAATTGTTTTACCCCGGTAGTATCACGGCGGACTCCATCAGCGGATGAGCTAATTGTCGGCTTGTTTGTAAGCTTATATTTGGTATAAAGTGAATTATTAGCAAAATTGGCAGGTGTTAAATTCTTTTGTTGCCCAACAGCTTGTCGCTGAGTGGATCCGCCGCTTTTACCGGGATTCTTTTGCTCATGGTTTGCAATATCATCTTTCAATTTCTGATTGTTAACAGCAGTTTGCTGTGGCTTTTGCTGACGCATAACAGCAGGTTTTAAAAACCATATGCCAAAAAGTATTAACAGCAAAGCAGCAACAGCACTTAAAATTGGCAGCCAATAAATAATAGCGGGGCGTTTTCTCCTGTCATCCAACATTTTTTCCATAGCGGCCCAATCATCATCCAGATGCGCTGAATGATCATCGGGATTTTCCAACCCGCTTTTAAAAATGTTATCTAACTCTTTATCCTTATCCGTTTTCATCCCCTGATGTTGTTATTGAAGAAAAATGACCTCAAATTGTCTGTCCCATTTATTGCTACTATTGAATTAAAATCCATCCCCCTGTTATAATTAGTTTTATTAGCCATCGCATCGGCTTCAAAAACCATTTGCTTTAACTTTTGCCTTGCCTTATGCAAGTTTGATTTAGATGTACCGGCATTTATATTCAGCATTTCGCCTATCTCCTCGTGCGAGTAACCTTCAATTGCAAAAAGATTAAACACTGTTCTATACGCCTGCGGAAGCCGTTGCACCATATCCAAAAGATCATTATATCTCAGATTTTTGTCGGCCAGATCGCCATCGCTTACATGCTCAGCCTTCTCAAGATCATCAGCATAAGCCATTTTAAGATTTGAGCGGTAGTGATCTATTGAGGTATTGATCATTATTTTACCCAGCCACGCTTTAAACGGCTTGGCACTGTCATAGCTGTCAATACGTGTAAATATCTTGAAAAACCCCTGATTCATCACTTCGGCAGCCTCATCCCTGTTGCCGGCGTAGCGCAAGCATATCCCCATAGCAAAGCCATAGAACGCCTTATAAAGCATTTTCTGGCTTTTCCTATCCTGCTTTTTACAGCCCCCGATCAGTTGATGTAGCTCTTCTTCGCCCATATGGGTTCTAAACTTTGCTTATGTAAATATCGTCTTTAATCTTTTCCTATCACGCAACGCGATTCATAAAGGTTGCCTGCCGTCAGAAAAAAAGTAAAAAAATATTTATGCAGATAAATACAGTGCTATTTTACTAAAAAAACGAACTAATATTTAACCACTTTCCATTCATTTAAAAAGATTATAACTTACAGGCAAATTCTATTGTATTTATTTGGTATTATTGTTTTATGAGACCGCTGTCTATCCCTTATTATATCAATACCTACTTAAACGGTGATAATTTTACAATTGATAAGCTTCCTGTTGTTAGCGCTGCTTATCAAAAATTGTTAAAAGGTGAGCCCGAAGTTTCCATAGTGATGCCTGCCTATAATGAGGAAACAACTATAGCACCCACTCTGGCCTCGTTATGTAATAATATTACCAATAGATCTGTTGAGATTATCGTAGTTAATAACAATTCAAAAGACAATACAGAAAACCTGGTGAAAGCATGTGGCGTTACCTGTATACTTGAAACCACGCAAGGTATCACACCTGCACGTAACGCAGGATTGGCAAAAGCTACAGGTAAATATATTTTAAATGCAGATGCGGATACTATTTACCCGAAAGACTGGATAGAAGAAATGATCAAGCCTCTGGCTAATAATGATGATGTGGCTATAACATATGGCCGGTTTTCATTTATCCCGGTTGGCAGTACTGGGCGCTTTACTTATTTCTTTTATGAGCATTTCTCCGACCTTAACAAGCTATACAACAAGCACTTTAAGGCCGAAGCTGTGAATGTATATGGCTTTAATTCCGGTTTTAGGCGTGAGCAGGGTTTACAGGTTGATGGTTTTAATCACCCTCCCGGTACCAATGAGGATGGTTACCTGGCGCTTAAACTAAATAAAAAGGGATTTGGAAAACTGTTCAGGGTAACAAGCCCAAAAGCTATAGTATGGACAACCGACCGCCGTATTCAAATTGACGGAGGTATGTCGAAAGGATTAGTAATCCGGATAAAACGGTTGTTTAACATCAAGTAACTACCGGTTAAATATCTCAGGGAATTCCGCTTTTAAGTTTGCTAACACCTCATTAATTACACGGTCAAGTTCCCGTACATGAGCATTCAGTTGATCCGGACTGCTGTTCTGGTAGTGTTCCAGTTGTAATATGGTATCTTTTAATACATCTACCTGGAAATGCCCTATCGATGATTTCATCTTGTGGGCCAACTGCCCCACCTCGCGCCAGTCGCCTTTTACTGCGGTTTCTTTAAGCAATTCATTGTCTTTACTTATAGTATCGGCAAACACGGAGATCAATTGTTCGAAAAACTCCTGGTTGTTATCACTAATGGCATAAATCATAGCCAAATCGTATGGTTTGTTATAACTCATCTACTGGTTTATGTAATGGAGGCATTAAGATAGATAAAATTCTTCCATTAGTTTTATTAATTTATTAAGCAACAATAACACTTCACATTTCGTAAAAATAGATACTTTATTAAATAACAGTTATTATACCTATCAAAAGCATTAACAATTGTTTAATTAAGCATCCTCATTGCAATAAAACTTCTCTTAATAATAAATTTTTAATTATTTTAGCTACATCGTTTTAATTTATCTATGAGTTTACCCCCAGCTAATAAAATCAAAATCCTAATAGTGGAAGATGATGTATATATGCAGCTTATTTTAAAGCAATTCCTGAGCAATGTATATGAAACGGAAGTATGTGTTAACGGTATGGATGCGCTTACCTCTATACAAAACGGTAATATTCCCGATCTGATCATCTCCGACCTTAATACATCAAAATTAAATGGTCTTGAACTGGTCAGCCAACTGCAGGCGAGCGATTTCTTTAAAACCATCCCGGTTATTATTGTATCAGGCGAAGATAGCTCTGAAAAAAGGATCATGTGTTTAAACAGTGGTGCCGACGATTACATAGTTAAGCCATTTAACCCCGCCGAACTTGAGGCGCGTGTAAGAGTAATATTACGAAGGATTAATAGATAGCCCCACTATGACTGATTCTACCTTATCAAAAAGCGATCAAATAATTTTATTACTCCGTTTCGACGCTGAATTATATGCTGAATTAATTAATTCATGTGATTTTGAAGGAAGGCAGGTCATCAATTTTGAAACTGATGATGATATGCTTGATGCCTGGCAGTCGAAAAATTTAAATGTGGTAGCCATTATTTCTAAAAGCGATATATTGGGTAAATACGGGGTTAATCTTATTGAAAGCATTAATAAAAGGAAACTACCTGCTATTCCCGTCTTGTTAATAGGAAAGCACCTTGATAAAAACCTGCGTAAAATTGCATTAAGTGCAGGCATAACAGATTTTTTCACCCGGCCGGCTAACATCGAAAACGTTGGTCAAAGGGTCAACTTTCTGATTAACAACTGGGCTGATCTTAAAACCAAATTAAAAACAAAACCTATTACCACTTATAAAACCCCATTTGGTAAGCGCGCGTTTGACGTCTTTTTTTCAGGGTTGGCTTTGGTATGCTTATCACCTGTATTCCTGATCGTTTATTTATGGATAAAGCTGGAATCAAAAGGCCCGGCATTTTATTATTCGTACAGGGTTGGTACCGGTTATAGGGTTTTTAAGTTTTACAAATTCCGCTCAATGTATGTAAATGCTGATCAAAGACTAAAAGATCTCAAGCATTTAAATCAGTATAATATTGATGCCGCTGCAAATGATAAGCAAACAGCTGCTACTATAGATGTAGATAGTTTATGTAACGATTGCCTTTCATACGGTAAGTGTCAATTTCCGCTATATGCTGATAAAGTAAGATGGTGCGAAAAACAATATATCGATTCACGGAAAACAATGGTTGGATCGGCATTCATTAAAATAAAGGATGATCCGCGTATTACCAAGATAGGTAATGTGATCAGGAATTTAAGTATTGATGAATTGCCGCAGCTATGGAACGTATTTATCGGCAATATGAGCATTGTTGGCAATCGCCCGCTGCCACTGTATGAAGCTGAAAAACTAACTACCGATAAATATGCGCTTCGTTTTGCAGCACCGGCCGGTATTACAGGCTTATGGCAGGTTGAAAAACGTGGCAAGGGTGATATGAGTGAAGAAGAAAGATTGATGCTTGATAATACTTACGCACAAAATCATAGTCTGGCAACAGATCTGAAGCTGATATTTAAAACCATACCAGCGCTATTGCAAAAGGAAAACGTTTAAACACGCACCCACTCCTGCTTAGTAAAATCATATTGCTTAATAACTTTTGCCGGATTACCCGCGGCAACTGAATATGGAGGTATACTTTTAGTTACTACTGAGCCACCAGCAACAACACTATGCTTGCCAACAGTTACCCCCGAGGTTATCACTGAGTTGGCTGCTATCCAGCAATCATCCTCAATAATTATAGGTGCCACCAATATCTTTTGTTGAGAGATAGGCACATTTACATCTGTATATTCATGGTTTAAGCCACTGGCAACTATATTTTGGGCGAATATTACGTTGTTACCAATAGTCACAGGGCCAATAATGACGTTGCTCATGCCTATCAATGTATTATCACCGATGATCACATCACCTACTCCGTTGTTAATGGTGGAGAAAGATTCAATAGTTGATTTTTTGCCGAGCTCGAATTTGTTAAAGGGCAATACATCAACCCGGGTGCGCCATTTTATGCTTGCTCCGCTCCCTCGTTTATGAACAAATGGATTTACAAACCATTTCACCCATAACCTTGGCCTTGCTTCACCGGTGGGTATAAGCATCCAATGTATGAACTTTTTTAGCCCGGGATTACTTTTTATATTATCTTTTATCGACATAAACTGCTGTTAATTAAATAAGGCTATTGTCTTTTTGCCTTTTCCCAAATGGCGCTTTGCCTGCCTAACGAATAGCGTCTTATACCCATCAATACCGCATAATTCATCATGCAAAAATAGTAGGGAATAAAAAATATCTTCACTTTTATATTCCGCTCTTCCATTATCCAGCCCAATATGGCCATCAGGTAAAATGCCACCTGCGCTATTAATAACAGCTGATATATAAGAGAGTTATCAGCGCTGAACACAATAATAAAATTAAGTATCAGCGCCAGTATCATCAGGAAAGGTACAATAGTCCACCGTAATACCCGGTGACTAACATATTGAAACGAAAGTACAGGTATAGGAAATGGATTAAGCAATGATTTTAGCCAGATGATGGACTGTATTCCACCAGCGGCTATCCTGATCTTGCGTTTCAATTCCTCAGTTACATTTTGCGATGCTGATTCTGTAGCATATGCTTCCGGCTCATATATAACACGGTAACCTTTTTCGGCCACCAGTAATGAGATCATAAAGTCATCCAATATGGTATCAGGCGATACAGGCACATAAAGTGATGTACGGATACTAAACAGCTCACCCGCGGCCCCCACAACAGAGTACAACTCAGAATCCCATGTTTTTAGTTTGGATTCATATTTCCAGTAGAAGCCTTCGCCAGCCGTAGCGTTATCAGCATCGGCATAAACCCTTTTTTCTCCTGCTACAGCGCCAACCTTAGCATCGCTGTAATGGCGGCAAATGTTAACCAGTGCCTCTGTATTTAAAAATGTGTTGGCATCTGTAAATATCACAATTTCAGTATTTACGGTATCCATTGCACGGTGTACAGCAGCAATTTTCCCCTTGCGTTCATTACTGTGCATGTGCCTTATCTGCGGATATTGTTCAACTATTTCCGCTGTACCATCTGTAGAGCCATCTGTAATAAAAATAAACTCCAGCTTACCGGCAGGATAAGTTAGTGAAAGACTATTCTTTATTTTCTCTTCCATCACCCCGTCCTCATTGTAAGCAGCAACTACTAAGGTGCAGGTGGGTAAATCATCCATATCAACAATAGGTAATACAGGTTTTCCCTTTATCAGGCGTTTTATTTTTATTAAAGCAAACAATAATATACCATAACCAAAAAAGGCATAGAACGTAATGAACAGACTGATCCAGAGTAATATTTTCATTTTTATTTAATGGGATATCCCAATTTTGTACTGTTAACGCCTTGTGTAATATTCCACCATATGGCATTAAACAACTGTTTTGTAAAGCCGTGATATTCTTTCTTTTTGTAGGCTATAATATTGCGTGGCACTACCAGGCACATAAAGTAAATATAAAAAAATAAGCGGGCCCGTATAGGCGCATTACGGCGAATGAACAGAATCCTGTTCCTGTTCATGAAATATTCCTTTAAGGCGCTAGCCCTGCCTACCGAAACGGATTCTTTATGATAGATCAACGCTTTGGTTTCCACCCATATCTCATAACCTGCCTTCTTAATATGATCACACCAGTCCATTTCTTCATAGTATAAAAAGAAATTTTCGGCCATTAAACCGGCTTTATCTATTGCTTCTTTTCTGGCCATCATAGCAGCACCATGTGCGTATGCCGTGGGGCCTGTGCTATTGTCATACTGGCCTTTATCAAGCTCAAACTGCCCCACACAATAATTACGACAGGTGTAATAATTCATTGCGGTAAACCCCACATATTGCAGTGTATCAGGCTGATCGAAATACCTGATCTTGGGCGATACCATACCAACTTCCGGATGTGTATCCAATATATTAACCAGCTTTTCTATCAAACCTTCAGTAAATTCGGTATCGTTATTCACAAAAAAAAGATACTCGCCTGTAGCTTCTTTTACCCCTAAATTATTCCCACCTGCAAAACCAAGATTAATATCTGAACGAATAAACCTGAATGCCGGATATTTAGCCTGCCATTGCGGTACATCATTAACTTTACTCCCATTATCAACTACAATTATCTCTATATTAGGATACGTGTTTGTTAAACTTATTGACGATAACAGTTGTTCAGTAATAAGCGGCTGATTATAGTTTACCGTAATAATGGAAACAGTGTTCATTTAGTGTTTATACGTAGATTAGCTGTAAATTAAATATTATAATTGAGCCGAGAAAATAATATTAAAAAGAAAGATGAGGATTTTCAACGCATTGCTGAAAATGAGGCTGCTATTGACAAAAAACTGAACGAATTGATCGATCTGATTTCAACAAAAGATATAAATATTGAGGCCGCCAAAGAATTTCAACAGCGATTTGACAGTGCGATAAAGAAATCGGGTATCAAAAGCGACCAGATCGAGGCATTTAAAAGTTTAGATGACAAGGAGGCGTCGCGCGAGGAATTGCTTGATGAATTCAGCATATTATTATCGGCCAACCAGTTTGGCAGTAAATTACCCAGGAAACCAGAACGTGGCGAACGCTTGTCGAAAATTGTGCTTATAATTATCAGCCTAACCATGATAACGCTTGGTTTTGGTATGATCATAATGCCGGCACCACCCTATTTTGAAATGTTCACCATTTTTTACTTCAACGAAAATGACGGCATTACTATAATGGACCTTATATCGCTATTAATTATATTAGCCGGGGTCTATTTCCTGATCAAGGCTGTTGTTCGCGATCCTCTAAAAGAATAATATGATGAGCATCAATTTGAAAAAAATATTATTGGTTGATGATAATCAATTGTTTCTGAAAATGTTATCAAAGGCGTTTAAGAAATCCGGTATTGAATGCATAGCAGCAGAATCGGGTTTTGACGCGCTTGAAATATTAAAAACAGTTACCCCTGATGCCATATTATCCGACTATGAAATGCCAAATATGAATGGCATTGAATTCAGGGAGCAACTGATGGATGATAGTGTATTAAATAATATCCCATTTGTTTTTTTAACTTATATAACTGACAAGGAATTAATGGTAAAAGGCCTTAACCTTGAAGCCGTTGATTATGTAACAAAGGATACACCTGTAAATGTTATTGTTTCAAAGCTCAATAACCTGATATACACCGTACACAAACAACAGGAGTTATCAAAGCAAGAACTTAAAAAAGCAGCTGAAGCCCTGAACGTACGCTCCATTCCCAGTAAAACACCTGTGGTTGATGGCTTTGAGATAAATTTCTGGCATCAGCCTTATCAGGACATTCCCGGAGGTGATTTCATTGATTTTATACAGGTTGATAACCGCTATACATTTATTGTTTTGGGTGATATTATGGGCAAAAAATGGATGGCCTGGTTTTTTACCTTTAGCTTTTTAAGCTATGTAAGGGCAGCTATACGTTTTGGTATCCTTAACAAGGATTATTCCGTTGCCAGCATACTGCAAAAGGTTAACGATGTAATATGTTATGATGATGTGTTAAAGGATATTCTTTCAAGCCTGTCGTTATTAATGATAGATAATGAAACCCAACAAATAAGCTACTCGGGGGCCGGTGATCTGCCCCTATTGCATTATGAAGCAGAAACAGGGCAGCTTAAAAAGATTGGTGCTGACGGTATATTACTGGGCTTGCTTGCCAATAGTGTTTATACTGAGCAACATATTAACTTAGGCAAGAATGACCAGTTATTCATTTTCACAGATGGAATGATCGACTTTTCGACTGATAAAGGTAAAAAAAGTGATTACGATGGTTTTATGACTAATCTTAAATCATTCTTAAACAAAAGCCATAATTTTAAAGAGTTAGAGACAGATCTGTTTGAATCCGCACTGACCACACGGGTTGATGACTGTAGTATTATAAATATTTATAGAACCGCTTAATATGATCAAATTAATTAAAGATGAAGCTAATCATCTGTTAATAGAAATAACAGTTTCTGAAGCAAACCTTGAAAATGCTGATGCGTTTAAATCACAGGTTATACAATTGCTGGATGCCCATGCTAAAAGCGTAGTAATTGACCTTAATAAGGTTGAATATATCGACAGTTCATTTCTTGGCGCATTAGTTGCTATTTTAAAACATGCTATAGCCATGAAGAAGGAAGTTATATTAATCAACCTTAAAAAAGATGTGCATGATCTGTTGTTATTGATCAGGCTGGATAAGGTTTTTAAAATTTATAGCAATTACAAAGAAGCTTTAACACATTTATAACGCTACTAACTAAATGGCCGGAAAGAGATTTGATTTTTTGAATAACGATGAAACCATTACTCCCGCTTTAAAGCAAATACTGGAATACATAAAAAGCGCGCTGCCTGCAAAAGTTAATGCTGACAACACACTATTTAAAGCAAAGATCATTATAACCGAACTGCTTACAAACGCGTTAAAGCATTCCCATAGTAAAAGCACTATAATTGATGTTAAAATCACTAATAAAATCCTGACCATAACAAAAACAAATTATAGTGATCCGCTTGTATTAATAGCAAAAACTAATGTTACCAGGGATAGAGTTGCCATTACAAAAGATATGCTGCATACGCTATATGCTAAATTTACAGCTAAAGACCAGTTGCAGTTTCTCTATGAGGAGAATGATATAGATGATACCTCTTCAATAAATGACATCATAGAACATTTTGGACTGCTTATTATTACCAAGGCTGCAGATATATTTGTTTATACCTATGATCATCACGCAGGGTCAAATAGTTTTGTGGTAACTATAGAGTATTAGCTGCTATACTTACTCTGCGGCACTTTTAGGCCTGAACTTTTGCCGCACTGCTGTTAACACCGTCCTGCTTTCATTCCATCCCACGGCATATACATTCCAGAAAGAGAATTTATGCCATTTGTTAAGCGCCCAGTAGCCAATTATTACACCTACCAGTATAGGCATTACAGTGGTGATGGCTACACCGTAAATATTACCTAAAATCTTGATACCTAAGATGTCAAAGGTAATATTGGTGGCCAGCATTACCAGTACCTTGTAAAAATTGACTTTGGGTTTATGTATTACATCAAGCGTAAGCGCAAAAAACCTGTCGGCCGGGTATAACAACGCAAATGTCAAAAATAATCGGAATACATTGGCTGCAATAGCACTTGATGGTGTATGCCCCGCTATAATGTAAATAGGAATATTAGCCAGTAACCAACCCAAGACAGCAATTGGGATCAGCAAAAGTGTAAGCATACCAACGTACTTCTTCATTACATAAATCACGCTGTCCTTATCACCCAGGTTGAATGCTTTTGATAGCGAAGGCATGGCGGTAGCCGCAAAACTGCGCAATATAATTTCAACTGCCTGCATTAATGTTTGGCCCAGGTTGTATATAGCCAATGCACTATTACCCAGCAGCATTTTTATGATTTGGGTATCTGAAAAACCAAACATATTAGCGCTCAAGGTAGTACCAACGCTAAATTTGCCAAAATCAAACAGATCCTTTATTCCTTTTTTTGTGCGTTTACTAAATGTGTTTATCCGCGACCAACCTGAGCTCAGCGCAAATATACTGGTAACAAAATGTGAGAATATGTAAGCGATGATCACCGATTGCAGGTCCATGTGTTTGAAGATCAAAAGCAATACCATGTATACAGTAAAGCCTCCCTGATTTACCAGGCGAACATATAATAACCTGTCAAACCTTTGCTCGCCCTGTATAACGCAGGTAGTTATGAACCACGGCAGCATACATATAAAACATGGCGAAAACCATCGCAATAATAACACATAATCCTGATCATGTATTTGATTAATAAAAAACAAGAATGGGATATTTACTAAAACCAGTATACCTGTTATACAAAACCCGAGAAACCATGCTGACCCGGCAATTTCAGCAGCACGCTCGGGGCTTGAACCCGCGTAAAACTTAATAAAGGCTGTTGTTAATAAACCCGACCGGAAAGTATCTATAAATACTACTGTAGCGCTAAAATAAACCCATACCCCCGCCTCGCTTATAGGTAATGAACGGTAAATAATGGCCATTGTTAGCATGCCGAGGCCCGACATGATGACATTGCCGGATAGTGATAGGAAGAATTTATTTTTAATAACAGCAGCTACTTTTGATGGCATATGTTTACAAAGTTATCCGACCTGATTAATATAGCAACAAAATTGTGTTTATAAACTAAATTTTTGGCATATTAGCTTAATTATGAACGCAAACGAAAGTCATTTCCCTGAAATTACTTTATTAATAACTCATTACAATCGAAGTAGTTCGCTGGAAAGATTGTTGCAAACATTTATTAATCAACATATAACGTTTGGCGACATAGTAGTTTCTGATGACGGCAGTAAACCCGAACATCTCGACAAGCTTATAGCCTTAAGCAGTAAATTTAATTATAGGTTGATAACCACACCCAAAAATAAGGGCTTGGGCAACAATATCAATAAAGGTCAGGATGCGGTTAATACACCCTATACCTTATATGTTCAGGAGGATTTTGAGCCTAAGGAAGTTTTTCTTGAACATTTTAAAGATGCACTTAGCCTGATGAATGAGGATACCGGCCTGGATATTGTGCGTTTTTACGCCTATTTCCGGTATCCCTATTTAAAACCTTATGCCAAAGGCTATGGTGAAATGATGTTTAGTCCCAGCTTTTTTGCCAATAATCATCTCAAGTTTTATGTTTATAGCGATCACCCACATTTAAAACGCAGTAATTTCTTACAAAAATTCGGGCGTTATCCAGAGGGAATTAAAGGCGATCTGACCGAATACCGTATGGCGCTTTCGTTCGTTCAAAATAAAGGCCGGGGATTGTTCTATGAAAACTTTAATGATCTGTTCTATCAAAAAAATTCAGCAGATGAACCAAGCACTATGGGTCGCAGCAGTTGGCGCGAAAGTAAAAATCCCGCTGCTTTAGCTGCAAGGGCTGTTTACCTGCAATTTAAATTGCTGAGATGGACTTACGACTATTTTTTCAAGCACTATAATAAGTAATAGCTTTTATGAAGCAATTCAACACCATAACTTTACTAATTACTCATTATAACAGGAGTCAATCACTTGAAAGGCTGTTAAAAACATTTAATGAACAGCAAATCGCATTTGGTGATATTGTAGTGTCTGACGATGGCAGCAAGCCAGAGCATCAGGATTACCTGAAACAAATACAAAACACTTATAATTTCCGCTTGGTTACTACGCCCAAAAATAAAGGGCTTGGCAATAATATTAACAAAGGGCAGGATGCCGTAACTACACCATATACCTTATACGTACAGGAGGATTTCGACCCATTCCCTGGTTATAGCGAACATTTGGAAGATGCTTTAAGTATTATGGATGAGCGGCCGGATGTTGATATAGCTCGGTTTTATGCTTATTTTAAGTATCCATATCTAAAACCTTATCGCAATGGCTTTTCGGAGATGATATTTAATGTGTTATATCCCGGCTATCGTAAGTTTCATTGTTATAGCGACCACCCCCATTTAAGGCGCAGCACTTTCTTTAATAAGTTTGGCCGTTATGCTGAGGGCATAAAAGGCGACCGTACAGAATTTTTAATGGCGATATCTTTCTTGAAAAATAAAGGGAAAGCCATGTTTTATGAAGATTATAAAGGATTATTTGACCAGATAAACTCATCAGATGAGCCAAGCACCATGAAACGCAGCGATTTGAGGCAAAGCTCCAATTTTGTTATCTCATTTGTGAGGGCCATCTATCGCAACCTAAAGCATAATTACGATTATATGTCGGCTAAAAGGATCGATAATAAGGATTGATCATTAATTAGATTTCGCCTTAAGTCCTTTTTCAATCAGATCTGCTATTTCCTGCGTTCGTATCTTCCACGTATTTTGCTGTGCTACGCTTAACCGCAATGCCTGTTGCCCGGGTATATCATTTTTAAGTATTGCATTTATAGCTGTTGTAAAACTTGTGGCATCACTGCAAAAATTAACTACCCCATGTGTATAATCTCTCAGGTCAATATTAAAATCTGTTAATATAACAGGTTTGCCTGCCCCCAGGTATTCAAACAGCTTTAGCGGGAAAATAGTAGTACTAACATCATCTTTTTTAAAAGGGATAATAGCTATATCAAAACCTTTAAGCATACCGGGCATTTCATCATAAGGCACTTGCCCGGGCAGGTAAATGTTAGATATGTTAAAGAACCACTCAGGGACATGCTCATTAATAACAGGCCCTGCAAATACGAAGCTTTTATCCGGGTTTGCGTTAACAACTTCCTTTATGATATCATAATCCATACGCCGCTCAATACTGCCAAAGTAGCCAATAATGGGTTTAGGTATGTTTTTCAGTAAAGGATGCACAGCCAGATCCTTGTCCGAAGCTTTTGAGCTATGCGACAGGTCAGCGGCATTAGGAATAAAAAATGTATTGGTATTTATCTTTGATTTCTCATCACATAATGCCTTGCTGGTGCAAATAACCATATCACTTTCCTTAACTAACTGCAATTCGGATACAAGGCCATGTTTTATATCATAAGGCGTTATCATCGGGTCAATACACTGATATACTTTTATTGCAGGCTTCAACCCATTACCAATACCGGGATAATAAAAGTTAAATGAATTTAAGAATACAAAGTCTTGTATACCATTTTTATTAAGTACCTCTTGTATCCGTTTTACAATAAGCCGTTCATTGAATTTCAATACCCATCTGAATATTTTCCCTTCGGGTATAAAATTAATTGAGGCTACCAGCGGCAGAACTAGTTTCTTCAAATTAGGAATGTCGGTATCAATCAATGCATCATCAGCATTAAAAAAGCTCTTTCTTAGTTTTAAAAATGCATCGCTGTTTTTATTGTTGATATAGTCTTTTATGGTGTAAGGGTATCCGACATAATAAACCAATCTGTCTTCGGCTAAATTACGGGCAATAAATAGTGAGGTAGCCTCTATAGGGCTATCATATCGCATATTGCTGAAAATAATAACCGGAGTTTTTTTAATTGCCATGTAAGTTATAACCTGCTGATTTGATAGCCTTATATAGTTCCTTAATACTATTTTCCCATGTGTGTGCTGCCGCAAAGCTGAGGCGATCATTTTGTACTTCAGCAGAATTATCATGCAGCGCCTTTTCTATGTTTACCAAATAATCATCATGACTATCACACAGATAGGTATGATCTTTAAAGACGCTCATCCCCTCAGTTAAGGTCGCAACTACCGGTTTTCCCATTGCCAGATACTCATCAATTTTACGGGGATAATTACCAATGGTAACCTGATTAACAATTTGTGGGTTTAAGCAAACATCAAATCCTTTAATATAAGCGGGCATGGTATCTGCAGGTTTAGCACCCAGGAAATGTATATTCTCAATCCCGTGCAGGTCACTGGCCTTAAACTCATTGTCTTCGGGCCCTACCAAAACAATATTATATTCAGGTTTTTGCAGGGCAATATATTTTAGCAGCTCAATATCCAATCTGATACTTTGTAAAGCGCCTACATAACCTATTACAGGCTTTTTAATTTGAGCCAATTCATCAGGAACATTGCCTTTAAAATTAGCAAAATCATCAATATCACAACCCTGCCCTATATAGTATGATTGAAGGTTGTATTGTTTACAGTAATTTGCCAAATAAACTGAATTGGCAACGCACAGATCACTTTTGGCAATCAGTTGTGGCTCCATCTTAGTACCATGTAATTTCCAGTAATCAACTGTCAGCAAAAAGTCCCTTGAATAGTATATGCTCATTTCGGGTTTGAGCAATTCCTTTAAATAGAAACACCTGAATATATCGTCATCATTAAACAGTATAACACCCTTAAAATCAAGCTTATTTATAGCTTTTTTAATAGAGTTAGCAAAACGCTTGTTATTAATTTTATTTAAGAATGTGTAAATAAACTGAACCTTTATCCAATTGATCGATTCAATCATTTTATCGGGATAATATGTCCAGAGATTAGGCTGTATTTGGATAAGGCCGTCCGTTTTTTTATTAATTATATCTATTCTTTTCTGTACACCCGGTTCTGATTTATGTTTCAAAACCGTAACCCTGTCAAGGGGTGAATTAACATATAACACACGATTGTACTTACTTAGCTCAAGGGCAATATTTTTACAATTACTGCCAATTTCAACATCCCAGGGTTGTTGCCCAACAATAATAATATCCTGATTTTTTATAGTATCGGTTACGCCCATTATTTAAAACAATTATATGGTTTGTTGAAGCTGTAAAACCTTAGCAGCTTTTTCCTTTAACGAAATATCTAACCTTAACGTTATGTTAATTAATGCTGCTTCCAGATAAAATAAAATGTTAGATGGAAATTGTACCAATGCTTCTTGCGGAAAATTAGCCAGGTTATAGGCAAATATGATCAGCGTCATGGCCAGGCAATAGGTTTTCAGCTCTTCGTTTTCAATAAGGTAATAATTGTTTATCCCCGTTTTCAGGATCACGAACATGAATGTACAAAAGAGTATCAGTCCAATCCAGCCTTGTTCAACTGCTACTCTTATATATCCGCTATCGGGCGGAAAGCTGGCTAAGTATGAACCAGGGGCAAAACGTTTACCCCACTCTCCTGTCGCACCTAATCCGCCGCCTAATGGATGCGTAAGTATATAAGGCTGTATCCGCTTCTGATTCATCTTCCGTAAGTTATATGAATCATCATTATTAGGCTTAAACGCTGTTTGAAAACGTCTTAAATTAGGGTTTGATGTGGGCACATTTATTAAAAACAAGATAAACAATGCCGCTACACCTGTGCCGATCAATATCTTTCGATTATACTTTAATATCGCGAAAAGAAACAGTGCGCCGGGTATCAAAACATTGGCACCGCGTGTACCTGAGAAAAGCATTGCATCCAAAAAAAACAGGGCTAATGCACCTAATGCTATTTTTTGCCACAATTTTGTGCGCATGGTTAACATGCATATAATAAATATGCTGGGCATAACCATATTATAGGCAAAAGCAACAGGGTCTGAAAATATGGAGAACTTACGCCAATGTCCGTCAATAAATAGCAATGAGGCTATGTCGGGTGAATTAAGATAATCCTGTTCGTGCTGGTTAAAGCCTATATATTCCTGCTTAAAGCCATAGGCAGCACCAATAAAACTAAGTACCCCTAACAATACAAATAACACCCTGATGTACTTAACCGAGCGGATGTTATACATAAAAACAAAATAGCTTAACGCCACGATTGCAACCGACCGGATGGTATAAACCCAGGCTAACCTTGACGATGCTGCCGGGTTGCCAAATTCAAGCAGGTTATAGCCAAGCCATATAAATATTACCGTGGTTATAGGGCTTTTAAAGATTGACCAGTCGTTATTATCTTTTTTTATTTTGATGAGGACGCCCAATACCAGTAGTACTTGTAAAGCATCCATGAGCGTACCAATTGGGCCATCGATACCTAATTGTGCTATTACAAATAGCAGATAAGCCATTACCAACAGCACCATTATCCCAAATTTTGGATAAACTACTATGCAGTATATTACAGGTGGTATGGTAATCAATAATATGAGCATGATGCCAAACGAGACACCATAAAAAGCTGTACCAACCGCCATTATCACACTAATAACAGCCAACGATACAATACCAGCAGTATTATACAATTTTTCAATAAAAACGAGCCTTTTAAGCGTTTGTAAAAAACTCTTATTCTCCTTGCTTGCTGAAGGGCGCCCTATTTTATAATGAAAAATGTTATCCATTAAAAGAATAATATCTTGAAGAAGAACACAAACGTACTAATGAAAGCCACAACAATTGCCACTATCCTGGTGATCCTTTCAACCTTTTTACTGGGATCAGGCACGGCATTCTGACGTAATGATTTTTCAGTAGGTTCAATTCTCATCGCTTTTTATTTTATCATTTTCGGTAGTCTCACTATTATAATAATGCGTTGTAGCCACAGAATGTTTATTGGCGTTGCGAACTTTTAATAATGATAATACCTGGTAAAAAATGAACTTCGGAATATTGATCAATGACTGGTAGATGCGCTTATCGGTATCTGACTTGGCGAGTGCTATATAAAAACCCGTTACAAATAATATCAGCCCTAAAAGCCAGATAAATACAGCCGTTGTGCTTATAAAAAAGTTTATCAGCATAAATACAACTGATAATATTAAAAAGATAAATAAAGGCGGCCTTAACAGTATCAAGCCAAAAAGAAACTGGTTACGGCTAAAATTTGTGATGCCTTTAAATACCAATGTAAAGCCAAATTTAAAGTACTTAAACCAGGTATTTATCCAGCGGGAACGCTGTTTAACCAGCTGATCGGCATGGGTTGTTTTTTCGTCGTATACGATGGCTTTATCAGCAAATGCTATCCGCAGATCATTACCAACAATTATGGATTGCAATACCTTATCAAACCCTGCACCTGTTATATCAGTATTCTCCAGGCTATCACGATATAATTGCGTGGTAAATGCCATACCCGAACCTGCAAGTGTAGCAGATGATCCTATCCCGAATAATATTTTACCATCATAAAAATGATAGTAGATATCACGGGCTGCATCAAGGCGGGCATACGTTGTATTCAGGTTTTTGGCATCCCTTACCCCCTGTACAGCTAAAAATCCTTTATCAAAATACTTATCCAGCTCATGCAGGTATTCAGGTGCAACAAGATTATCGCTATCAATAATGGTTAAGCGTGCATGCGGGCGCTTAAAATTGCGTATGGCGTAAAAGTGAGAACGGGTATTACTGGCCAAAGTCTCTTCGGGGCGTAGTAATACCACACGCTCATCATTAAAATCCAAGCCGGTTATATCGCATTTATCTGCAACTATATAAACCAAATAGTTGGTGTAGTTAAGCTTTAAAATAGATGTAACAACTGCCGGAAGTGAATCTGTTTGCTCATAAGCGGTTACTATTATACCGTAGTCGCTTTCATATACAACAGGCAAAGTTTCCTTTGATTTCCTGTAGAAAATAAAAAGCAGCATTGGCAAATAAAGGTTGTAACCAATCAAAACTTGCAACAGAATCCAAATTATCCAGATGACCACCATTATGTTGTTATAACTATATTATTATACTCGCTTTACTTTGCAGCTTCCTTTTCTTCTGCATTAAACTTATGGACAACGTTTAATACCCAGCCCATAAACTTTTCGTCAAGGCTTTTCAGATATTTAATATCAGCATGCTGACTATTACTTATTTTTTTGTCTGATTCAAATACGGTCAGAATTTTATCTGCAAATGTGTTCCACTCTTTTGACTTGTTCAACGTATTCAATGCTGATGTTTCAATTATAATTACATCAAAATCAGCCTTAAGCTTATTCAATTTGCCGGTGATGTTCTCTTCGTTGCTTACCTCAAACAAAGAGCCATCGCCGCCTTTGTTGCTGAGCACTGTTATTTTATGGCCTGCCTGTGCTTCTAAATTTGTGGTTGAACCGTTAAAGTAATCCTCTATATATGCATTTGATTTAACAGATTTAGTTATACCCTGACTATGGAAATTACCATCAATCAGCAATACTTTTTTGTTGACCAGTGAATAGGCATAGGCAAGGTTTGTGGCTAAAAATGTTTTGCCTTCGCCATCTATCAGGCTATTAATCAATAATATTTTACGATGATCCAGATCCGTATCAACCTCATACCTTATGGATTGCATCAGATTTCTGAATTGTTTTATTTCATTGTCGGAGGTTGGCCCTATCCACAGTTGCCGGAGATCAATTGCTGCATTACTTAGTAAATTCAGGTAACCAAGTACCGGTTTATCTGTAGCATTTGCGAGTTCAGACGGTGTTTTGATTGTAGTATCAAAAAAGTAGATGAAGAAAAATACAACTATGCAAAACACGAACATAATAATACCGCTCAATATCACTAATAGCATTTTCTTGGATGGCTCAGCTATACCAGGCATGGCTATTTCAACCTGTTTAAGCTGCCCAATATAGTTGGAGTCTAAACTTGTTTGATTATACTTATTAAGTATCTCCAGGAATTCCTTTTGAGCTACATCCACGTTACTTTCATCCTGCTGTACAACCGCTTCATGAGGTACAATACCATCAAGCTCGGCATTTAAGCGTTTTAATTCATTTTGTATTGATCCTATGCCATTTTTAGCAAGCTCATAGGCTATTTGTAATGAAAGACGCTGTGTAACAAGCGCCTGTTGGTTGGCAAGCGGACTGGTAATATATTTATCAGACGACTGCATTATCTTTTCATTTACAGCAGTCTGTAACGAATCGATCCTGCTTTTATAAACAGGGTTA
>Ga0206921_10042_pt1 | contig 35046 bp, 28 predicted proteins | sample Alteio_BWOrgHeat_66_FD_152930 | JGI IMG/M metagenome (GOLD analysis project Ga0206921, IMG submission 152930) | Enriched cells from forest soil in Barre Woods Harvard Forest LTER site, Petersham, Massachusetts, United States -... | ecosystem: Environmental > Terrestrial > Soil > Temperate forest >...
TCGCTGTTGGGGTCTTTGCGCACAAAAAAATTAGGCATAGGCACATTGCCATAAGTCATTGCAAAACGATCGCCAAACGTTACTTTATCCAATTGCGCCAACTGAACCTGCTCTTTTAAATTCCCGGTTTTACCATCCACTATCAGCCGGTATAATATTGGCGTAGAAGAGTCCATCAGGCTGAGCATCAAAACCGCATCGCCGTTTATTTCGAAAACCCCTTCTATCTTTCCGCCTTTAAGTTTACCATAATCGGGTTCGAAATTGGTAACCACTGTTTCCTTGTGCGCGGCATCATAAATGCGGACGTCGATACCTTTTTTAACGGTGATACAAATAAACATCGTATTACCATTTTTCATTTGCAGTATTTTGGCAAAGCCGGAGACAGGTTCCTTGAACGCCGGGCCTTCAGCAATTGACTTAAACTGGGCGTTAACAAAGCTAAATGCTACGATAAATAGCAGGACGAGTAGAATTCTTTTCATTTTGGATAATTGGTGATATTGTGATTAATTTTTAAGGACAATTTTTTTGAATCAGGCTATTGGAGAATCAGCCGGTAAAGTATTAATAATATTATACTATTGGATGAATTTGCTCATTTATTTGTGTGAAGCAAATTACATCCGAAGAAAATACGAAAGTGGTTAATTAGCTACCAGGTCCCTGAATAACTGAATGTGCCAGCTTTCTTTAAAAGGCACTTCCCATTTGGTTTGGAGTTCCTCTAAATTTTGAACCATATTGTTAAACACGATGGATTCGGTATTGATGCTGCCTTGTTTGATCAGATCTTCAAAAACATGCCGTGGCGCCGAGAGCACTTCGCTGCCTTCACGATAGGCTAAATTAAAACGGTCTAGGAGGTTTATATTGAATTGCCGTTCAATATCTTTTATAAAACGTACCGACTTATCAATAGAGCAGCCGCTTGCGCCCGCCTGGCTTTCGTCGACGATTAAAATCAAAAAGCGGTCGTACCTCACTTCACCCATTGCCTTTAGCTGGTTATTGTGTGCTGTCCAGCTGGTTGCAAAGCTGTTTAGTTCATTTTGTACTTGCTGTGTCTCAAGCTCCGTCAGCTTTCTGTCCGCCTGGTAAACCCAAACCCTTGAATTTTCTGAAAATTGCATTTACAAAGCTATGCATTTTATTAATTAAGGGATTACATTTGTTGTCAGCTTAAAATCAGATAATGCAATGGGCGGCGTTAACATTATAAACATTTTTTTATCATGAGCTTAAAAAAGGTTTTGGCAGGCGCTGCACTCCTGGCTGCAATAGCGGCCGTTTATGGCTTTAAATATGGCTTTGACGAACAGGACTGGTACATTTATACCAACCGTTGCCTCGCACAGTCATATGATCCCTCCGGCGATGCAAAACTCAAAAAGGTAGAGTTTACGGTAACACAGGACTATTTTATCCGCCTGCGCAAAACTTATGCAAAGGGCCGGCAGGAATATTTTTCCTTTAACCTGCATAAGCTTAATGATTTTGACTATTTGGGAAATACAAAAAGCGGTATCCTTGAGTTTAAAACGATGGCCGACGACATCATTGTACAAACCTATAACGACCGGCACGGCGATATTGATTCGATGAGCACGGTATTGGACATCCCGGTTAGAAATATGGAGCCCGAGCGGCTGGACAGCCTGCGCGAGGCTTTTAATTATTTTAAAGCGAAGGGGCTATAAGCCATTCGCCCTCACCGTGATCTCCGCAATATCCAGCACCTGTATTTCCTGCTCTTTATTCTCATTTTTCACCCCATCGCGCAGCATGGTCATGCAAAAAGGGCAAGCTGCGGCAACTATATTGGCTTTTGCTTCCAGCACATCGCTCATCCGCTCAATATTGATATCTTTCTTTCCTTTTTCGGGCTCCTTAAACATTTGTGCACCGCCGGCGCCGCAGCATAACCCGTTCGACTTGCATCGTTTCATCTCCACCAGTTCGGCATCCAAAACCTCAAGGGCCGCACGCGGGGCTTCATAAACACCATTCCCGCGGCCCAAATAACAAGGGTCGTGGTAGGTAATGCGCTTACCTTTAAAACTCTCGCCCCCTTCGGCTTTTAGCTTACCTTCATCAATCAACTGCTGGATCAATTGCGAATGGTGGATCACTTCGTAATTACCGCCAAGACCGGGGTATTCATTTTTTATTGTATTGAAACAATGCGGGCAGCCGGTCACTATTTTTTTGATCTCGTAAGCATCCAGCACCTGTATATTGGCCATCGCCTGCATCTGGAACAGGAACTCGTTCCCCGCGCGCTTGGCAGGGTCGCCGGTACAACTTTCCTCGGTACCCAGCACCGCGAAACTGATACCCACATGATTGAGTATTTTACAAATATCTCGGGTTATTTTTTGCGCCCGCTCGTCAAAACTGCCGGCGCATCCCACCCAAAACAATATTTCGGGCTGTTTGCCTTCGGCTGCCATTTGGGCAACAGTGGGAACAGTTAATGGTTCATGGTTCATAGTTGTCTTAGTTCATGGTTCATAGATCATGGTTCATAGTAAAAAAGTTGATTCATAACATATTGCTATGAACTATCAACCATGAACTATGAACTCTCTTTCCAATTAGCCCGATCAGCATTGCTATATTTCCACGGTGCGCCGTTGTTTTCGACATTGCCAAACATGTTATTTAAACTTGCCGGGGCCTGCGATTCTTCCATCACAATATAGCGGCGCATTTCGGTTATAATCTCCAGCGGGTTAATATTTACCGGGCAGGCTTCCGCACAGGCATTGCAGGTAGTGCAGGCCCAAAGTTCTTCGCGGCTGATATAGTCATCCAGCAGGGCTTTGCCATCCTGGTGATCTTTGCCATGTTTATCTATATTATTGCCTACCTCTGTTATCCTGTCGCGGGTATCCATCATAATTTTGCGGGGCGACAACAGTTTGCCTGTCTGGTTGGCCGGGCAAACCGAGGTGCACCTGCCGCATTCGGTGCAGGTATAGGCCTCCATCAGGTTTTTCCAGGTAAGGTCGGTTACATCTTTTGCGCCAAACCTCCCCGGTTCGCCGGTAGTTTCAGGTACAAACGAAGGATCAAGCATTGCTTTCACTTCGTTGGTAACCGAAGCCATATTGGTAAATTCGCCCTTGGGATTCAGATTGGAATAATAGGTATTTGGGAAAGCCAGCAGGATATGGAAATGCTTTGAATAGGGTAGATAGTTTAAAAAAGCCAATATCCCGATGATGTGGAACCACCAGCAACCGCGTTCAATTATTTCAAGCGAGCTTGCACTATCAGGCAACAACGGACCTATTAACGAACTCACCGGGAAACTGCCCGCTTTGATATAATGACCAAAATTCAATAGCTGCAATTTATGATCAGCCGCGTTCATGGTCAAAAAGGCTGTCATTAACAGGATCTCGATGATCAGGATGTAGTTGGCGTCAGATTTTGGCCATTCGGTCATCTCCACGCCGCTAAAGCGTTTTAAACGGGCTATGTTGCGGCGCGCAAGGAAAGTAACACAGGCAACCAGCACTAAAACCGCCAATATCTCGAATCCGCCGATTAGCAGGCCATACAAACTGCCCAGCGGTTTTGAAAAAATGCGGTGCGAGCCGAAAACGCCGTCGATCATGATCTCCATTACCTCCAGGTTGATGATGATAAAGCCAACGTAAATAAAAAAGTGCATCACCGCGGCCAAAGGGCGTTTCACCATTTTGGTTTGCCCCAGGGCTATTTTGGCCATAGTTTTCCAGCGGAGTGCGGGGTTATCGGAGCGGTTGGTATCGCGGCCTAAAAGTATATTGCGCCTGATCTTACCTGCGTTTTTACTGAACAGGAAAACGGCCGCCGCCAGGATAATAATAAACAGGATTTGTGCAATCATTATGCGTGCATAGTAATTTTTCAAATATAGGGGAATTGTTGGAATGATTGTTGGAATGTTGAAAGGTTGAAAAGTTGGAATGTTAATTTTTGTTGGCCGGGAAATTCAACAGTTGGAAATGATTTTATTTTATGGCTAAAAACCCTTTGCCATAGGGATTTACCCAACATTGAAACCTTACAACGTTCCAACATTCCAACAAAATAAAAAAAAAATTAAGGTAAAATAAAAAAAACGCTACATTTGCAACCCCAAAGGGGCGGTATCATAGCTCAGTCGGTAGAGCAAAGGACTGAAAATCCTTGTGTCGCTGGTTCGATCCCAGCTGATACCACAGAAAGCCTTCAGAGAAATCTGAGGGCTTTTTTATTTTCAGGCGTTAATGGATGGAGTTACGAGAATTGCAAATCCCCGGGTACTTGGATCGGGGATTATAAATCCCGATCGACTGACTGATGCCAGTATTAGTACGCTTTCGGTGATTTGCAGGGCATTGGAGATTTCTTTATGGGAATTGGTAGATGCGGAAGGGTTGAGGTAAATAGTCACTATAAATCCTCAAAGTTCGAGTTATTGTTTTTGATCGGTAAAACAGTTCCTTTCGGTATATACGCAATATTGATGATTTCCTCAGGTTTAAAAACTAATTCTTCGCCTGTTTCCGGGTCAACAGCTCCGATATTTTGACGGTTATTTGGGGAATATTCAAAAGTCAATTCATCAAACTCGTTTGTTACTTTTTCGCTTGAGGACAAGTCCGCAATTCGTTTTCTTACAGTTTGCCTTTGTTTAATCGGTGAAAACAACAATGGTGGACACACTGGAGGAAGGCTCCCATTTGGATTATTGTAAATATGGGCATCCATCTGATGAAACGGGATAAATAGCTCAAAAACCATACTTCCAAAATACAGTTGAAAAATGTGTTTTGGCAAATCCGGCTGGCCATCATGCTTTTTAAACAGGAAGCAGTAAGGAACGGCTATTCGCTTCCCAATAAGATTAAACTCGGCTATTTTCGCTAATGGCGAAAAATAGTGCTCAAACTTATTGATAAGCAAAAAGTCAATTACTGGTTTGTATTGTTTAATTTCATCATGAGGCAGAATCGCCAGTGCGAATTTTAACAGGGCTTTATAAATATGTACCGGAACAAATGACGGTTTATTGTATCGGATTTTGGTTGTTTCTTCACCAATAATGAAACGCCGCCTATCCTTATCAGAAAAAACCAACGTTTTAGCTCCATTAATCATTTTTGGTTCAACAATTAATTTCTCGCCGGGGGATTTGAATTTAGGAATCCGAAAGCCGGTATCCAGCCCGGAGAACAATGGTGTAATGCCGAGATAGTAAGACAGGTCGGTTTCGTAAGTAGCGAATAATTCGTTACAACTGTCGCATTCATCATCGCATAGCAGATGTGCATTGCCCATAAATCGCGGGATAACATGGGCGTCCTTTTTGAAGGTTGTGGCTGAATACCCATTTCCGCAATACCTGCAAATTCTTTCACTAACCGCCTTCCAACGAGTCATTGGCTTATCCGGTGGAGAAATAAATTTTTCATAGGAGTAGCATTTGAGGAAATCCCCCAACGCTGCCTGTTCTTCTGGAAAAGTATAAATATTATTTAGCACAATTCGACTCTGTAATGCCAAATCTAATTAAATTTATGGTCAAATGATAGGTAAGTATTCCAGCGACGAATTAGATGTAAAGCCTCGATCTGAACAAGATGTATCAAAGTTGACGGCTATTTTTAAAGATCTGGAAGAACGGGTTTTAACTGGCGTAGATTTATCGGAAGTAGAAAAAGAAGCTCTCTGCCGTTATTATAGAGCAACCAGTAATCGCCCTCCTTTCAACACTGCGGACCTGTGTGCATCATCAAATTTTAAGCTTTTGTATTTGACTTATTTCCGTGATTTGACTGGTGGCTCGGTATATTATAAACCAAACAAGCTTCAGGCTCGAGAGGTCCCAAGCGAAGAAGCTATGGCTGATATTTCTTATTTACGTTACCAGGCTGACCTTTGGGGAGATAGATTAAAAGATATGGCAAATGCAGATGAACTGATGCGTCAGGTTATCCGGGAATATGAGTTTGAAATTAAAATGGTTAATGAGCAGAGTGCTGAATTTCAGGCCGGGTTTAGTTATGGTGGTCAAAGAAAATATGATCAGGAGATCATGGAAATAAGGCTGCACAATAAATTCATTTATTACACCGCAAAAGAAGTGTTTGAAAACTTTGATAATCAACAACTCGTTTTAACCTTGAATAATAAGCCGATTATTATCAATGAATTTAGTGTTGTCCACATTACTAACAGACATTTTGCTGAACTGGCGAAAAAGTATAAATCGGGTAAATCGTTTCATAACGAAAATTTTCACCCCAAGCTATTAAGTAAACAACTAAAAGATATTTTTGAGCAAATTGAAAACGCGGGTGGGTTAAAAGCACTTATCGTAAAAGAAATTCATTTTAAATTTAAGGGGGATATTTATAAAATTTATACTACTGATCGCCTTAACTATAAAGGGGATATTTATTTATCTACATTTTTTATAGTAGATGATAAATCGCTCCTTCAAAAACTCGCAAAGGATTTTAATTTGGTTAAGGTAAATGATGAAATATCGGTTTATCAGCCGAATTAATCGTTAGGGAAATGTTGTAGTAATTATCCCCGGCGCTTTTCCATTTGTCCGATAGCTGCCCAACCTTCCGGCGTGATACCCATGATCTCCGTAACGACGCCCAACTCCTTGTAAGTATCGAAGAAAGTCATCCGGGCGATGGGGTGGTCCACTTCGGTGATGACGGCATAACCTTGTCCCCGCAGATCGGCAACGACTCCTTCGAATCCGGCAACAGGCAAACGGTAGGCGACGTGTTGTACGCCGCCTGAGGGATAGCGGTCAAGATAATCCTGGAACATACTTTGGCCGGAGACCGGTTGTACCAGTTCAATAAAAACGCCATTATAGGCCTGGGACGTTAGCCATTCAGCAGGCACCACCTGGCCATAGTTAGTAAGACCTAGATCCTGTGCACGAACTGCTTCCGGCCGTGGGAAATCAACGAGGCCCATGGTCTTCCCAAAGAATTTCACTGCCGCGTTAATATCCGGCACCACCCAGCAGATCTGGGCCAGTTCGAGTCCGGCGATGGTGTTGGAGATAGCTTCCATAATTATTATTTAGATCGCCCATTGATCCGATGCGCACGAATCTTCTGAGCACCCTTCCTGTACCTTTCCACTACAAATTAACTCCGTCGGCCGCCTGTTTGTTTTACTTTTAACGCCAAATTTGCAAACCTGCTTTTAATCAACTTTTTTAAGAATAAGCCAACTCGCCGCTCGTCAAGGGAGCGCAAGAATTTTGCCCCAAAACAGAAAAACTGCTGACAATATCTTGTCACTGACAAAATATTGTCAGCAGTTAAAGTATTGATAATCAGTTTTATTGCACTTTGTTGTAGTGTGTTGCAAGTGTTGCGCAACGCAACACCTACAAAGTTCACTACGCTACAAAATGCTAAAAACCGCTACTACTGATTATCCATTTGATTCAGCTAACCTATAATGAGCTTAGGCCTATAGTAATTACGCCGAATCGTTTTAGACAGCTTCTTAAAACGATTCCATTTTGACAACAAAAAAGCCATCTGTTTAAGCAGATGGCCTTTTTTATTGTGATAAGGTTTCTTATTTATTTAAGCAACCACATGGTACCGTTTATATCGTCGTTGCCGCCATACTGGCTGGCCAATGCGGCGTTATAATTGGTAACATTTGCTGTACGCTCGGGTTGCGGGTATTGAAAACGCAGCGCAATACGCTGACCATTGTCGGTACCTGGCCCAGTTGTAAAGGTGGGTACACCTGTGCGGCGCCATGTAAAATACGACTCCAGCCCGGAGTGACGGAACAAAGCAAGGTATTCTTGCTGCAAAATTTGCTTTAAGCCGGCTGCTCCGCCTGCGTAAGCTACCGCCGGCTGCGCGTAGTAAGTGGCCCAATTTGTTGTTATGGGGTATGTATCGTAGTTGGCATTAGCCGTAACATCTGTTGAACCCGGGCGATAAAAATATGCCGTAAATGTGCCGGTAGCCGGTATGCTATACGATGCCATTGAAGCCTGGATCCCTGCTATGTAATACGTTTCGGCGTTGCCGGTGGTCCAGCCGCGGTTGATACCCTCGGCAATGGTAAACATCAACTCCGGGTAGCCCATTTGTATGCTGGGCTCACCGGTATAGGTTGAGTAATAATGCTTCCGGTTGATGAACGAATATTTTTGCAAACCGGCATTATTATACATAATCCCCAGGTCGAGGCCCGGATCGGCACCTACAAACGATGCAAAATCAGTGGGGCTTTGATGCTGGTTATCTACCAGGTCCCTGGCAGGTTCGGCTGTGACAAAAACCCGCGGATCATGTAATGAAGTCAACAAGCTGATATAAGTTTGCGACGAGTTTTGCCTCGAACCGCTTTGACCAAAGTTATTGGGGTTTTGAGGATAAAAATTGTTCGGAACAACAAACGTGTATTGCAAATTGTCTGCAGCGCTTTGCATTAGCGGATATTTCCCTTGGTTTGTTACAATACTGTTGAACTGGCTGGCAACATTTAAGTCGGGATCGGCAGTTTGTTTACTTAATTGCATGAGTAATCGCAACCTGAAGGTGTTTACTACTTTTTGCCATTGCGTTAGGCTGTTCCCTAAAAGGAAATCGCCGCCCAAAGTTGCCCCTAAGCCTGTACCACCAAGTGATGGTGTTGCTATTAGCTGGGTCATATCTGCATTGGCACTTTCCAGCCAGGCTAAACATTGCACCATTACGGCTTTTTGCGTATCATAAGCGGGTGTAAGGTTGCCCAGCCCCTTCAGTGCTTGGGTCATGGGTATATCTCCCCGTTCCAAACTCATCTTGCTAAAAAAATAAGCCCTGAAGAATTTACCCATAGCTTCGTACGGGTTGATGGCGGCGCCACCTGCTGTAGTTGCCTGGGCTTCCATAGCCAGCACGTTTTTTAGCGTACCATAATAATCAGGGCCACTGTCAAAATCATAAGTATTGTTACCGTAATAATTGTAGTTATAAATATAGTACTGGCACCAGATCTCATCTTTATTAAATGCGTAGGTGTATACATCGCTGCTTTGGTGACTGCTTGAAGTAGCGCCATCGGGTAAGTCAACCATATCGTTTAATACCCCGTTCATCAGCAGCGAAGCGGGAACACTGGCCGGAACGTTAGTGTTTTGCGTAAGCTGATCAAAACTTTTTTTACAACTGCTTACCGTCAACACCATCAGCATTGGCAGTAAATAAATTTTAAATATCTTTTTCATAATCATTGATCTGATTTAATTAAAATGAAAGTTTTATGTTAAGACCGTAACTGCGTACAGAGGGCGACTGCAGCCCGGTAACCGTAGTGTTGCTGTTGCTGTACTGGTCAAGGTCCACATCTTTAAATTTAGGGTCTTTGTAGAAGTACAATAAATTACGCCCGTAAATGGAAGCCGAAGCCGACCTTATAAATGTTGTTTCCAGCCATTTTTTGGGGAAATCATAATTGATCGTTACTTCACGCAACTTTACATAGGTTTTGCTCATCAGGTCTGCTTCGTTTACATTGTAGTATTCACTGGCGTATTCCTGCACAAAGGCCGCTGTTTTATTGGGCCCGTATTGCAATGCACTGTAATTCAGTACGGCGCCTGTTTTAGAATCGTAGTTGGGCGCAACGTTATTGGTGATCTGAACGCCCTGCGCGATGTACGAGCCAGTATATCCTGCTTTTCCATAATTTAACCAGTCCTGGTAACGGGCCGCACCTAATGCGCCTTCAGCTGTAATGGCGTTACTGCCACCACGCACTGTTTTGTTAAACACATAATCTGTAGTTACACCACCAACCGAGCCATCAAACTGGAAACCAAGGCTTACATTTTTGTAGTGTACTTTGTTGTAAATAGACCATGTATAGTCGGCATTCAAATGGCCCAGGTATTGCGGCACTGGGTTTACCAACGCCTCACCATTTGACCCATCTATGATCTGCCCCTGCGGGGTTCTTACAAACGCAGTGCCGTAGAATTTATCAATGCGGTCGCCTTGTTTAAAATAGGTGTTATAAACATCCTGTCCGGCAGGGAGCTGGTCATAAACATCCTTATAGGTCGACCAGTTAACCAAAACATCCCATCCAAAACCGCTCAGATCCTTAATTGGCGTACCCGATAAGGTTACTTCGTAGCCGGTCTTCTTTGTCTTGAGGGCATTCAGGAAAAATGTAGTATAACCGGTGGCTGTTGATATGGTGTTTGCTAATATCTGCGGGCCGTCAATGTATTGAAATGCCGTACCGCTTAATCCCAGGCGGTTTTGTAAAAACTTGATGTCAAACCCTTCCTCGTAATTCACACGGGTTGATGTTTTTAAGTTTGCCTGGTATACATAATCTGAGGCATAACCGGCAGGCAGGTTATTGTAGGGTTTGGATGTTGAGTATGATGTATTAAGAGCATAACTGGGCCCGTTGTAGGGTGAATCGTAGGTTGTGCCGTAGCCCAGCGGGTTGTCAAAAAGAGACGGACCTGTACTGCCGCCAAATGCTGTTATGGAGCTGTATGGTGCAGGGCCGATGGTTGGGCTTGTAGCATCAGACCGTACGTTTGAATAAGAGGCCCTTAATTTAAAAAACGAAATAGCATCTGGCATCGGGATATAATCAGATACTACGGTGGCGGCCGATAAGCTTGGATAGTAATAGGTAGTTACATTTTGAAACGCTGATGACTTGTCAACACGACCGGTGCTTGATAAAGTAGCAAACTTGCCGAATGAAAGGTCAAATGAATAATAACCGCTTAACGTACGCAAACCCGAATTAAAACTGGTTGCCTGTATGGGGTTTAGTGAATTATTAAACGAATATACAGCGGGCACGCTCAAATAATCCGTCGACACCCAACTCGAGTTATAATCAAATGCGCGTAAGTTACCGCCCACAAGGCCGCTAACATTAAGGAATTTTTTTACGGTATAGTCAAAGTTCAGTTTAACCTCAGTATTGTTCTCAAACAGGTCGCGGCGGTCTTCCCGGTAGTCACCCATATTCCCTTCGCGCCCGTACGGGTGTGCCGAATACGGCAGGTCTTCCGTACGCAGCAGGTTATAAGTATCTACTTGCGATTTTAAGCCTATGTTTAAGTGATCATCTAATTTATAATTACCTGCTAAATAACCATATACATCATTTTTATAGTGGCCGCGTGTCCAAATCTCGGTAAGTAAATAGGGGTTATGGTAACGTGTGTATTCCTCAAATTCCGATTGTACGTTCACCTTGCCTGGCTGCCATATCGCTTTAATAATAGGTTGGTTAACGCTCCAGTCGGCGCCTGTCCAAATGGCAAGGTTATAAATAATACTGTTTGGGCCGTATTGAACATCCGGAAAATCATCAGTGCTCTGGCGATTGAAATCAAAACTTGCTTCCAATTTTAAACGGGAAGTTGGCGAAAAGGCTGCATAAAAATTTACGTTGGCAATATCGAGGTATTGAAACGGGATATAACTTTTTTGATGCTGCTGCGATGCCGAAAACCTGATGGTATAATTATCGCCGTTTTGGGTTAGCGCTATATCATTATTGGTTTGGTAGCCTGTTTGCAAAAAGTTTGCCAGGTTATTAGCGCCGCGGGCCACCCATGGGGTTCCTTGCCTTACGCCATTAATTACCGGGCTATCAAACTGCGGTATCAGCTGTCCGGCAAAATAAGGCCCCCAAATATCATAGTCGCTGTCAACGCCACCGGGTGCACCACCTTTACCGTCAACAAACTCGTATTGTGTATTTTCGCCCGGGCCGAAGGAGTGTTGTACTCGGGGGAATGCCAAAAAGCCCTTGTTAATAACGGTGCTGCTGTTTACGTCAACGGTAAGTCCTTTTTTACTTTTATCGCCTTTTTTAGTAGTTATCAGGATAGCACCGTTGGCCGCACGGTTACCATACAAAGCTGCAGCAGCAGGGCCTTTAAGTACAGTATAAGTGTCAATATCATCGGGGCTAAGGTCAAACGTATCCGAGTTGATGGGCAAGCCGTCAACCACGTATAGCGACACTGTATTTCCACGTATGGTAACGTTGGGTACACCGAGTATTTCTGAGGTTTCTGCAACCTGTAATCCGGCAACTTTGCCAATCAAACCATCAACCGGGTTAGGGTCACGTGCGGTTGTCAGGTCGGCGCCGTTAACTGTTTGAATGGCATAACCAATGCGCCTGGTTTCTTTTTTAACGCCGAGGGCCGTAACAACAACTTCATTCAGCGTTTTATTGTCGGGCACAAGGCTTACGTTAATTTCTTTCTGATCGCCTACTACCACATTTTGAGTCTCGTATCCCAAAAAGCTGAAAGCGATTGTTTGGTCTTTTGTGGCCGAAATGATATATCGTCCATTTACATCCGTGCTGACAGCAAGCTTGGTGTCTACAACTTTTACAGTTACCCCTGGGAGTATTTGATGTTTTTCATCGGTAACTGTGCCCGAAATTTTTGTTTGCGCCAACAAAATAGATGGTGCAATACAGAATAACATCACCGTTACAACGGTTTTCAATTGTTTGTACATCTGTTTCATCTGCTAAAATTTAATGGTGAAGGGAGGGAGTTTTTCATGCAGCAATACTAAACTTTGTTTATTATTAGTAAACTAAATTTAGGTTAAGCAATGCTTAACATTAGATGTATGGAAAGTTAAGGCGATAGAATTTTTGTAACAGAAGCATTACAAATACCTTACAGAAAATTAATAATGCGCTATAAAATCAGCTGGAATGGCATAGATTGAATCTCACTTCGCGTAGGCAAAACGCCTCGCCAGAAACACTTAATTAATCTTGCCACTTTCGGAAAATCAATTATCTCCGGCGAGGTGGCTGTTTAAATGGCTTAATGCAATTTGCTTAAGATGGTCCATGTTGTTAACCGGTATGTTCGCCTGTTTGGCGGCATCGTCCCAGTAGCGCATGCGCACTATCAATTCGATATCCGGGTCAGTTTCAAATTCAGACGCCTCCAGGCTGCTCATCACACCACCCTGGAACTCAAGTGTGGCTCTGCTGGCAGGAGATAGCTTTTCATAGTATTCGGGATATTTATAAGTAAGGTAACGTTTAGCGATCACATGGCCCTGCACCAATGAAGCGATCCTTTTAGAAAAACCATGTTCAACAAGGTAATCCGCGCCTAATTTCTCATGATCTATATTGCCCATTCCATCCATGCTTCCTGCTTCATCCGCATCGGCGCACAAATGGCCGATGTCGTGAAAAAAGGCTGCGAGTATTACTTCGTCATCATAACCCTCCTCTTCGGCAAAAGCAGCGGCCTGCGACATGTGCTCCAGTTGCGAAACCGGTTCGCCAATATAATCGTCGTCGCCATATTTTTCATAAAGGGCAAAAACTTCGTTAACGACAGACGCAGGGTCATTTGCGGAAAACTTCATAAAAGGTTTTATTGCAAATTAATGGATTGAATATTAGAAAATCATTAAGGTTGTATTACTCTATTGCAGGAAAAAGAAATGCAAGGTTTTGTCAGCCACGCCGGGGCGTGTGCGAGCGCCGTCTTTAACTTTTATTAACAAAACCTTGTTTTGCGGTGAATTGGTTAATTAGTTACTTTGCGCCCGTTAATTAACCAATTATCCCCAATGGAAGAAGATGTCCTGATCCAGATCAGTAACCGGATAAAAGAGCGGCGCCGCGAAAAAAACATTACCGTACAGGAGCTTGCCGTACGAGCCAATGTAAGTAAAGGCTTGATCTCGCAAATTGAAAATAGCCGCACCATCCCATCTTTGCTTGTATTAATAGAAATAATAAAGGCGCTTGATATCGACCTGAATGAATTTTTTAAGGACATCCGGTCGAAGAGCGCTGATTTTCCAATTTTGGTTAAAAGGAAGAGCGACTACGATTTTTTTGAAAAAGAACATGCAACCGGTTTTCGTTACCACCGGATCTTCACACGATCCATCAATCAGTCGACCATAGATATTGTTATCCTCGAACTGGAGCCAGGGGCCGACCGTCCTTTAGTGGAAACTGATGCCTTTGAATATAAATATATTTTATCCGGCGAAATAGAATACCAGTTTAACGAAGAAAAGATCCTTTTGAGTCAAGGCGACTCCATGCTTTTTGACGGGCGGATCCCTCATACCCCAAAAAACACCGGCCCGCAAACCGCCAGCATGCTGGTAATTTATTTTTTTGAGGAAAAATAAAGGGGGTGAGTAGTTGACCCGATAGCTATCGGGTGAGTTGGATTGGGTGAGTGGTTTTATAGTTCGGGATTTTTATCAAACCTAATCAACCACTCACTCAATCAACCGAATCAACCAATTTAACCAATTTAATCTAACCTTAACACTAATTTCGTTTGGTATTAATAAACTAAGTTTAGTATTGCTCAACAATTAGTTGATGCAATATGCCTGTAAAATTAGTAGTATTTGATATCGCCGGCACTACGGTAAAAGATGATCACGATGTAAGTAAAGCCTTCCAGGCTGCACTAAAAAAGTCAAATTATGATGTCCCGTTGGAATTGATCAACCCGCTGATGGGTTACGAAAAAAACCTGGCCATAAGGCAAATACTCCGCCTTCACGAACACAACGACGCCAAAATAACCACCGACCTGGTAACCAAAATACATCACGAGTTTGTAAAGGAAATGATCAGTCATTACCAGTTTGCGCCTGGTATTGAGCCGCTGCCGAATGTGGAAGAAACTTTTGCCAAACTGCGTGCGCAGGGAGTGCAGGTTGGTATCAATACTGGCTTCTCGCGCGACATTGCCGATACCATTGTTACCCGTTTACAATGGGTTGAAAAAGGGCTAGTCGATCATGTTATCGGTTCGAACGAAGTGGAATTGGGCCGCCCCCATCCTTATATGATCCAAAAAATGATGCTTAACGCGGGCATTGAACGGCCAAAAGAAGTTGCCAAAGTTGGCGATACCGAAGTGGATGTACGCGAAGGCCAAAATGCGGGCTGTAAGTATGTAATAGGCATCACCACCGGCATTTTTACCCGCGAGGAATTGGAGCCCTACCACCCCACCCATATTATTGATGATATAGCACAAGTGATTGACATTATAAATCAATAAACATGAAAGCGATCGACGGGCTGCGTTTAAAAGTAGCAAAATGGCCATACCCGGTGCTGTCCGTAATGGCGGCTGTGTCGGCCTTCGGCGCCTACACATCCATGTACGCTTTCAGGAAAGCTTTTGCAGCCGGAACATTTACGGGTCTTCAATATTTTCACGTCGACTATAAAGTATGGCTGGTGATTGCCCAGGTGATCGGCTATACATTAAGCAAATTTTACGGCATTAAATTCATATCCGAATTAAAACCCGGCCAGCGTGCCAAAAGCATCTTACTGCTGGTAGGGATCGCCTGGTTAGCTTTGCTTTTTTTCGCTATCGTGCCCGCACCCTATAACATCGTTTTTTTGTTCATCAACGGCTTCCCGCTGGGGTTGATCTGGGGATTGGTTTTTAGCTATCTCGAAGGCCGCAGATCAACAGAATTTATGGCAGCGGTATTATCTATCAGTTTAATTTTTGCATCCGGTTTTGTAAAAACCGTTGCCCGCACCCTTATGGCTTCATTCCATATCAGCGAATATACCATGCCTTTTATTACCGGGGCCATGTTTGTACTGCCGCTTTTATTGTTTGTATTGCTGCTTGAATTAATGCCCGCACCCTCCGCCGAAGACATCAAACTACGAACCAAACGCCAGCCAATGAACGCTGCTGAACGGAAAAGCTTTTTAAAACGCTTTTTACCCGGCATCATTTTAACGCTGATAATTTATGTGCTTTTAACTATCATGCGCGATGTGCGGGACAATTTCGAGGTTGAAATATGGGCCAGCCTGGGTATAAAGGATAATAGTATTTATACTAAAATAGATACGATCATATCCGTTTTGGTGTTAGTGGCGTTAAGCTTGCTGATTTTGGTCAGGCGAAATCTTAAAGCTTTCCAAATTATTCATATCATGATCATTTTTGGATGTTTGCTGATAGGTATTGGCACCGTGCTGTTTGAATTAAGGCTGATTGGCCCAATGGTTTGGATGACACTGGCAGGCCTTGGCCTTTACCTGGGCTACGTACCTTATAATGCTGTTTTCTTCGAACGCCTGCTGGCCTCGTTCCATTATAAAGGGAATGTTGGTTTTTTAATTTACGTGGCCGACTCGTTAGGATACCTGGGTAGCGTAAGCGTTTTGCTTGTTAAAGAGCTGGGCCAGCCGAACATAAGCTGGGGCGCATTTTTTCAAAACAGCGTGATGACTGTGGCCTTTGTTGGGGGCATAAGTGCTACCCTGTCCATGATCTATTTTTTACAAAAAGCGAATAAACAGGGTTTGGCAGCGAGGGAAGAACAACTGAACATTTTACCGGCATGAAACAACCATCAGCAATAGTTATCGGGGCCGGCATAGTTGGCCTGGCTACCGCCAGGGCGCTGGCCATCAGAGGCTACAAGGTTACCGTATTTGAGCGTAACGAGCGCGCGGTTGGCGCATCCATCCGTAATTTTGGGATGATATGGCCGATCGGACAGGCCACGGGTCCACTTTTCGAAAGGGCGATGCTTTCGCGCAGTATCTGGAAAGAAATTTGCACCGAAGCCAGGATCTGGCATGATGAGGTTGGCTCCATGCATTTGGCTTACCATGCCGACGAACTGCAGGTCATAACAGAATATAACGAAATCAACCACCAATACCGCGACTGCAGCTTGCTTAAACCGGCACAGGCGCTTCAAAAATCGCCTGCGGTTAACCCGGATGGTTTAATGGGCGCCTTGTGGAGCGGCGAAGAAATGATCGTAGAATCGCGGGTAGCCGTTGGTCAGGTGGCAAAATATCTTGCTGAAAAATATGACGTGGAATTCCATTGGAACACGGCCATCAGCGTGATTGAGTACCCGAAAGTTGTATCGGGCAATAGTAGCTGGGATGCTGATGAAATATTTGTTTGCAGCGGGGTTGATTTTGAAACGCTTTACCCCGAACTATTTGCCGCCACCGATATCACCAAATGCAAATTACAGATGATGCGCCTGGTTACACAACCCGACGACTGGCGCATTGGCCCATCCTTATGCGGTGGCCTATCCATGATCCACTATCCCGGCTTCCAGGCTGCAGCGTCATTGTCCGCACTCCGCAAACGTTACGAAGAGCAGTATGCGACCTACCTTAAATGGGGCATCCATGTAATGGTATCGCAAAACGGCAGTGGTGAGCTAACTATTGGCGACTCGCATGAATATGGCCTTGTACACGACCCCTTCGACAAGGAATTTATTAATAATTTAATAATTGCTTACTTACAAACTTTTGCCAATTTTAAGGACTGGAAATTATTGCAGTCGTGGCATGGCATCTATCCAAAAATGATGGACGGGGCCACAGAGTTAATTGTTGATGTAGCACCGGGAGTAACCGTGATCAACGGCATCGGCGGCAACGGGATGACTTTATCGTTTGGGCTTTGTGAGGAGTATTTCAGGAAAAAAGTGGGCAGTTGATAGTTTTAGTCAATAGTCCATAGACCATGGCTTTAATTTTCTACACTTTTTAACTTTTACCATGGACTATCGACCATGGTCTATGGACCATGAACAACTAATAAAAAACTAAAATGGATAGCAGGAGAGATTTTATAAAAAAAGCGGCCCTTTTGGCCGGAGCGGCAGGTGTAGCGAATTTTTTGCCGGCATCGATTCAAAAAGCGATGGCGATAAACCCCGCGCCGGGAAGTACGTTTATGGATGCGGAGCATATTGTTATCCTGATGCAGGAAAACCGCTCTTTCGACCATTGTTTTGGAACGCTTAAAGGTGTCAGGGGATATAATGATCCCCGGGCAATCGATCTCCCCAATAAAAATAAAGTATGGCTGCAATCCAATAAAAAGGGCGAAACTTATGCACCTTTTCGTTTAGATATAAAAAACACAAAAGCTACCTGGATGGATTCGCTGCCGCATTCGTGGCGAAACCAGGTAAACGCCCGAAACGACGGGAAATTTGACCAATGGCTGGAAAATAAACGCAACAGCAACCCTGAATATGCGAATATGCCGCTAACGCTGGGCTACCATACCCGCGCGGATATTCCGTTTTATTATGCTCTGGCAGATGCTTTTACCGTTTGTGACCAGAACTTTTGTTCGTCGTTGACCGGCACCAACCCAAATCGCCTTTATTTTTGGAGCGGCACTGTCCGCGCCGAACAAAACGAAAATTCGAGGGCCCATGTCTGGAATGAGGATATGGATTACGGCACGCTGAACTGGGCCACTTTTCCTGAACGTTTGGAGGATAACGGTATCTCATGGAAATGCTACCAAAACGAAATAGCTATTGATACCGGTTTTGAAGGCGAAGAAGATGGCTGGCTGTCTAATTTCCAGGATAACCCACTGGAGTTTTTTGGGCAATACAATATCCATTTGCGCGAACTGCATTTGGCCGCTATGGAAAAAAGATCAGTTGAGCTTCCGGGCAAGATCGAAGAATTAAAAAAACAAGTAGCAGCAACGGCTGCGGATGATAAAAATCTTAAAAAGTTAAAAAGGCAATTAAGGGAAGCACAATCCTACCTTGATGCCGTAATTAAGGAGCGGGAAGCCTGGAAGCCCGGCATGTTTGAAAAACTGACTGACAGGGAAAAAAGCCTTCACCGCAAAGCATTTGATACCAATACCGGCGACCCCGACTACCGCCGCCTTGCAACGCTAAAGTATAACGACGATGGCACCGAGCGTGAGATGCAGGTACCTATGGGCGACGTGCTGCACCAATTCAGGAGCGATGTTGTAAACGGGAAGCTGCCCACAGTATCGTGGCTTACCGCTCCCGAAAAAATGTCGGACCATCCCACCGCGCCATGGTATGGCGCATGGTATGTTTCGGAGGTGATGGATATCCTCACTCAAAACCCCGAAGTTTGGAAAAAGACCATTTTTATACTGACTTATGATGAAAACGACGGTTATTTTGACCATGTACCGCCGTTTGTCGCTCCACATTCGCACAAGGCCGGTACGGGCAAAGTTTCGGCAGGAATTGATACCCGTGTTGAGTTTGTAACCCTCGAGCAGGAGCAGGAAAGAAATAAATTCCCCGAAAAATACGATAGGGAAAATTCAATAGGCCTGGGATACCGCGTACCCATGGTGATCGCTTCGCCCTGGAGTAAGGGCGGATGGGTAAACTCGGAAATATTTGACCATACTTCAACCTTGCAGTTTTTAGAAAGGTTTTTAAGCAAAAAAACAGGCAAGAATGTAAAAGAGCCCAACATCAGCGATTGGCGCAGAGCCGTTTGCGGCGACCTGACATCGGTTTTCAGACCCTATAACGGCGAGGCTATCCCTAATCCTAAATTCCTACCAAAGGATGAATTTGTCGAAAGCATCCACAAAGCTCAGTTTAAAAAACTGCCTGATGATTTTAAGGTGCTTACTGCCGATGAAATAGCGGCAATTAACAAGGCCCCGCACCTGTCGCCCTACATGGCAAAGCAGGAAAAAGGCATTAAACCTTCATGCGCCCTGCCCTACCAGCTTTATGCAGATGGCAAGTTAAGCGTAGATAAAAGTTCGTTTGAGGTAAAATTCACAGCCGGAAACGGTGTTTTTGGCGAAAAGGCATCCGGCGCACCGTTCAATGTCTATGCGCCAGGCAAATACCTGCAGGAGAAAGATGGCCAGCAAATAATGGGAGACGTGCGCACATGGGCCTACACCGCCATTGCTGGTGATGCAATAGCCGACACATGGCCGCTGAATGAGTTTGAAAGCGGCAACTACCATTTGCGCGCGTACGGGCCAAATGGATTTTTCAGGGAGTTTAAGGGGAATGCTGCTGACCCAGCTATAGAATTAGCATGCGAATACCAGCGTAGTCCTGTCGACAATAAAAAACTCACCGGGAACATCCATTTGTCATTAAATAGCTTCAGCGGCAAAGCGCATAATATTGAAATTGTTGACCATGCTTATAAAACCAACAACCATAAACTTGTTGTAAATACCGGTGCCAAATTAAACCTGGCGCTTAACCTTGAAAACAGCCATCGCTGGTACGATTTTAGCATTAAGATAGCCGGCAATCAAAATTATGAACGGCGGTACGCTGGCCGGGTCGAAACCGGCAAGCCATCCTATAGCGATCCGTTTATGGGTGGCTTAATGGTTTAATTTCATTTTGATAAAAAAAATCTATGACGACAATTTCAACAGAAAATAATTATCTGACGTTGATCAATGTTTTCACGGTCGATCCGTCAAATCAACAAAAGCTGATCGATCTGCTTACGCTTGCAACTGATGGCAGTGTGAAAAATATAACCGGTTTCATTTCGTCAAGCCTGCACAAAAGTATCGACGGCACGAAAGTTACCATGTATGCCCAATGGAGAAGTATGGAGGATTATCAGAACATGCGGAATAACCCCACCGCCTCGCCATACCTGCAGCAGGCGCTTGAAATTGCAACGTTTGATCCGGGAATGTATGAAGTGGTCAAAACATTCCTGCCCGGACGTTAGGTAATTTGCAGCTTATTTTACCAGCACCTGTGATTTTATCACCTTACTGAAGTATAAAGTACCGAATTACCGTATTTATACCGCAACAGCGCTATACTATTATTCTGCTCTATGATCTGCCCGGTACGGCTTATCGCCTCCCAGAAACGGATTGGTTTCCTCTTGACCCGGGTTTTTGGATATTCCCCTGTTTTCATGTCTGTTTATTTTAAAATTGGCCCGGCGAAATAAGTTTCCGGCCATTCTTACTAACTAATAGACAAATAATCAGCGCTTTGGTTTAATTTTTAGCATTCGTGAAAGCTCTTGAAATTAATTTCAGGCAGCCTCTGGCCAAACTGCTAACCAAAAAAACTTTCAGTCGAAGCTACCAGCGACAATAGTTCCAGCACCGGCCCCACCTCAAATCCGTTGGTCCAAAGTTCCCGGTCGAATTTTTTAAAGGAATCGAGCGAGGTAAGCAACTGGTGAGCTTCCTCGTTTTCAAACTGGTCAAAATGCATAAACGTTTTGCCATCGGGCAGCAGGTAGGTGCTGTATTTGATACCCGGATGGTTAAGGGTTTTCAACTCCTGCACAATACCGGCGATATTGGCCTGGTTTTGCGGAACAAAGGCTGCCGGGAGGGTGTAATGTACGCGTACTATTTTCATCTGTATAAATTTATTAAAACCATCAATACGCCGGCAGCGAATGGTGCTCGTGGACAAACCACCACTGCCCACTGATCTTCCTGAAGCCAATGGTCAGCCGAAAGTCCAGTTCGATCTTTTGATTTTCTTTATCAAAATAAGCACATTTCATGGCAGCGTAGCAAAATGCCACATCTTCGCCGGCCACCACATGCAAGTCAACTATCCTGAAGGCGTCTTTCTCCTGTTCGTAGAAATAAAACAGGTCCCAGGTTTTGCGGTAAGCGTCAATACCCACCGACTGAAACGGCGGCGGCAAATCGAACATCACTATATCCTGGTGATGCCAGGCCATAATACCGTCCATGTCTTTTTCCCGAACGGCTTTAGCCCAGCTTTCCACCATTGTCTTGATCTCTACTTCGTTTGTCATAGGCTAAAGGTACCGTTTTCGAAAAATAGCACGATACCAAAAGAGGACATAATCGGGGGTGTTTTGTGACAAAAAAGTTTTCACAGGGGCAAGGCGTAAGTGATCCACGAAAGGGTGTGACAGATGGATCGTGCGGATCATGATTTTTTATAAAAAATTAATATACAATACGTTAACAAAAAACCGTGAAACGGTTTGCAACACTTTTTCGGTCTATTTTCGTAAAACCGTGATTGCACCGCCAGTTTAAATTTCCGCCTTAACCCGGGCAATTTACCCGTTAGCTTAAATTTCATCAGGCTATAAAAGATGACTTTTATCACTTATTTAGATTAATTATAAATAATTCTTTGGAATCTGGATTGTGCTTTTATCTTTGCGCTTAATTAGACTTAATCTAAATAAACAATGGCAAAAATATACAGCAGATCTATCAAACTCATTTTTTTATTGTTGACAACATGCGTCCTGGTAAAAGCAGACGACCTTACCACCGGAAAAATATCGGGTACCGTTACCACGTCCGACGGCAAGCCCGCGGCTTATGTAACCGTATCCATCAAGGAATTGAACAGGGCAACCAGCACCAAAGACGACGGTACTTACCTGATCACCAATATCAAACCGGGTAACTACACCTTAGTGGTTTCGTTTATCGGCACAAAAAGCCAGGAAAAGCCTGTTATCGTAACGGCATCAAAAATAACAACCGTAGATTTAACCTTAAGCGAAAACGCTTCGGAACTGAACGAGGTGATCGTTAATGCAAATAAAACCCCAAAACCGGTAACGCTGGATAAGGCCGGCCTGCGCGCCCTCGACCTACCACAAAGCAGCGGCACTGTAAGCACCCGCGTTATCGAGGACCAGCAGATCAATCACCTGGGCGATGCCATTAAAAATGTAAGCGGTGTTTCGTTAACCCAAACGCGCGGCGGCGTAGGCGAAACGTTTTCGGCCCGCGGATACAGCATTGGCATTACCGGTGCATCCAGCAGTATTTTTAAGGATGGCATATTAACTAACACCGCAGGCTTTCCGGAAGCCAGCACGTTGGAATCTGTAGAGGTATTAAAAGGCAGCGCAGCATTGCTTTATGGAAACGTATCCGGCGGCCTTATCATCAACATGGTGACCAAGAAACCCCAGTTTGAAAGCGGTGGCGAGGTTTCGATGCGCTATGGAAGTTACGATATGTTTAAACCCAGCATCGACGTTTACGGGCCAATCAGCGAAAACGCGGCCTTCCGGCTGATCGGCGTTTACGAAAATGATGGCAGTTACCGCAACCATGTGTACACCATTCGCAAATATGTAAACCCATCGGTATTATTTAACCTTGGTAAAAAAACCACCTTACTGGTTGAAGGCGATTACCTGCGCGAAAGCCTTACCCCCGATTTTGGGATAGGATCATTAAATAACGGCACGGCCATTCCTACAATGGTGCCGCGTTCGCAATACATCAATACCTCGTGGGCCTATAGCCACATGAACCAGTTTTCGGGAATGGCAACCCTTAATCACCAGTTTAACGATAACTGGCACTTGAATGCCATCCTATCCGGCCAGGGAACTGATATCGATTCGTACCAGGCAAGTCTCCCTAATACTGTTAGTGCAACAGGTGAGTGGAACCGGGGACTGGCACGCGCCAACACGATTGAAAACGACTATGTCGGCCAGGTAAATTTAACCGGCAAATTTAAAACAGGCTCGATAATCCACCAGGTATTGATCGGTACCGACCTTACCAAAGTTGTAAACGTTACCAATGGCTACAGCGTTGCGGGTCAGAATATCAGTACTTATATTTATGATAAGATCAATACCATCGACCTGACAAAATACATCCAGCGTACCGATATCCCGAATGCAACAGATACCTCTCGCACCACCGCGCCTGTTTATCGTGTGGGTACCTACGCCCAGGACCTGATCAGCCTCACCAGTAAATTTAAAGTACTGGCGGGCATCCGCTGGTCGTGGCAGGAAACTGTCCAAACCGATATTCAGTACCTGCTAAAAGGAACTACCGGCAACGGAACCGCCATTACCCGGTACGACCGTGCATTTACGCCGAAACTCGCCTTCATATATGAGCCACTTAGTACAACATCTGTATATATAAGCTACAGCGACGATTTTATGGTAAACACGGGCACCGACGTAAACACGGGGCAGGGCCTTAAGCCATCGTTAGTGAACCAGTACGAAGTTGGCGCAAAAAACGAATTGTTTAACGGCAAAATAATAGCCAATGTAAGCGTGTACCGCATTGTTAACAGCAACCTGGCTGTGGTGGCTCCCACCAAAGCCGATGGAACTGTTAACAGCGACAATACAGTTAAAGAGCTAAGTGGTGAAACTACGAGCGATGGTTTTGATATTGATGTAACCGGGCACATTTCCAAAAACTTCTATTTCATCACCGGTTACTCCTACAACAACGCACGGTACACTAAAACTTCTGGTTTAAAAGGATCGCCTATACTGGGCGAAAGATTGGTGATCAGCCCGGTAAGCACCGCAAATGCTACCCTGTTTTACACATTTGATACGCCGGCCCTTAAAGGCTTTAAAGTGGGCGCAACCGCGTTTTACACCGGCAGCAGGATGGCAGGATACAACAATACCGTAGGACAAACGCAGGCGTACAGCCGCCTGGTTCCGGTTGGTGGCTTTACCACACTCGACCTTACCGCCGGGTATACCTACAAAAAGGTATCGTTGCTGGTGAGTGTCACTAATATCACCAATACGATGAATTATTTGATCCATGATAATTACAGTATTACGCCAATTGCTCCGAGGGAGTTATTGACTACGTTGGCCTATAAATTCTAATTGCAAAATCCCCGGCGGTCGTTGCCTCGCAGCAGCCGTCGGGGATTTGTATTGCAAGTAAATTCTACATCAACCTATATCGAACTGATTTAAGCAATTCAATAATCCCTCGTTACCACATAATCATCCAGCGGGAAGTCCGGATATACAAGTTCGGTAAGTTTCGGCTCAGGCAATTTTATTCCTTTTATATCGCTTAAATTCATTAGCATATCGCGGCTCATGCTTTGCAGGTCCCAGGCGGGTTTCCAGTTCCAGTCGTTACGCGCCTGTTCATCTTTAATGCTGGCCGGCCACGAATTTGCGATCTCATTCCTATAGTCAGTTTGGTAGGTGATCTTAAATTCAGGGATATACTTCTTTACCTGCGCAGCCACATCGCAGGGTGCAAAGCTCATTCCCGCCAGGTTGTAAGATGTTCTGATCTTTATATCTTCTTTAGGGGCATTCATCAATTCCATCGTTGCCCTGATGGCGTCGGGCATATACATCATCGGCAGGCAATTGTCTTCAGTTAAAAAACAGGTGTACTGCTGCTTCTCCAGCGCCTGGTGAAAAATATCGACCGCATAATCTGTTGTGCCGCCACCCGGAGGCGCGGTATAAGAGATCAATCCCGGGAACCTGAGGCTCCGCACATCAACCCCATATTTTTCAAAATAATAGTTGCACCAGTATTCGCCCGCCCGCTTGCTGATCCCGTAAACCGTATTCGGTTCGATCCGGGTGTTTTGCGGGCAGTTATATTTTGGCGAACCCGGCCCGAAAACGGCAATACTGCTTGGCCAGAATACCTTATCCAGTTTTTGTTCATGGGCTATCTTTAAAACGGAGATCAGGCTTTGCACATTCAATTTCCATGCGGCATCGGCATTTTTTTCGCCGTTTGCCGACAGCATGGCCGCTAACAGGTAGATCTGTGTAATACCACATTCCTTTACCACCTTTTGCAATTCCTCGTGATCCAAAACATCCAGCAAGATGTCTGCATTTGCCTTTTGATCGGCAGCAATTACGTTTGCCGTGCCATATTGATCCCGCAAAGCCGCTGTCAGCTCAGTTCCGATCTGGCCACAGGCACCAATAACTAAAATTCGATCTGTTTTCATATGATGTAGCAGTTTTTAATGTTGTTGAATTAATAACCCATAAGGGACCTTCGGAACGATCCAGGTTGATTTTGGCGGAAGGATCTGCCCGGCTTCTGCTACCGCCACCAACTGGTTAATAGTTAACGGGCAAAGCGTAAAAACAATGGCGCAGGGGTGCACCTTTAAGATCGCTTCAATCTCTTCCAACGCTTTTTCGCCGCCTGCGCATTTTAAGCGGCTGTCTGTTTTAGGGTCGTCGATGCCAAATATTTCTGAAAATACCAACTCCTGTAAAATGGCCGCGTCAAGTCGTTCGGCCTCGCGCTTATCCGCGTAAATATGGGGCTTTGCAAGCAGGTGGTACCACTGTCCACCCAGGTAAAGCCCAAGCCTGTGCAACTCCACCGGCTGTATGGGTTGGTTGCCGGTACGCTCGCGAATGTAAAAGTGTTGGGTAAGTTCTTTTAAAAGCGTTTCCTTATCAATTTCCTCATCGGGAACAACCACCCTGTCGAAGGCTTCGATCTTTAATTGGTCAAACGCCATGTAAAGCGATGATATATGACCGTAAACAGGTTGGCTCTTTTCGCGTTGTTCAGCCACCAGGCGCGCAGCGGCCGCCAGCCGGTGGTGCCCGTCGGCCAGGTAGGTGGTTTGAATTGCCGAGAACGCCTCCACCAGTTTTTGCTGCATTTCCGCATTTTCAATCTTCCATAAACGGTGCAGGCCGTGCTGGTTCCCCAAAGCAGCTTTCGGTTCGTTTGCTTTGGTTATGGCGATAATGGTATTGACGGTTCCATCCTGCGGATAGGTCAGCAATACTGGGCTGCCTTCTAAGCCTGTGTTTTCGCGGTAATTTTTTATCCGGCGTACACTGTCTTCGAAGGTAAGTTCATGGATCTTTATATTCCCTCCGGCGTAATCGGCAAGGTCCGTTAGCGCCCATATACCCGTTTGGCGATAGTTTTTGTGCACCACTTCGTACACGTAGATGCCATTGTTTTTTTCTCTCCACAACTGCTCCTGTTCCAACAGGTTTTGCAAAGTTTCGTTAATATCGTGGTAAGCCATTTGCTGGCCTTCGGCCGTTTCCGGCCGTAAACGTGCGCCGGTTTCCAGTAATATTTTTAATGGCTTCAGGCCACCGGCTTTTGTATAATCACCCGAAACAGATTCCGCCTGTGGTTTTGTAAAAACCAGCTGATCTGCATAGAAAGGGTTTGGCCGGATGGGTGTAAATGGTCTGATGGTCGCCATGGTAAATTCCTTTAATAAGCAGGGGCAACGTTCACATGGTAGTTCTCAGCGTAAGCTTTCATGCAAGCCGTTAATGCCTCAACGCTTTGGTAAGGCAGGGGATTGTACAATGATGCGCGGAAGCCGCCCACCGTGCGATAGCCCCTGATACCCACCATTCCATTTTTTTCCGCATAAGCCAGGAAATCTGCCTCCTGCTCGGGGTCGTGCATCCTGAAAGTAACATTCATCAGGGAGCGATCGCCGCGCTCAGCGGAGCCAAAAAACATCGGGTTTAAATCTATTTCATCATAAAGCAATTGCGCCTTGGCCCTGTTTTCCATCGAAATAAACTCAATTCCGCCGTTGCTTTTGAGCCATTGCAGGTTCAGCATCGCCGTGTAAATGGCAAATACGGGGGGCGTATTGTACATTGATCCATTATCGCGGTACACCCGGTAATCCAGCATGGAGGGGACGGGATGTTTCACGCTGTCTAAAAAACTATTTTTGGCGATCACCAGCGTCATGCCGGCAGGGCCGGTATTCTTTTGCGCGCCGGCATAGATCAGGTCGAACTTGCTGACATCTACTGGCCTGCTGAATATATCCGACGACATATCGCATATCACCGGCACATTTGTATCCGGGAATTCGATCATCTCGGTGCCTTCAATGGTATTGTTGCTGGTGCAATGGAAATAGGCGGCATCAGCCGGGATGGTATAGTCTTTCGGAATGTAGCTATAGGCCCGGTCTTTTGACGACGCGATCACCTTAACTTTCCCAAAAAGCTGCGCTTCTTTGATGGCCTTTTGGCTGAAATAGCCGGTATCGAGATAAGCCGCCTCTTTTTCGCTATTCTGAAGGAAATTCATCGGCGCCATGCAGAACTGCAGGCTTGCCCCGCCTTGTAAAAAAAGAACGCTGTAATCCGTGGGCACATCCAGCAAATCGCGAACAAGGCTTTCTGTTTCCTTCATCACATCTTCAAAAGCAGCCGAACGGTGCGATATTTCCAGGATGGATAAACCGGCCCCGTTCCACCGTTTAACGGCTTCTGAGGCACGGTTCAAAACAATCTCAGGTAAAATGCAGGGTCCTGCGCCAAAGTTGTGCGCTTGTGAATTATTCATGCGGTAATTGGTTTGTAAACAAGCCTTCAGCGCGCCTGTTGATTTTGTAAAGGTTGGAGGATATAGTGATGAAAGCTATAGGATACAATATATTTAGAATTGAGAACTAAAAAATCGGCTTTTTTTAATTTTAAAAACTATTTTAGCATCAAAATTGTCCCCGTTTTGGCTTTGAAACGCTTTTTACAGGTCGCTTAATAACAATTCCATACACTAACTAAAACAATATTTCGGCGAATACTACCGCTAAAAATCATTTTTCTGAACATAAATACTGAAATATCTGTTTAAATTAGCCGGGGCATCGTAATTGTATTTATATTGTATTAAATACACTAAGTAATTAAAAAACTCACCTAAAAAGCCTCTGATCATGATCAACAAGGAACTTGACGAAGTGGACCGCGGTATCCTCACCTTATTGCAAACAGATGCGCGGATGTTTCATAAAGACATTGCCGAAAAGCTGCACAAATCGGTCACCTCCATTCATACCCGGATAAGGAATCTGGAAACTGAAGGATACATTATACGCTATACCGCCATCGTCGACCATAAGAAAATAGGCCGCGGGTTAATTGCCTATACCCAGGTAACTATTAAAGAGCATTCGCAGGAAAGCCTCTCGGCCTTTCAGCGGGAGGCTGTTAAATTGAAAGAAGTGATGGACTGCTGCCACATGACCGGCGATTTTGATTTTTTACTGCGCATTGCCATCAGGGATATGGATGAATACAATGATGTACTGATGAATAAATTGTCAAAACTACCCGATGTTGGCAAAATGCAAAGCTTTTTTGTAATGAGTGAAGCGAAACACGAGACGGCGTATGCGTTGAAATGAAGAGCCTGCGACACTACGCAATTAATTTGATGCAGGATTAACGATTTAATGGGAGACCAAACTTCTGTTATTCGTGCCTTTAAAAATCAAGAGATTAGAAAGACCGCTATCATAAAATAGTTTACTTATATATCTTTGCTGATTTTCATAATTTTTCCTTTCTATTACCTTGTGCATCATTGCTTTATCTGATTTACTCATAAGGTTTATCTGATTTTTAACAAATGTTATTGTCACCAGTTCTCCAAATTCTGATTTCACTGAACTATTAGCGCTGTGGGGTGCCTTGCCCTTATAATCTCTTATCATTCTTTGAAGTTCATCTTTATGAGCTTTAATCAAAAACTCTAATTTCTTCTCCGCCCTCTTTTGCCTATAAATGCAATACACAAGGTATGCAAATGAAATAAAAGTTGTAATCGATAGGGATAAACTAATTAAAGTTTCCATGATTAATTTAATTTTTGATGATTAAAAATAGTGTAAAATTGGCAAATCTCGTTTTCATTGATGTGCCTATGAAAACGCTCACAGAGTGCAATAAGTATTAATAGGTAAATAAAGATCGCGGGGACAGACCACATTTCAACAGTTGGGTTACCTTCAATAGAACCATATAAACCACCCGCAAGAAAAGCTATTATTATATTTAACATTGAGATTATCCTATACTTTGTGCTAAACGCCAAACTAAATGCATAGGCACTCAAAGCGACAACCACAGACTTCTCTGCGATATGATGTACGGGCCTTGAGTAATAATATTCAAACATAAACGGAAAAAAAGGCAGTAGTACGTAACAAAGAACACTGGTTACTAAATTCGAGAGCTTGTCAATCAATGTAAAAAGAAATTAGGTTGAAAATGGTTTTAAATTTCGCACTAATTTAATATTTTAATTTAATTCTGCAACACAGTGTTTTAACGGTATTTTTCTATAGAACTTTTATATTAAGATGCATTAAAGCTGTATACGTTACAGACTCGACATATAGTTTCTAAAAAGGACAAATTAGCCGAGATATTAGCCAATTTTACACATTTTTAGTCCGTGCCTACCTCAACTCCCCATTTACCCTCTCCAGCACGCTGCTCCCCGGGCACAATTCATCCTGTCCCAAACTATTCAACGCCCTTTCCGAGGTTTGGATGGTATCGTGCAGGTCGGTTGATTCGGGGTTGATGTAGAGTAAGCCGGTGAGGATCTCGTCCTTGCTGCGGGCATTTTGCAGGGCGTTGATGGCGGATATCCGATCGTATGGATTAAGATCATCGGCTAATTTTTCCAGGTGGATATAGGAGCCGTCGTGCATTTTGATATCGGTGCCGGTGCCTTTTTGGTATTTGGTGGTGATCTCCTTTTTCAGGGGGACAAAATCTATAGTAGCGGTGGCTTCCATGTGTTCGCGCACGTAATCGTATGATTTGGTTGAGCCGGGGTTATTGTTAAACGTAACGCAAGGCGAGATCACATTGATAAATGCAAAACCGGGATGATCTATTGCCGCTTTTATCAGGGGGATCAGTTGTTCTTTATCGCCCGAAAAGCTTTGAGCCACAAAAGTGGCGCCCAACTCAAGCGCAAGGCCGGCCATATCAATTGGCTGGAATGGGTTAACTACACCTTTTTTACTTTTGGAGCCGGCATCAGCAGTGGCAGAATCCTGCCCTTTGGTGAGGCCGTAGCAGCCGTTGTTCATCACGATGTAAACCATATTTAGGTTACGACGGATAACATGCACAAATTGGCCCATGCCGATGGATGCGCTGTCGCCGTCGCCGGATACGCCCATGTAAACCAGGTCGCGGTTGGCCATATTGGCGCCGGTAGCTACGGATGGCATCCTGCCATGCACCGAGTTAAAGCCGTGCGAATTCCCCAGGAAATATGTAGGCGTTTTTGACGAACAGCCGATACCCGATAGTTTTGCTATCCGGTGCGGCGCGATCGACATTTCGAAACAGGCTTGTATAATGCTCCCGCTGATCGAATCGTGACCGCAGCCGGCGCAAAGGGTTGATATGGCGCCTTCATATTCTTTGGTGGTATATCCCAGTTCATTTTTGGGCAGGCCGGGATGGCGGAATTGTGAACGTACGTAAGTCATGACAATATTTTACTGGTGATATATCAATGTTTTTGCGGGCGATAAACTTTTATTTATCTGCGCGATAATAGTAGCCGCGGTGATCGGCAGACCATCGTAATTCAGCACAGCGATCAGTTTTTGCGGACTGGCATCCAGTTCGTTGATCAGTAGGCTGCGCATCTGGGCATCGCGGTTTTGTTCAATTACAAATACTTTTTCGTGGGCATCGATGAAATCTTCAACGGTTTTATTAAAAGGGAAGGCCCTTAGCCGCAAGGCATCGAACGAAACATTTCCATGGCCCATCATGTCCATTGCTTCCTCAGCCGAATAGGTCGACGTACCAAAAAATATCACGCCATAAGCGCTCCTATTTTCTTTTTGGTACAGGTACGGGGCCGGGACGATGTCTTTTAAGGTATCCCATTTTTTTAACAGCCGGTCCATATTGCGGGCGTATATAGTGCCATCCTCGGTATAGGCTGCATTTTCATCACGCGATGTTCCGCGGGTAAAAAACGAACCTTTGGTTGGATGCGTGCCGGGGATGGTGCGGTAGGTAATGCCGTCGCCGTCTACATCCCGATAGCGTCCAAAACTATGTAATTCTTCCAGTTGTTGCGCATCCAACACTTTTCCGCGGTTATATTTACGGTTATCGTTCCATTCAAACGGGGCAGACAGGTGGTCATTCATGCCCAGGTCAAGGTCGGTCATCATGATAATGGGCGTTTGAAGCAACTCCGCCAGGTCAAATGAATCTGCCGTCATTTCAAAACACTCTTTCGGCGTCGACGGTAATAGCAATACATGTTTGGTATCCCCATGCGATGCATAAGCCGCCAATTGAATATCCGATTGCTGTGTACGTGTGGGCATACCGGTTGATGGACCAGTGCGCTGCACATCTATCAAAACAGAAGGGATCTCGGCAAAATACGCCAGACCCAAAAACTCATTCATTAAAGACAATCCCGGCCCGCTGGTGGCAGTAAAGGAACGCGCGCCGTTCCAGTTGGCGCCGATCACCATACCAATAGCCGCCAGTTCGTCTTCGGCCTGTACAATGGCGTAGTTATGCTTGCCCGTCTCCTTGTCTATCCGCATCTTTTTGGCGTAAGATTCAAACGCCTCAACTACCGAGGTAGACGGTGTGATCGGGTACCAGGCAACCACCGTAGCGCCGCCATAAACCGCGCCAAGGCCGCAGGCTGCATTGCCATCGATCAATATTTTATTGCCGATCAGGTCGCGCCGCTCCAGTTTCAGGTCTAGCGGGTAGTTATAATTGTCGAGCACATATTGTGCGCCAAGTTTTAACGACTTTATGTTTGGTGCGATCAGCTTTTCTTTGCCATTAAACTGCTCTTCCAGCAAAGTTTGCAGCACCTGGAACTCGATACCGAGCAATTGGGCCAGCGCACCTACATAAATGATGTTTTTAAACAATTGCCGTTGCCGGGGATCGGTAAATTCGCGGGCGCAGATCTCCATCAGCGGGATGCCGATATAGTTTACGTCCTCCCGGATCAGTTCGGGGTGCAGTTTTTTGGTGCTATCGTACAAAAAGTACCCGCCGCTTTTAACCGACCGCACATCATCCGGCATACTTTGCGGGTTAACACAAACCATCAGGTCAACCCCTTCCCTCCTGCCCAGGTAACCCTTCTCGCTGATGCGCACTTCGTACCAGGTGGGTAGGCCCTGGATATTGGAAGGAAAAATATTTTTTGGCGTGACCGGTATCCCCATCCTGAAAATAGCCTTTGCAAACAGGTAGTTAGAACTTGCCGAACCAGTACCGTTAACGTTTGCAAAACGCACCACAAAATCGTTTATCTTATAATTATGCATTGTTTAACATGCTTTGGTAACCTTATATAAAAATTGCTGCATATCCCAGGCCGAGGTGGGGCAACGCTCGGCACATAACCCGCAGTGCAGGCAAACATCCTCATCTTTCACCATAACTCTTTTTGTAGGCAGCGTATCAGATACATAAAGGTCCTGTGTGATATTAAAAGCCGGCGCTTTCAGCCGCGTTCGCAGATCTTCCTCGTCGCCATTTGTGGTAAAGGTGATGCAGGCCGTTGGGCAAATGTCCATACAGGCATCGCACTCAATACACCTGTCCTTCACAAACACGGTTTGCACATCGCAATTCAGGCAGCGGTGCGCTTCTTTAATAGCTGTCTGGATGTCAAACCCCAATTCAACCTCCATTTTCCGGTCAGTTAGTGTGGCCGTTTTGGGCGCATGAGGAACGGCATAGCGCAAGTCGTTTTCAATCTCGTTGTCATAGCTCCACTCATGGATGCCCATTTTCTGGCTCACTAAGTTCGTAAATGGTGAAGGCCGGTTGGTGATATCTTTTTCCTTGCAGTAAAGATCGATAGAAATAGCGGCCTGGTGCCCGTGGGCCACTGCGGTGATCACATTTTTCGGACCAAAAGCCGCATCGCCGCCGATGAATACTTTGTTATTGGTGGATTGATAGGTAATCGCATCAACTATCGGCATTCCCCACTCACCAAATTCAACACCTGTTTCTTTCTCTATCCATGGGAATGTATTTTCAAGGCCTATGGCCACCAATACATCATCCGCCTCAATAAACACCTCCGGTTCGCCGGTGGGCACTAAGGAACGTTTGCCATTTTCGTTAAATACGGCGTGCACCTTTTCAAAAGTCATGCCTTTTAGTTTGCCATCCTCCACTACAAATATTTTCGGCACATGGTTATCCAGTATCTGGATATCCTCGTGCAGCGCGTCCTCTTTTTCCCATGGGGATGCCTTCATTTCGGCATACGGGCTGCGCACCACCACTTTAACTTCATCGCCACCCAAACGGCGCGAAGTGCGGCAGCAATCCATGGCTGTGTTACCACCGCCAAGCACGATCACTTTTTTACCTATTTTATGGGTATGCTCAAAAGCAACGCTGGCCAGCCAGTCTACCCCGATATGTATACTTTCAGCGGCTTCTTTGCGGCCGGGAATGATTAAGTCACGTCCCCGGGGAGCGCCTGTGCCGATAAAAACCACATCATATTCTTTATCCAAAATTTCTTTCAGGCTGGATACGTATGTTTTAAATTGGGTATGGATACCCATATCCAGTATATAATCCACCTCTTCATTCAGTACATCAATAGGTAGCCTGAAGGATGGGATCTGGCTGCGCATCATACCGCCGCCTGCATCCTGTTCGTCATACAAATGAATTTCATAGCCCAGCGGCGCCAGGTCGCGGGCCACTGTGAGTGATGCCGGGCCACCGCCGATCAGCGCTATCCGTTTGCCGTTCCCGGTAAAAGGCGCCTGCGGCATAAGCGATCTTACATCATCCTTATGATCGGCAGCTACACGCTTAAGGCGGCAAATAGCAACCGGTTCTTCCTCTATCCTACCCCTTCGGCATGCAGGTTCACAGGGTCGGTCGCAAGTACGGCCGAGGATCCCGGGAAACACATTGGATTCCCAGTTGATCATATAAGCCTCGGTATATTTTCCTTGTGCTATCAGCCTGATGTACTCGGGTACGGGCGTGTGTGCGGGGCATGCGTATTGACAATCCACTACCTTGTGGAAGTATTCCGGATTTTTATCGTCTGTCGGTTTCAATTATAGTTTATTAGGTCCTCACTGGTGATTGGCTCACCGCAAGGTAAAACTAAAAATAAATTATCGGTTTTAATTGTAAAAAAAGGTTAACATATTAACATAGGATTAACTATTTGTTTCCTTTTTAAGGTCCTTAAGCCCCCAATCCTGCAAAACAGGAATAACCGGCATTAACGATTGGTCATATTGTGTGATCTTATATTCCACACGGGCGACATTATCGTAATCCCTGCCGGTGTTGGACATAAAAACCTTGCAAGTGCAGGCCTGGGCATCGTTGGCGCTTACCCCGACGGCCGCGATTGGGATATTAACAAAGGCTTGCCCGGTGAACGGCCAAAAGCTGATGAAAATATCGCTTTGCTGCCGGTGCCTGGTGCAGATCCGTTTACAGGTCGGTTAGGCGGGTTGGTATCCTATTGGAAATAATACTAAGCTATTCAGCGCGTTTCAAAGGTATCTGCAAATTGTCGGGCCGGTTTGCCAGTTTGTCAAAACACCTGCCATCCACGTGTTTCGCACCTCAAAA
>Ga0206921_10043_pt1 | contig 34856 bp, 32 predicted proteins | sample Alteio_BWOrgHeat_66_FD_152930 | JGI IMG/M metagenome (GOLD analysis project Ga0206921, IMG submission 152930) | Enriched cells from forest soil in Barre Woods Harvard Forest LTER site, Petersham, Massachusetts, United States -... | ecosystem: Environmental > Terrestrial > Soil > Temperate forest >...
GGGGATAAGAGGGGCGAAACCAAATGAAGTAATCATTACCGTCACAGTTGAAGTCAGACATAGCGGATTGCCACCTGTTAATTGATGATGGTTAAGATAAGGTACTGTAAACACGATAATCAATAAAAGAGAACCCAGCTTGGCAGCCATTAAATAACGATTAACATAATCCACTGGTTTAATACCGCGATAAACAATATAACCAAATAACAGCACGAATAAGATTGCATCCACTGCAGCAGGGAAGCGCAAATGCAGCACACTGGCCAAATCATCAAATATCGCGGAACCACCTGATATATAGGCAGCCAATAAAGCATACAATAATAAAATATAACTCACCCAGGCCATCAACTCACCGGGTTTGCCCAAGGTTGCGCGTGCCATGGAAATCATATTGGTACGAGGCGGCAACCAGAGAGTCACTTCTAACAGTAAAAATGCACTAAATGTCATCAGCATCCAGCAAGCTATTAAAAGCAAGGTAGAGCTGATGAAACCACTGCTTGCTGTGGCGATGGGTAATGCTAGCATGCCAGCACCAATAGAAGTCCCAACGATTAGCAATACTCCCCCGAAGATTTTGGTATCCATTATTATTCTCTGTAAATGTTAGCGTATATTCAGCGCTTGCTTAGTAGTTAGTCTTTCCCCTTGTCGGAAAGGCCGCTGCCAAAAGCGCAGGTGAGGAGTGCTTTAGCAGCTTTAAATAACTTGAGATACTATGAATGCACGAAAAAAGAATTAATTTGATGCACCCTGCCGTTAAAAGCATCCCTCACCCGCCGCGCAGCAATGGCCTCTCCCACAAGGGGAGAGGCCATGCTAAGCAGAGATAAATATCAGTTCTCAGTTAATTTTACAGATACTCTAACACTTTGGTATACTTCATTTCTCTATTTTTGTTATATTTTCTTTGAGAAAAACTTTGACTCTCCAAATCTTATGTCTTCACTCAGAATTATAGTCGGCATGTCCGGTGGCGTTGACTCCTCTGTCACTGCTCTTTTACTCAAAGAGCAAGGATATGAGGTGACGGGCGTGTTTATGAAAAACTGGGAGGAAGAGGGCGCAGACACCTATTGCCCTGCCAGTATTGATATGGCAGATGCACAAGCGGTATGTGACCAACTGCAAATTGAATTACAACGCATCAACTTTGCTAATGAATATTGGGAGCGAGTATTTACGCATTTTCTTAATGAATACCGTACAGGGCGCACCCCCAATCCAGATATTCTTTGTAATAAAGAAATCAAATTTAAGGCTTTTCTTGATTATGCGAAACAGCGGGGAGCTGATTATATTGCAACAGGACATTACGTGCGTTGCATACAGCGAGGCAAGCAATTTCAATTACTTAAAGGCCTGGATCCAGGAAAAGACCAAAGCTATTTTCTGCATTTACTGGATGAGTCGCAATTAGCGCAAAGCTTATTCCCTATCGGCGCCATGACTAAACAAGTAGTGCGACAAATTGCCCATAAAGCGGGGTTTAAAAACCATAAGAAAAAAGATAGCACAGGAATTTGTTTTATAGGGGAGCGTAAATTTAAGGCTTTTTTGAGTGACTATTTACCAGCGCAGCCAGGGAATATTGAAACTGTTGAAGGGAAAGTCATTGGTAGACATGATGGGTTAATGTTTCATACACTGGGGCAACGACAAGGGTTAAAAATTGGGGGGCTGAAGAATACGCCAGAGGCACCTTGGTATGTGGTAGCAAAGAACTTGGCACAGAACACTTTAATCGTTGCGCAGGGGCAAAATCACCCGTTACTTTTTACTCATTCCTTATTAACTGACCAGATTCATTGGATTAATAGTCCGCCACAGGCTTTTCCTTATGAGACCTATGCCAAAACCCGCTACCGTCAAGCTGATCAAGCGTGTATTATTCACTGTATGGGTGAAAAGCAGTACCGCATTGATTTTACTGAGGCACAACGGGCAGTGACACCAGGACAATCGGTGGTTTTTTATGATGGGGACATCTGTTTGGGTGGTGGAATAATTAATGGTTAAGGTAAAACTCAAATAATTAAGGAAACAAACCATTGCAAGACAAGTTTGACAATATCACAATTGCTCTGGCAGGCATCATACAGGCTATTAGTTTAGCCAGAGAAATTGCACAAACCGGTAAAATGGATGAAGCTGCTTTTCAAACTACCTTGAATAGCATTTTTCAAACTCACCCTGAAAATGTAGTCGACGTCTATGGCGGTCTTGCCAATCTCAAGCTAGGCTTGGAAAGGCTCATTAGCACCTTAAATTCTAAAGCAACCGCTGCAGCACAGACCATTCATTACATGCATTCTGTCATGAGTTTGCAAAAAAAAATTAATGGTTCCGCAAAAATAAGCAACACACTCATTCAACGCATCCACCAGGCAAAAAAGCAAGTAGAGTATTTTTCCCTGACACACCCTACTGTACTTGCCAACCTGGCTGATATTTATCTCAACGCCATCAGCACATTTCACTTTAAATTTTTCATTGTTGGTAATCAACGTATTTTAACAGTGAACGAAAATATTGAAAAAATCAGAGCGCTATTACTCGCTGCAATTCGCTCATCTGTTTTATGGCGTCAAGTGGGTGGCTCTCGGGTACAATTGATTTTTTTCCGCGACAAAATTAAAAAAACAGCAGAAAAACTGCTTTCACAACTTGAAGGAAGATAATTTTATGACTATTTCAGCGCTTACTGCTATTTCACCACTTGAGGGACGTTATCAAGACAAGGTGAATGACTTGCGCCCTACATTCAGCGAATATGGCTTAATTAAATTTCGTGTTATTGTTGAAATTCACTGGTTACAAACACTTGCTACCCATGCCAATTTACCAGAACTACCTCCTTTTAGTAGCCATGCCAATGCACTATTAGATAGTATTATTGATAATTTTTCCGAGCAAGATGCGGTACGCATCAAGCATATTGAAAGTGTGATCAATCATGATGTAAAAGCAGTTGAATACTTTTTGAAAGAACGTATTGCAGGGAATGTTGAACTCGCTGCCATCAGCGAGTTCATTCATTTTGGTTGCACTTCAGAAGATATTAATAATCTTGCTTATGCTTTGACACTATTGACTGCACGTAAACAATATATTTTACCTGCATTAGACGAGTTACTTGATAACTTAAAACAATTAGCCCATGAATATGCCGATAAACCCATGTTGTCACGCACTCATGGCCAACCTGCTACACCAACAACCGTAGGAAAAGAAATTGCTAACATTATTGCACGCTTACGTCGTCAAGCAGAGCAGATTATTAGCACACCTATTTTAGGCAAAATGAACGGCGCATCAGGCAATTACAATGCAATGGTTGTCACCTACCCCACTGTGGACTGGCAACAACTGAGTAAAAATTTCGTCTGCCAGCTAGGGCTATTATGGAATCCTTATACTACGCAAATTGAGCCACATGATTATATGGCAGAATTTTTCTCGGCCATTATTCGCGTAAACACTATTTTGATCAATTTTAACCGTGATATGTGGGGTTATATTTCTCTCGGTTATTTCGAGCAAAAATCGTTTAATCGTGAAGTAGGCTCCTCTACTATGCCGCATAAAATCAATCCCATTGATTTTGAGAATGCGGAAGGAAATCTAGGCATTGCCAACGCGTTACTTGAACATATGGTAATGAAGCTGCCTATTTCACGTTGGCAACGTGATTTATCTGACTCGACTGTATTACGTAATATTGGTGTGGCTATCGCGCACGCAGTGCTAGCCTATCAATCAACTTGTCGTGGTTTAAGTAAAATTTCCTTAAATGAAGCAGTGGTTACTGCAGATCTTGATCGTCACTGGGAAGTATTGGCCGAGGCAGTGCAAACTGTGATGCGGCGCTTTGGAATTGAACAACCCTATGAAAAATTAAAAACCTTTACCCGGGGACAAAAAATTACAGAGTCCTTATTGCGCGAATTTATTACAGAATTGGCCTTAGCAGACGATATTAAGCAAAGACTTTTAGAATTAACACCAAGGAATTACATAGGGCTAGCCAATGATTTAGCCAAGCGAATCTAAATTTTCGTAGTATAATAGAGTTAGTCAGCACTTGCTTATTACCACCCCCAAGCAGGCAAAGGAATGAAATAGTATGACTCGATCATTGTACTCCAGGATCATAGAAAGCTTTAGCGACTGGCTGACAAAAGAAAATCCGCCCGCTGAAACACCACCTTGTGATTTTAATCGCTTAAAATATGAAGTGCGTCCTGGCGATGTATTACTGGTTGAAGGGCGCAGTCGTGTTAGCAATATCATTAGTATCATCACGCAAAGCCCCTGGACGCATGCAGCATTATACCTGGGCCGGTTACACGATATCGAAGACCCCATCTTACGTAAAACTGTCGCCACTCATTTAAAAAAACGTGAAAATGTGCGCTTAGTCATCGAAGGCTTACTGGGTCATGGTATTGTGGTTTCACCCTTAAGCAGTTATCGCTACCACCACTTACGCATCTGCCGACCCATTGGTATAGCCCCCTATGATGCTGAACAAGTTATTGCCTATGCTATCCGTGCGCTCGGGTTACCCTACAATGTGCGACACTTTCTTGATCTCGCACGCTTTATGCTCCCCTGGTCAATCTTACCTCGTCGCTGGGGCTCCAGTTTGTTCCGCACTACTAAAGGTGAATTAGAAAGTGGTATTTGTTCTTCATTGATTGCTGAAGCTTTTACTGCCATTAAATTTCCTATTTTACCTTTCCTGAAAATAGACGATGCTCGCAATGTTGAATTGATTCACCGCAACCCTCATTTATTTACACCCAAAGATTTTGATTACTCGCCTTATTTTGAAATTATTAAATATCCTATCTTTGACCCCAATGAACCATTACCATACTATAGACGTTTACCTTGGGCTAAAGAGGGTATGTTACATCACGGTGATGGTATTATTAGCTCACCACCGCCCAAAGAGAAAAAGACCAAAAGTTTTTTAAGCGATCTTTTATCCGGTAATCCTAAAACAGATAAAAAAACATCGCATGATGACGATGATGATACAAAACCAGAAACCGATTAGGGAAAACGCGTCACATGATCCCATGCCCACTGTTTGATACTTTAGAAAATTTGGATGATATTCCTGCAAGCGTATTTGACTACTTAAAATCGATTGCCATTCCTGCAGCAAAACAAGAATTTAAATTGTGTCTGGAATTTTTAAAAAGTTACGGCAATTCTCCTGACACATTTACGGCTTATCGTCGTGAGATAGAACGGTTTTTACAATGGTCTTGGTTAATTTGCAACAAATCTTTGAAAGAAGTAACACGCAATCATGTTCGTGACTATTTAGAATTTATCAATACACCGCCACGTACCTGGATTGCCAAGAAAACAGTGAACCGCTTTACTAATGTGATGGGTCTACGACAAGCCAATCCTGAATGGAGGCCTTTTGTAGTACGTATCAGCAAAATTGCACGACGCCATGGCAAGCAGCCTGATAGATCCACTTATCAACTTAGCAATAAATCGCTCGAAGCCGTTTTTGCCACGCTAAGTTCGTTATATACTTTCCTGCAACAAGAAGATTATTTAGAAGTTAACCCTATTAGTTTAATTCGCCAAAAAAAAGGGTATATTCAGCGGCAACAAGTACGTAAAGTCACACGTAAATTAAGTAAACTGCAATGGAATACTGTTATCACTGCTGTGCAGGAAATGGCAGATGAAGACCCTCAACATGAACGTACTCTTTTTTTAATGTCCGCATTTTACTTATTAGGCGTGCGTATTTCAGAATTAGCTTACACCTCAGATCGCATGGCAACAATGGGTAGTTTTGCACCAGACAAACAGAGTCTGTGGTGGTTCACAACTGTTGGCAAGGGTAATAAGGTTCGCGACATAGCGGTACCTGATGAATTACTCACTGCTTTAAAGCGTTACCGCAACCATCTTGATTTATCGCCTTTACCTAGCCGTGAAGAACCTCTACCATTATTTCCTAAGTTAAAAGGAAAAAGTGGTTTAGGTGCTAGGCAAATACGTAATATCGTACAAAGCGTTTTTGATCGCGCAATTCAGCAGCTACAAATGCAAGGTAAAACCGATGAAGCAGAAGATTTAGCCACTGCAACTGTGCATTGGTTGCGTCATACAGCTATTTCGACAGATGTGGAATCACGTCCGCGTGAGCATATTCGTGATGATGTCGGGCATGAAAACCCAGCCACGATGGATAAATACATTGATACCGATCGAGTAGCGCGGCACCGATCAGCGCAGCATAAAAAATTGAAGCCAGAGATGGAGTCACAGTCATAGTTCCCAACCAAGGAGAAAAAACATGTTTAGAAAATGGTATGCGATATCTCTGTTCACACTTTCAACCATCGCTTATGCTGATTTTTGCCCCTGCCCCAGCAGTTTCAATCTCATTCACCTCGGTGACCCGCTAGCACAAGTTTTAAAATCATGCTGTGCGCCTGTTTCACAAAAAACATACAAAAAAGAACCCCCTGTTCCACAAGACTGGGTTTATAGTATCCCGGCTCCACCCAATCCTGGTAATGCCATACAAGGCTCTGTCTTATTGCTGGTCAGATTTGATGACACTGGGAAAATCTACAATATGAACATCAATGCGCAAACTTTAGAAAGCACGAACTGTAGCAACACTGCAACTGTTTCTTTTGCTGTTAACACACCTAATACTATTCAGGTGGGAGATAGCATGGAAAAAGTAAAAACTATTTGCGGCAAACCAAAATCCATCCAGAAAGGCCTGCCGACAGAAGATAATACAGTTGCACCCACTATTACTGAACTGCAATATGCAGGACCACCACCTGTGACATTAATCTTTGAAAATGCAAAACTGACTCAAATACAAAAATAAGTCATCCACTAACAGAGGGAATTGATATGTCTTTGGCTGTTATCAAAATCATGAAACACTTTCGTTTCAATCTGGGCATTCCCCGTTTACTACCAGAATGGAAAAAATTATTTACAACACGTGATCTCAAGGCAGATAGTATGGCAGGTATCACTGTCGCTTGTGTGGCTCTGCCCTTATCTCTCGCCATCGCATTAGCCAGTGGGGTTGCCCCTGCTGTTGGCCTTTTGACCGCTATTATTGCTAGCATAGTCTGCGCACTATTTGGTGGGGCACCGCTAGCAGTCAGTGGCCCTGCTGCAGCCATGTCCATCTTAATTGCTACCATCGTCGAAAGTAATGGTTTTTCTGGTTTGCTTATTGTATGTCTGACTGCAGGTTGCATGCAGCTTTTATCAGGGATTTTTCGCTTGGGGAAATTGATTAATTTCATACCACTCCCCGTCATTGCCGGATTTACTGCGGGTATTGGCGCTATTATTTTAATTGGACAACTGCCACGTGCCTTTGGTTTACCGCTCCCTGAAAATCCTTACATATTTAGCGTGCTGAATCACGTGTGGCATCTGCTACCTCAAGTTAAATTGATAACAGTAAGCTTGAGCTTTCTAACCATCGCAACCGTTTTTTTTCTACCGCGCTACTTTCCGCGTTTACCCGCGGTACTCATCGCAGTCATTTTGCCAACTCTATTGGCCTACTTATTTAAATTTCCCGTAGAGACAATCGGGGTGATACCAAACTCATTGCCTCTGCCTAAAATACCTCATTTAACAACCCTAGAATTTACCGAGTTATTTAGTGATAGCTTTATTGTTTTTGGGCTTGCATCACTCGAAACTCTACTATCCTGTTCTGCTATTGACAAGCTTGCCAAAAGTAAGCGACATGACTCTGATCAGGAATTAATTGGCCAAGGCTTAGGTAATATTGCAGCAGCACTTTTTGGGGGCATTCCTATTACAGGTGTTATTGCTCGCTCTGCGCTTAATGTTCAAGCTGGCGCCAAAACAAGACGTGCAGCGATTATTCATGGATTAGTGCTCGTGCTAGTAGTCTACTTCGCTGCTTCATTAATTAGCCAAATTCCTATTGCTGTTTTGTCAGGCGTCTTAATCGCCGTTGCGTTACGCATGATGCATCCACGTGAATTTATAATGATATGGCACACAGATCGTACAGAAGCGTTGGTTTATCTTGCTACTTTTATCTGTATTATAGGATTCGATCTACTCGCAGGCATTAAAATTGGCATTCTGGTTGCTTTAATTATCGCACTCTTCCGCATGAGCAGAGTGAAAGCAAGCATACGAAACAGAGAAGAATTTGGCCCCACCACCATTAAATTAAAAGGATCATTAACATTCTTATCCTCAACACAACTCGATAGCATAAAACATTCATTACAAAAAAATGAATTAAAACAAGGTGTTATTTTTGATTTGTCGCAACTGGAATTACTTGACACATCTGGAGCAACTCAATTACTGGAAATAGTAAAGCAATTAGTAACAGATAATATCAAGTTTGCCTTGAAAGGAGTGACACCAGAGCATAATCAGGTTTTAAATACACTCGATAAGCACGACTCACAAGTTCTGACTTCTTATCTAATATATGATGAAAATGAGCTAGAAGAAATATGGCAAGATAATCACGAATTATATGGCATGGGACGCCTAGCTTATGGTGCAAAAAAATTTAAAGAAGACCTAGAAAGCCACCAAAGAAATCTGTTTAAAAAACTGGAAAAATATCAACATCCTCATACATTATTCATTGCCTGTTCGGATAGCAGGGTAAATACTAATCTCATCACTTCTACTGAACCAGGAGAATTATTTACCATACGTAATGTTGGGAATATTATCCCTTCCTATGGGATTCATGAAATGCATTCCGAGGCAGCTGCAATCGAATTTGCTATTGTCCATTTGAAAGTAAAAGAAATTGTGGTTTGCGGTCACGCTGGCTGCGGTGCAATTACAGCTCTTTTATCTGAAGAGACCTTTTCAGAAGAACAGAAAAAAAAGATGCCTAGCCTTAGAAAATGGATCAAACTGGCATGGGAAGTAAAGGATAAATTACCGCCTGGTATTTCTCTAAAAAAAGCGGTTCAATTTAATGTGTTATTACAATTAGAAAATTTAAAAACTTATCCTATCGTGCAAGAAAAATTGGCAAACGGTCAAATTCGCCTGCATGGTTGGTATTATAATATCTCAACAGCCAGCTTAAACGAGTGGGATGAAAAACAAAATATGTTTGTCCCTATAGGGACACTGTTTACACGCGCAATGGAGCAAAACATGCAAGCGGGTGTTCAATTTCAAAGTTTTTATGTAGCAGAAAATTCAGCAAAGAAATAAAAGTGTAAAGCAGAGGCTACTCTAAGCTTAAATTAGCGGGAGCGGGGACCCCCGTTCTCATTAATTTAAGATCAGCCTCTACCTCTTTACATCTTGCTTTTTACTAGCAAAAGACAGAAGCAAATAATCACTATTAGAGTTTGTATATACCATTAAACAGAGCAACGCACATTAAAAACCAGCTGCCGCACTGGCTCCTTTTGTTCCCAAGGACGCATATATGCAAAATAAAGTTCTGTTTCCTCTGACATAGTCAACCCTTCCGCAGTCAATTCAAGCAACCATAGCTCTATTCCTGAAGCACCTATTAGCTTACTTGTCGGCGAAATATATTGATGCTTTATCACCTTTACGAATCTTACATCATACTGGCGTAACACCCAGGAATAACCTGTGGTTCGATTAGATTTTAATTGAATAACAAACTGTGGTTGCCCTGCTGTGACTACGATATTTTTTTGATTTTCTGTGTATACAGGTACTGCCGCGTAAATTAAATTGAAAGATAATAATATATATAAAATAAATGTATATTTTATTTTCCTCATGCTATTTCCTCTACACTCATTACATTTGAAAATACAAACCTGTCATCCTGAAAGATAAACCAAGCATCAACACTAGATTAACTTTTGCAGTAATTTTACTGCAAATTCCTTATCAATTACCGTAGTCACAGGTAAATACCAAAAACGATCATCACTTAGTTCTTCGCATTTTACCTTATCTTTTTCTGTCATTATAATGGGTAATTGCTCGGAAAAATTAAAATCGTCTGCCTGATAAAGATAATGATCCGGAAAAATATGCTCAATAATCTCCAGCCCATGCTGGCGCAAAGTAGAAAAAAACCGCTGAGGATTGCCAATTCCTGCAATCGCATGTACTTTTACATTTTTAAAATGTGTTAATGGTAATTTATCCTGCGAATTAACCAGAGAAACCACCTCATTTCCTTGCAGTTGCATTTGAAAATAATCTTTATCGCGCTTTTCACCTTGCTGAACAACGAAATCCATCTGCTGCAGGCGCTGCGGTATTTCACGTAGTGGGCCTGCCGGTAATAAATAACCATTCCCTAATTTACGCTCACCATCCAACACCGCAATTTCAATGCGACGTCCCAAACGATAATGTTGCAAACCATCGTCTGACAACACTATATTACAATCCGTATTACCTAGTAATTCTTTAACCGCAGCTACACGATCAATGCAAATGACCACTGGGCATGCACTATGACGAGCCAATAAAATAGCCTCATCACCTACATTTTGCGGATCAGCATGCGCATCAACCCATAACGGTACAAATTGCTTTGCACCACCCATACCTCGACTCACAATACCCGGACGCCATCCCTGCGTTTTTAAAAAATGAGCCAGCCAAAGCACTAACGGTGTTTTCCCCGTACCCCCCACAGTAAGATTACCCACCACAATCACTGGTACAGGAAAATGTGTTGTTTTAATAAATTGATGTCTATATAAAAATTGACGCAGCCTTACAATAAAACGAAAAAGATAAGACAAGGGTAATAATAAAATAGTAAGCCAGGTTAAGGAACGATTATACCAATGACGCTCCAGATTCAGAATCATGCCGTCTCAACATCCTTGAATTGCATTTTATAAAGCTTGGCATACAAACCATCACAGGCTAATAAATCTATGTGATTGCCCATTTCAACAATCTTACCTTGATCAAAAACAATAATTTTATTCGCATGTTCTACCGTTGATAAACGGTGCGCAATCACTAACGTAGTACGCTCACGCATTAAATCTTCTAGTGCTGCCTGGATATAGCGTTCTGATTCAGTATCTAATGCTGAAGTAGCTTCGTCTAAAATCAATATAGGAGCATTTTTTAAAATCGCACGCGCAATAGCAATGCGCTGCCGTTGCCCCCCCGAGAGCAGTACCCCATTCTCACCAATTAATGTGTTTATTCCCTGAGGCAACTGTTCAATAAAGTCGAGCGCATAAGCCGCCTTGGCTGCTTGTAAAATTTGCTCTTCAGTGACATCAGCTAAACGTCCATAAGCAATATTATGCGCAATCGTATCATTAAATAAAGTCACATTTTGTGACACCATAGCAAATTGTAACCGCAGATCAGCTAAACGATAATCGCGAATGGATACATCATCCAATAAAATTTCTCCAGAAAAATCTGCATAAAAGCGGGGTAATAAATTCACGATAGTTGATTTACCACTACCCGAACGACCTACTAACGCTACAATCTCACCTTTCTCCACTTTGAAATTAATATCATGCAACACAGGTTTCTGCGGATCATAAGAAAATGCCACATGTGAAAATTCAATTTTCCCTTCTGCCCGTTGTAAAGTTTGGGTTCCCCTGTCTACTTCTGGCTTTTGATCCAAAAATTCAAACACTGTTTGCGCACCTGCCAGGCCACGATACAATTTATTTTGCATGGTGGTTAAATCTTTCATTGGTTTGAGTAACGCCAACATGGCCGCCACCATTGCCACAAAACTACCGGGAGAAAGTAGTGAGTTAGCAATATCCAGAGTGGCTATATATAATGTCGCTGAGAGCGCAAGTGCAGCCACTAACTGCACACCAGAGACACTAAACGAACGTGCCGTAATGAGCTTCATCTCACGTTTACGGTTAGCCAGCACCGCTGCGTTAAATTTTTCAATTTCACTGCTCTGCCCATCAAATGCTCGCACCACTTTATACCCATCAATATTCTCTTCTGCATGATGCGTGATATCAGCTATGGTATCTTGAATACTTAAGCTCAAACGGCGTATACGTAAACTTCCCACACGCATAATCACTGTCACCAATGGAATAATGATGAAGTACATAAGCGATAATTTCCAGCTAATGGAAAACATCACAACCAGTAATCCCATAATTAAAAAAGATGCTTGAATTGCTGTAGTCAACACATCTGCACCTGCATTAGCAACTTGATCTACGCTATATAAGATGACTGATAAGATCTGGCCAGAAGTAGAATGATCATAAAAACGAGCGGGCAAACGTTGTAAATGTGCAAACATATCTTCACGCAAATGCATAATGACATTGCGTGAAACAAGAGCAATATTATAAGTAGAAAAGAAACTTGCCATACCACGCGATGCAAAGGCAAACAGTACCAAGAGGGGTGCCCACGTAAGGAAATGCAAGTTCCGTTGAACCAACCCTTTATTTAATAAAGGTTTTAAAAAATAAACAAACCAGGCATCAATACCAGAATAAATCATGCCTGCCAGCATGGCAATGACTAGAGAAAGCCAATAACGGCGTACATATTTGAATAAACGCACATAAATGACAGCAGCATTTGCAACAGGTTTTGGCTTGGCCATATGAACTTGATATCGTTTGAAAAATGACTATGCTAGCATACAAGGCTACCTAAATGATATTTTTTTGGGAGCTGCTTTATATAGCCTCTCCCCTTGTGGCAGAGGCTACCCTAAGCAAACGCTGAATAGATATATTTTTTGAGGAATTATTGATAATTTAATTATGATAATAAAAGCAGACACTATGAATTATGATCAACCCTGTATCCAATTTTATCAAGATCATCCTCACCTGCATGCCGCCATGGATTTAGCCGCTCGAGTCACCGTTATTGCTACGCACTTTCTGGGGCAACCTTATGTATTTGAACCCCTGGGTGAAGCTGACGAAGGGATTTATTCCAGGTTGCCTTTATACCGCATGGACCAATTTGATTGCGTGACATTTGTTGATACAGTACTTGCGCTCACTCACGCGCCTAATTTCGCTCAGTTCAGAAAAAATATACTTAACATTCGTTATACTAACCAGCAAATTGATTATACTCAGCGCACGGATTGGTTTACTGATCTTGAATGGAACCCTCACTTACAACAGTTAGGTTATATAAAAGATACAACTTTACGCATCGTTGACCACCATAAAAAATCACTTGCGCAACTCGCCGAAACTGTCATTAATAAACCAGCATGGTATGCGCAGAAAACTTTAGCTAATTTAGACTTACCGCAATTATCTACCGAACACGCACAACAACGTTTGGCACAACTCAAAGCAGAAGGTGAAAAATTTACTGCACAACCTAGCGTCTTATCATACATCCCATTAACCAAGTTGTTTGATCTAGAAGGTCGACCTGATACAGCATTATGGGCTCAGCTCCCCAAAGTGGCTGTGATAGAAATAGTCCGTCCCAATTGGCGACCGGTCAATCCTAAAGACAAAAGTATAGATTATGGAACTCATCTAAATGTCTCCCATATAGGCATTGCTATTCATACCTTAACAGGCGTACTCTTTTACCACGCAGCTATTGGAAAGACGGTCATGCGCTTACCTTTAACTGACTATTTACACTCTTTCCTAGATGATCAGCGACCTGCTCCCGTGAGTGGTATTCATATTGAAGAAATACTATAATCCTACTAATTTGCTTAGCAGTAGACTCTTCCTTTGTGGGTGAGGCCGACGCCGTAGACGGCGGGTGAGAGGTACTTTTAGCAGCCTAAATAATCAGACAGACTTTACTTAACTACTTACTCTTGCTTAGACCTTCCCTCTCCCGCCCATCAATGATGCTAGAAAAATTGATTTCGAGTACGGAAGAGGGAAGATCTAAGCAGGAGTAAATTATTAATAAGGATAAATTTCCATGCAAAAATTACAATCTCTCATCGAGTCCGCTTTTGAAAATCGCGCCACTCTCTCGCCCCAATCCGCTCCTGCCGATCTTAGACAAGCTGTACAACAAACTATAGAATTATTGGATCAAGGCAAACTCCGCGTCGCAGAAAAAATTAACGGTACCTGGCAAGTACATCAATGGATTAAAAAAGCAATACTGCTATACTTTCGTCTACACGATAACCAAGTCATCAACGGCGGCTTCACGCATTACTTTGATAAAATCCCCGTCAAATTTCCTTATGATAATGACGCGACTTTCAAAGCCACAGGCGCCCGCATCGTTCCACCTGCTCTTGCTCGCAAGGGTGCTTACCTGGCACCGAATACTATATTAATGCCTTCTTATGTGAATATTGGCGCTTACGTCGATTCAGGAACTATGGTTGATACCTGGGCAACCGTAGGTTCCTGTGCGCAAATCGGTAAAAATGTGCATCTCTCAGGCGGAGTAGGCATTGGCGGTGTGTTAGAACCACTACAAGCCAATCCCACGATTATTGAGGATAATTGCTTTATTGGCGCCCGCTCTGAAGTTGTAGAAGGCGTAATAGTAGAAGAAGGCGCAGTAATTTCAATGGGTGTGTACGTTAGTCAAAGTACGCGTATTTATCATCGGGAAACTGGAACAATTAGTTATGGTAGAATTCCAGCAGGAGCGGTAGTCGTGCCTGGCAATCTGCCCAGTGTAGATGGGAAATATAGTTTGTATTGCGTGGTGATTGTGAAGCAGGTAGATGCGAAGACGCGTGAAAAAGTAGGAATTAATGAGCTATTGAGAGAAATTTAAAAGACACTCAAGATTGGATTTTTGTCGGTGAAGAGGACACTGACCTTGGTGATGGTGATTCTTCAATCAGCGATCCTATAGGTATAGGCGAATGAACCCTGTGCACTGTATCTTGTTCTTTTCCAGCCGTTCTTTGTAATAAATAGTGACGCCGAGAAAAATAAGGTGTTGGTTCAGAAACTTCTTGTTTAGATTTAGGAGCTAGTAAAGGCGTAGAAAACGGCGAAAGAGTTTTTTCTTTTTTTTCGGCTATTCTTGACATATTTTCACTTATTGTTTTTTTTGCTTCCGCCGTTTTACTATAGTCCCCTAATGCTGTAATAAAACTATCCGTTCCTCTTGTGAGCCCTGCAATAGCAACCTGGAGAGGGGATTTAGGAACAATCTTATCAATAATACGGCCATAGAATAAATAACTCACTGCAGGGCCAACAATACAAGCAAATGAATAACACCCAGCTGCAATTGCACTTGCACCTTTTAAACAGCTAATAAGAAAATGGCCAAAATAAAATGCCCCCCCCCAAGTGTAGCCAAAAATAAAACGCTGTCGCTAGCAAAAAAACAGCAACCACTGCAATCAATGCCGTCACTATACCGCAAAGATAAAGAGCTGCTTTTCTTTTCTCTTCAGACCAGCCTGCATCAGTCTCTGCATGCCGCTTAAGATCATCAAGACATCTCTTCATCTCAAAATACTTCGCCAGGATAACCACAATATCATCATTATTAAGCGCCGTTAATAACTCTTCGAGTTTCTCTAATATACCTATTAAAGCCTCTTGTTTTGCTATATCTTTAATTCTAAAATTAGCCTTAAAATTAATGACATAGCTATTAACAACATACTGCACAATATCAGTAAGGTGCAATTTAATCCCCGAGCTTCCGTCAATTGGCCAATCTTGCTCAAATTTATCTATAGAATTGGTACATGCTTCTACTTTGCTAAACAACTTATCCAATTGACCAGTCAGACGAGACATCCGATTATGAGGAACATTCAACTTATTTTTTATAGTACTTCTGAAAACTTCCTCAGTATCTGTAATGCATTCTGATGATTGATAACCTAACCCTTCCAATAATACCAACATTGTACTTTGCGGCGTTATCTCCTCAACCAAGGCACCGTTAGCTTTTTCTTGTATATAGTATTCTCGACTGAGATATCTCATATTTGAACTAACGTCAGAAGAGTGTTGGAATTTTACAAAGTCTTTATTAAGCTCTGTAAGGAAATTTTCAATCTCTTTTACCAATACCTTAATTGCTTCCTGAAACTCTGTTGGCTTCCAACGCCACTCAATCAATCTATACATGAGAAACCCAAAGAAAGGGCCCATTGTAACAGCGCATGAATAGCACGATGCAGTAATTCCTGCTACTTCTGTAGCAATGCTAACTGATGTAATCGTTGTAGCACTCACACTACCACTTAGACACGTATAAAAATACGTTAAAAAAGGCAACGACCCACCACAACCTATCAAAAAAGAAATAACGATAGCAGATAATAAAATTATAACGACACCAATAACTGCATAAAAAACACCCCATAAAAATAGACGCTTCTGTTTTTCTTTTTCTGTATAGCCACTTTCTTTTTCAGCCGCCTGACGCAAGGCGTCTAAATTTTCCTCCATTTTAAAATAGTTTGTTAAAACCAATATTAAGTGCTCTTCCTGGAAGTTTTTTAATAAATCTCCGGCTATTTTTAGGAGAGAATCGATATTACTACCAGGCAAGTCATCCTTGTCTTCTTTGGGATCTATTGCAGTACAATCAATAAAACTCATGGTTGCAAGCCTACCAATTTCAATAAGCTCGCTATAAATAGGTTGGATTATTCCTATACTCTCCCATTCTTCCATAAACGTGTCTACGGTTTTGAAATAAGGAGTTACTTTATTACGCACCATGCTTGCTGCATAACCAAGTGCGTTTATTTTGCTCGTGTCTACTTTTTTTATAATTCTTATCAGATTTTGAGTAATATTTTTAAAATGATCGAAAGGTCTCTCCTTTTCCCCCACCAAAGTTCCTTTTTCTTTCTCCTCTATAATCGAACTCTCTAATAACAATTGATTTACAACTGAAAAAGTACTAACAGCTCTTTTCCCAATTATTTTCCTTTCACTGCTTGCCATCTCCTCTCCTGCTTATTTAGTTGCTGGCACAAAATGGATGACAAAAGTCAATTTCGCGCCAGCGACTGTTTAGCTCTTTCTATAATTATTATTTTAATATTTTAACTGTGCTAAAACTCATTGTTAAAAAATATCAACACTCGTACACTATCATAGTGATCTTCATTAAAGACTACAAGCTGCATGGGAAATTGCTTACATTTTTTATAACAATTAACTATTATTGGCTAATATGTACCTTAAGGGAAATCTAGCCAATTTTTTTACTCAGCAGGGATAACTATGTCACTTATTCTCCCCTTACTCTTAGACTTGATGCGTCGTCCTTCTATCACGCCGCACGATGCCGGTTGCCAAGAAATCATCAGCCAACGTTTAAAATACTTAGGTTTTAAAATAGAACCTATGCGCTTTAATAATGTAGACAATTTGTGGGCACGTCATGGCACGCATGCCCCGCTCATCGTATTTGCAGGTCACACAGATGTTGTGCCGCCTGGGCCATTAAATGCCTGGACAACTGATCCTTTTGAACCTCAAGTGCGTGATGGTTTTCTGTATGGCCGCGGCGCAGCAGACATGAAGAGTGGTTTGGCAGCCATGGTTATTGCAGCAGAAACTTTCTTACAAAAAAATGCGCGCTATGCTGGCTCCATTGCCTTCCTTATTACCAGTGATGAAGAAGGAGCCAGTATTGATGGCACCAAAAGAGTTGTAGAAACCCTAGTGCAACGTAATGAAAAAATGGATTACTGTATTATTGGTGAAGCAACCTCAAACAGCTTGGTGGGTGATCAAATTCGTATCGGCAGACGTGGCTCACTCAGCGGTAAATTAACACTATTCGGTAAGCAAGGTCATGTGGCTTTTCCTCATTTAGCAAAAAACCCTATTCACCTGATTGCGCCTGCACTGCAAGAACTGACTACCACTCACTGGGATGAAGGTAATCAATACTTTCCACCGACGACTTTTCAAATTTCTAATTTACATGCGGGTACAGGTGCCAACAATGTCATTCCTGGACAATTAGACATGCAGTTTAATTTTCGGTTTTCTACCGCAGTCACTGTAGAAGAGCTGCAGCAGCGTGTGACAAAGCTATTCGAAAAGTATCAATTAGAATTTGATTTACAGTGGGATTATTCGGGTCAGCCATTTTTAACGCAGCAAGGTAAGTTGATCAGTACAGTAAAACAAGCCATTCAAGATATAACCGGATTGGACACAGTTCTTTCGACTGGCGGAGGAACGTCGGATGGACGGTTTATTGCGCCTACGGGGACAGAAGTGATTGAGCTAGGGCCTTGTAATGCGAGTGTGCATCAAGTGAATGAGCATGTGCGGATGATGGATTTAGATGTGCTTGCCAGAATTTATGAAAGGGTTTTAGAGCAGATATTTAATTAATACCAGTACCCGACCTGCACTAGCCTCTCCCCTTGCGGGAGAAGCTAACTATTATCATCCCATTTTTTGATTGCACAGTACCCCATTCTGGTTTAACCTTACGCTCCATCAATTGTGTCTCTCAACGGCATATCCTCTACAAATAACAAGCCGTTGAGCAAGATGTGTAGGAGAGATGTCCGAGTGGTTTAAGGAGCACGCCTGGAAAGTGTGTGTACGTTAATAGCGTACCGAGGGTTCGAATCCCTCTCTCTCCGCCAGGTTTGGTAACCAGCATTGGTCTCTTCGCGGCGATATGCCATGAACCCCGCCAGGTCCGGAAGGAAGCAACGGTAGTGGCAAATTCGGGCGCCGAAGTCAGGCTGGTGTTGGTTACCTCCATTTTTAAGTTCTGTCAAACAATAACTTTAACTTTTAGCGTTCAAATTAAAGTTCAGATTTAAAAAATTTATTATGCGAAAAAGTGCGCGCATAGTAAACTATGTAAGCATTTTTCCGCATAATAAATTTTTTAAAGACGAGCCTTAGATGGAATGCTAAAAGTTAAAGTTATTGTTTGACAGAGCCTAAGGATGAATAGCCAATGAATTATCAAGTTCTCGCACGCAAATGGCGTCCCCACTCTCTTAAAGAGATAGTAGGACAAGAACATGTCTTACGCATCCTCCACAATGCACTTAACCAACAACGCTTACATCATGCCTACTTATTTACAGGCACCCGTGGTGTAGGGAAGACCACCTTTGCACGCATACTGGCAAAATGTATCAACTGTGAATCCGGCATCACCGCAGAACCGTGTGGCACATGTAAAAATTGCACTGCTATCGATGCAGGGTGTTTTTTAGATTTACTGGAAATTGATGCTGCTTCTCGCACCAAAGTTGAGGATACACGTGAAGTATTGGATAACGTCCAGTATCAACCTACACAAGGCCGTTACAAAGTTTACTTGATTGATGAAGTGCATATGCTATCTACACATAGCTTTAATGCATTATTAAAAACACTGGAAGAGCCTCCTTCCTATATTATCTTTTTATTAGCAACAACTGACCCCAAGCGTTTGCCCGTGACTATTCTTTCACGCTGCTTACAGCTAAATTTAAAACGCATTCCTATTGAACAAATTACCCAGCACCTTCAACATATTTGCACTGCTGAAAAAATAAAATACGAAGCAGACGCTTTACGCTACCTAGCACAAGCAGCCGATGGTAGTCTACGTGATGCTCTCAGCTTGCTGGACCAAACCAATGCATTTTGTCATGGCAATATCACGACTACAGATACACGCCAAATGCTAGGCAGTATTGAGCAAGACACTTTGTTCCGCTTGCTACAAGCACTGGCTGAACAAGATGGTAAACAATTAATAACTGAAATTACTCAGCTAGCTGAATTTGCTGCAGACTTCAATCAAGTACTGGAAGATTTGTTAACGCTATTACATCAAATTAGTCTTGCACAAATTATCGGCGACTCTCTCAAGCAACCCGAGCAGGTGATGCAACTCGCTAAACACTTTACCGCCGAAGATACTCAACTTTATTACCAGATTGCTCTTATCGGTCGCCGTGATTTAGCGCTAGCACCAAACCCGCAGCTTGGGTTTGAAATGATTATGCTACGTATGCTGGCTTTCAGACCAATCACTGACAATACACCAAAAACAAGCATTCTCTCACAAGAGAACTTACCTAAGACACCAATCCTATTAGAAAAAACGCAGCCTAAGCCAGCTGCGCCAGTAACACAAACTCGTGAATGGGCAGATATCCTAGCAAAATTAGGCTTAACCGGTATGGCACAAGCACTGGCTGCGAATTGCACTTTATTAACTCTAACTGAAAATCAAGTCACACTTTCTCTCTCTATACAACATGAACCTATGTTCAATAAAAAACATGTTGTCAGAATTGAGGAAGCTTTAAGCGGTTATTTTAATAAACCAATCAAGCTTGATATCAAATTAACTGCTACAGAAATAAATACCCCTTCCAAATTACAGCAGCAAGAACAAGTGGCTCGACAAACCACAGCGACAGAAGCTATCAAAGGTGACAGTGAGATTCAGAAAATGATTAATCTATTTGGAGCAACGCTTGATGTAGATTCTATTCAAACTCTATAAACAACTCGTCATTACTCCATACATTTGTTAAAATCATAGCAGTTTATATTTCTATTTAACCAGGAGCGCAAGAGATGACTAAATCTTTCACTGACAAACCCGGCTTAGGCGAGCTGATGAAAAAAGCCCAAGAAATGCAGAAAAAAATGCAAGACATTCAAAAACAAGTGACAGAAATGGAAGTCACAGGACAATCAGGCGGCGGGCTCGTTAAAATTATCATGAATGGTCAGCATATGGCCAAACGCGTTATTCTGGATCCAAGTTTAATGAAGGAAGAAAAATCAATCGTCGAAGACTTAATCGCAGCGGCCATCAACGATGCAGCCACCAAAATCGAAAAAGGCACACGAGACAAAATGTCTGCACTGACTGGTATTAAGTTACCGGATGGCTTTGACTTACCAGAAGGTGGTTAATATTTTATGCAGTTTAGCCCACTGCTTGCTCAATTAATTGAAGCGCTACGTTGCTTGCCAGGGGTAGGCCCCAAGACGGCACAGCGCATGGCGTTTCAACTACTAGAACGTCACCGCGAAAAAGGCAGACACTTGGCCAAGACCTTGCACGATGCCATGCAAGAAATCCGTCATTGCAAAAATTGCCGTACTTTTAGTGAAACTGAACTTTGCAACCTGTGTACCTCAACACGCAGAGATCAAGCTATTTTGTGCATCGTCGAAAGCCCAGCAGATATTGTTGCAGTGGAACAGATGGGCAGTTATCGTGGTTTGTACTTTGTGCTGATGGGGCATTTATCACCCTTGGATGGAATAGGCCCAGAAGATTTGGGCATTAAAGAATTAGCAAGCATATTGGCACGCGGCATTATCAAAGAAGTCATCCTAGCGACTAACCCAACCGTGGAAGGCACAGCCACTGCGCATTATATTTCTGAACTCGTCAAGCAACATCCTATCAAAGTCACACGTATTGCTCATGGTGTACCACTGGGTGGTGAATTAGAATATATTGATAGCGGCACACTGGCACATGCGTTTGCTGGAAGAGATATGCTTTGAAAAAAGGAGAAGCTAGTACTAAGCAAGTGCTGAATAGCAAATACGTTAAGAAAATAGTATTACTCCTCCTTCTCTTTAATTATTCGATTTTCTGTCTAGCTGATGAACTGATCATTGAACCAGAGAATGGCCGTGGACCCATTCTTGCTGCAATAGAACAATCTAAGTTATCGATCAATCTTGCCCTGTATGGATTGACGGATGCAAGCTTTATGCAAGCGCTGGCACAAGCAAAAAGCGCGGGTAAAAGTGTGTGTGTTTTACTTGAACCGCAGCCTTATAAGGCAGTTAATGAAAACACACGAGCCATTCAATTTCTGCAACACGCACAAATTCCTTTGCACTGGCCAGACACACAATTTAAATTTTTACATCAGAAAACTTTTTTATTTGACCACCGCGCAGCCTTGGTAATGACTTTTAATCTCACACATTCCTCGTTTAGGAATGAGCGAAATTTTGCACTGCTGATTATTAATCCTGCAATGGTGCAAGAAATCCAACGCGTATTTGATGCAGATTGGGAGCGGCAGAAAGTGACTGTAACTAACCCTAATCTGGTTTGGAGTCCTGATAATAGTCGCAAAAAAATCTTAGATTTTATTCAACAAGCGCAATCTGAAATAAAAATATATACGCAAAATATTGCCAACTATCAGGTAATTGGGGCATTGGCTAAAGCCGCACGCGCTAACATTAAAGTACAAATTTTACTTTCTACGCTGCCAACAAAAAAGCGTTTAAATTATTTGCGGCAGGCTGGAGTGATAGTACATTTCAGTCATGGATATAGAGTACATGCCAAGATAATACTGGTTGATCAAAAAAAAGCAATGATAGGTTCGATTAATTTAACCAGGATATCACTGGATAAAAATAGAGAATTGTCCGTGATTACGAAAGATAAGAAGGTAATATCTGAGTTGACGAATACGTTTGAACGTGACTTTTAGGATCTATTTACACGGGACATAACGCCTTGATTTTCTGCGCTCCGCTTGCTGCGCATTTTACTTCTATGTAAACTGCGCTGCAGTGCTCGAGAATCAAGGCGTTACACCTCGGCCTAGCGAAATCTAAAAAGACCCTAATTATTAGGGACCAGGATCATCATCGAATACGCTGTAAAAAGCCCACTTACATTTATCAAGCGAGCCAAGGGTACAAGAAGTAGAAGTTGAATTATTCCAAAAAAACCAGCCACCTATCTTATTCGTATTAGTATCAGCGATGATATAACTTGCTGTTGGGAAAGGAGGATTGTCTTCCTTGTAAGTACGTGTAAGCACAAGAGTACCTGATTGGTAGTCACAGGTTACATCTGCAAGTGAATAACCTATTATATGATAAGGTTCAACTGTTCTATGAATAGCTGTCTCTACAGAAAATGGCGTTGCACTGTCAGTATTTTCTTTACTTAATGTCCAAGCAGAGTCCATTATTTTCCAGTGCTGGCCAGACACATGAGATATTTTATCGATACTTACACATTGGTCATAACCCAAGAGATCATAAACTAATGCTAATACATTTTCACTTAGTAAGAATAGTAGTGATCCTAATAATAAAGACTTTTTTATCATTTCTAATACTCTTCATTTTCTTGAATATTTGCATCTATCCAGTATTTGCCTAGCAATAGCCTTTCTCTTACAGGAAAAATCGAGTTATTTTATACTTATGTCATTTAATAAAACAAGTTTTATTAACTAACACTCTTTCAATATTTTTTTGGACGTGTACACTCCCTAGCTAAGAGATTAAAATTAACTCGAGACCGCCAGGCCATGATAGACCGCTTCTTTAAATTAGCCCAACACAAAACTTCTGCACGCATTGAATTACTGGCAGGCACCACAACATTCTTGACAATGGCCTACATCCTGTTTGCCAATCCAGCTATTTTGGCAAGCGCAGGCATGAATAACCAGTCAGTTTTTGTTGCAACCTGCCTAGTCAGCGCCATCGGCAGCTTACTGATGGGCCTGCTCTCCAATTATCCTATCGCCATTGCCCCTGGCATGGCGCTCAACGTTTACTTTTCTTATACCATCGTCCAAAGCCTGGGGTACTCCTGGCAAAGCGCACTAGGCGCTGTTTTTATATCAGGCGTTTTATTTTTGATAATGAGTATTACTAATATACGTCGTCTTATACTGCAATCTTTGCCAGAAGGCTTATGTATTGCTGTCGCTGCAGGCTTAGGCATTTTTATTGCTCTGATTGCTCTAAAAACAGCAGGCATCGTTGTCGCTAATCCCAAGACTATTGTCGCACTAGGTCATATTGGTTCTTTACAAGGCTTATTATTTTTATTTGGGTTTTGTCTTATTACAATCCTGGAACATTATCGTATTCCAGGATCTATAGTCTTTAGTATCTTAGCGACTACTCTATTAAGTATTCTTTTTAAGCTCAGCACCTTCCATGGCATTATTTCTCTACCCTCCTTTCACAACACTGCATTTTTTGCTTTTGATATAAAAAATTTATGGAATCACCAAGGCATCGCTGTGATTTTGACCTTCTTAATTGTCGCGCTATTTGATAGCACCGGCACGCTAGTAGGCCTACTACAATTCTCAGGTCTCGCAAAAGATACAAAAAAAGTACAGCGCTTATCCAGTGCGCTAGCTGCAGAAAGTATTGCCACCATTACGGGTTCATTACTAGGCACCTCTAGCACAAGTCCTTATATTGAAAGCTCTGCTGGTATTAAAGCAGGAGGGCGCACAGGGTTAACGGCAGTAATGGTAGCGTTACTCTTCTTATGTGCTCTATTCTTTTCTCCTTTGGCGCAAACTATCCCTATCTATGCAACCTCAGCTGCACTCTTATTTATTGCCTGTCTGATGATGAGGAATTTAATTAATATCGATTGGAACAACCTCACTGAAAGCATACCCAGCCTACTCACCGCGCTCATGATTCCTTTCACTTTTTCAATCGCCGATGGCTTTGGCGTAGGTATCATTACCTACGTCATCCTTAAAATTTGCTGCAAAAAAATACAGGACCTTAATCCAATACTCTTCTTGCTAGCCCTCATTTTCATTGGTTATTTTATTTATATTGCTCATTATTAATTCATATTTTTTTGCCTCTGCCTGCTCTTAAAATGACCACATAAATACTTGTGTGTAAGTAATTTACATTAAGGATCTCTAATGGTACAATTCTGTCGATTTTTATTTTTTCCAATACAGAGTGAGGATATATGGCAACAAAAACAATTATGAAAATCGGTGCGGCAATCGCTTCATCATTCATGTTCGTTACATTAGCAAATGCAGCTACACAAGGTGCATATGTAGGTGTTGGCTTAGGCGGAAGCAAGATTAATGCCGACAGCACATCTATGTTTAAGAACAATACAGGCACTACAGGCACAGCTAATTCACAAAGCGGTGGGCTGGGTGGCAAATTGTTTGGTGGTTATAACTTTAACCAATATTTTGGTCTTGAAGCTAACTACGCAGCTTATGCTCGTACTACCAATAAAGCAAACGTAGGTAGCAACAGCGCATCAGCTAAGTACACCATGAGTGCAGTTAGCCTTGTTGGTAAAGCTTATTTACCTATTCAACAATTCAATCTATACGCGTTAGGCGGTGTTGCGGAAGTTTACAGCAAAGTAAATTACAACAACGGTAGCAATGGCGCAATTACATTGAGTAATAGCAATCTAACTTTAAAACAAGGTTCAACAACAACTCGTCAACTACGCCCAATCTATGGCGTCGGCGCGAGCTACGATGTTACTTCGCACGTGAATACAGGTCTGGAATTTTCCCATATTCAAGGCAGCGGTAACACCAACACCAGCGCAAAAGCAATCCCAAGCGCTAACTTGCTAACTTTAACCGCAGCTTATAATTTCGGTTAAGCGTTAGCTGGTACATTGTCATCCTGGACAATTCTGTTCAGGATGACAATATCTTCTTAAAATAATGCGTTGGCAAAATTAAATAATCAAGTATACTTTCTTTTTTTATTCCTCGTATTGCATTAATAAATAAAATGGAGTGATTATATATGAAGTATATTCAATATTTATTAATTCCTGCTTCAATTGCTTGTTTTAATATAGCATCTGCTACAGATTTACCAACAAAATCAGTGACCCTTCCTTTCAATAATGAGCAGATACTGAATAGTTAAGTTGCGCCAGATTTAAGTTTTAATGCAACAAAGTACGCGTTCCACTTGATATAGACAACGGTGATAGCAAAATAAATTTTGGAATTTCAATCATAAAACGTTCTTCATCTAGCGTTTGCATTTCATAATTCCCTTCCATTGCACCTTGTGGTGTCAGTAGTTGACAAAAACTAGTGTAAGAAAAAGATTTACCCGCTTTAATCAGAGGCTGTAACCCAATCACTCCCGGGCCACGCACTTCTTCTATATGTCCTGACATATCAGTAATACGCCAATACCGATTCAGCAATTGCACAACCTGGTCACTCTCATTCGTAATCGTAACTTCATAAGACCATAAAAAACGATTATTCTCAGCAAGTGACTGTTCTGGCAAGTAAGCTGCTTTCGCTACCACACTCATTTTTATTTTTTTCATATAACCCTAAATTGCACTTAATAATTTTTGATGAATACCACCAAAGCCCGAATTACTCATGACCACAACATGGTCGCCCGATTTTAATTGTTTAGTAAGACTTGCTACTAAACTATCTACATTATCAAATAAAGCCGTTGGCTGTGAAAAATTCTTTAATACTTTTTCCAATCCCCAGCTATCCTGTTCCGGACGTTTACATACCACCATGTCTGCTTTTTGTAATGCATTTTCAATTGTGTCTTTATGCACGCCAGCACGCATTGTATAGGAACCAAATTCCAACACAACAACAATCCGAGCATCTCCAACTTTTGCACGCAAGCCAGCCAATGTAGTCGCAATAGCTGTAGGATGATGCGCAAAATCATCATAGACTGTGATGCCTGCTTTTTCCCCTTTTATTTCCATACGACGTTTTACATTTTTAAAGCGCGGCAATGCCTCCAATGCCTGATTGGCTGCTACGCCAGCATGATGTGCTGCTGCAATGGCTGCCAGTGCATTTTCCACATTGTGTTTCCCTAATAAATTCCAACTCACTTCACCCATCTCGATCCCATTATGCGTTACTGAAAAGTAACTACCGTCTGCTTTCAGCAATTCGGCTTGCCAGGCACCTTCTCTCCCACCAAAAGTAACGGTGGGTGTCCAACAACCTTTTTCCAAGGTCGCTTGTAAATTAGTATCTTCAGCATGCCGTAGAATTAAACCATTACTGGGTACAGTGCGCACTAAATAATGAAATTGCTGTTTAATCGCCTCTAAATCAGGAAAAATATCAGCATGATCGAACTCAAGATTATTTAAAATCAAAGTCCTTGGATGATAATGAATAAATTTAGAGCGCTTATCGAAGAAAGCACTATCATACTCATCTGCTTCAATCACAAAACAAGGTCCCGTACCAATACGTGCTGACACACCAAAATTCTCTGGGACACCCCCTATCAGAAAACCAGGTGACTTCCCAGCATATTCCAATATCCAGGCCAATAAACTCGTTGTTGTGGTTTTACCATGAGTACCCGAGACCCCAAGCACCCAACGGTCGCGCAAAATAGTCTCTGCTAACCATTGTGGCCCTGAAACATACGGGAGGTTTTTATCCAACACATATTCTATTGCCGGATTACCACGTTTAACGACATTACCCACAATCACACAATCAATTGTAGAATCAATATGTTGAGGCGAAAAACCATTAAACAACTTTACCCCTTGCATTTCCAGTTGTGTGCTCATTGGTGGGTAAACATTCATATCCGACCCCACAACCTCGTGCCCCGCCTGCTTTGCGATTTGAGCAATCCCTGCCATAAAGGTGCCACAAATCCCTAGAATATGAATACGCATAGATTACCCCTGACCTTAGTTGTAGTTTGTGATATTATGAGCTCAGTTTTATCCGAGTGCAGAATATATTAAGCCAAACCCTAGGGAAGGGAAAGCCAGGATGAATACAGATACTATGCAAGCATTGTTTGATGCCATTCCTGAAAGCGCTGTATTGCTAGATAAGGCAGGACGTATTATTGACTGGAACCAAGGCGCTACATCATTATTTGGTTACTACAAAAAAGAAGTCTTAGGTAAATCACTCAACTTAATCTATCAACAAAACCATCCTTTTCCCAAAATTATTCAAGAAACCCTGCCACAACAAAAAAAATGGATGGCTGAAACTCGCTATATCCGTAAAAATGGTATTAAAGGTCTTTGCAAAACATGGGCAAGCCTGATTAGCCCATCGCCCCAGCATAAAGCAGCTGCTATCATTACCCATCATGATATTTTGACTTATAAGACCACAGAAACAGATTTGCATAATAACATTAAAAAACTAAATCATCTGCTACAAGAACAGCTCGAATCCTATTATGCTGCCAATAATCTATTGTTGAAATCCTTACATACCGTTGAAAATGCTGAAAAAACATTATATGAAAATAAATTGCTGTTTGATTTGCTAGTAGAAAATACCACTGACGTTATCTCACGCCATGCACCCGATGGAACTTATCTTTATGCCTCACCTTCTGCTAAAACATTACTGGGTTATAAGCCTGAAGAATTATTGAATTGCAATTTATATAAATTCATTCATTACGATGATATAAAAAAATTAAGAAAAACATTTAACCAGCGCAAAGACCATTCCAATCACCAAATCATAGCCTACCGTTTACGACGTAAAGAAGGTGACTATCGTTGGTTTGAAAGTAATATTCGTACTCTCTATGATGAAAAAACTAAAACCATTCGCGAAATCCAGGCAGCATCACGTGATGTCACAGATCGCATTCTTGACAAAAAAGCGCGTTTACGTGGCCAGCAACTGGCTCATGTTTCTCGTCTCAGCAGTCTGGAAGAAATGGCTTCAGGCATGGCACATGAAATTAGCCAGCCTCTTGCTGCTATCATCAATTATACGCAAGGTTGTGTGCGCTATTTACAAAACAAACAACATGATCCGGTACAATTGATAGAAATCATGAAAAAAGCCGTCATCCAGGCCCAACGTGCCGGTGAAGTCATTCATCGTTTGAAAAACTTTTTTTGCAAAGGTCAACTACTTAAAACACCCTGCAAGATTAATAGTCTGATTCGGGAAACAGTGACCTTGATTCGTAATGATCTCAATACGTCAAAAACTAAAATAGAGTTTGGTCTTTCTAAAAACGTCCAAATGATTTCTGCGGATAAAATTCAATTACAGCAAGTTTTGTTAAATCTCATTCAAAATGCCATGGATGCCATGCAAGAAATTGACTCCAAGCTAAGAAAAATTCATATACAGACTAAAACACTCGATGCAAACTCTATTGAAATTACCGTGCACGATACAGGCCCTGGTTTTTCAAAAGACATGATTCATAAAGTGTTTGAACCGTTTTTTACTACCAAAGCACATGGTCGTGGCATGGGACTAGCGATTTGTCGTTCTATTATTGAAGCACACGGTGGACAATTTATTATTAACCCAAATACGAATAATCATAGTTGGATACGCTTTATTTTGCCTATTAACTGATATACCCGTAGCGTGTGGGCTTTAAGTGTTGTAGCGTTCAACGAGCAAGAGATTTACACTTTATCTAAAACCCACACGCTACGGGTATACAACCTAAAGGAGAAACTTATGTCAATGGATGCAATTGTCTATGTGGTAGATGATGACGCAGCAATGGTAGAGTCACTATCATGGATTATTGAATCAGTCGGCTTAAAAGCCAAAATTTTTACGCAGGCACAGGATTTTCTAGATGAATATAAACCTGAGCAACCTGGCTGTCTGCTACTGGATGTACGCATGCCTGGCATGAGCGGACCCGAATTACAAACCAAATTATTAGCTCTCAGCGCAACACTGCCCATTATTTTTATTAGTGGTCACGGTGATGTGCCACTCGCCGTGCGTGTGATGAAAGCAGGTGCTGTAGACTTCCTCACTAAACCTTTCAATGACCAGGTATTATTGGAAAGCATTAATAGAGCGCTACGCTTTGACAAAATAAACCGTGAAAAACAACAAGAAAATGCACAAGCTGAAGCGAAATTTGCACTTTTATCGCCACGCGAAGTGCAAGTATTGCAAGGCATCGTTTCGGGTAAACAGAACAAAGTCATTTCAGCAGAACTCATGATTTCACTTAAAACGGTAGAAGCCCACCGTGCCAGCGTGATGAAGAAAATGAGCGTCAGGTCTGTGCCAGAATTAGTCAAGCTGGTCCTTACGAATGGCGTACAAGAACCTGTCACCCAAGATTAGTTTTTAGCCAAAAAGTGCTAGACTTCCTATTTTCTAGCAGATTATCCTAAATCGGTAGGTAAAAACCCTCAACTTCTACAGGGACACCAAGCATCCTTCCCTTGGTTTTTGCTAATTTCGCTAAGCAAAAAATCATGAGATGATGGCGATCCGCTGTTGGAAAGTTATTAGGAAAAGACTACCAGCAGGTAGTAGGACACCGAATACACGTTAGGGAGAAATACCATGGATGCGCCGAGAAATGTTTTATTAGTCACCAATGCCACAACGGATGCTGAGATAACGCAAATCAAACAAGCCATTGGGCAAGCAACACAACCTCATTTATCTATCAGGCTTAGCCTGGTACATGTGATACCTACCCTACCCACTTGCTACTTCAATATTCCTTCCATGGTGCTGCTGGCAGAGCGCTATTATGAAGAAGCAAAGCAGTCTTTAACTTATGTAGGGGAGTTCCTGGGAATAGCCCAAAGCGATCAATGGTTAATTACGGGTCGCGCCAGATCTGAAGTGCTACGCCTGGCGGGCAAATTGAATACGCATTTCATTTTAGCGAGCAGTGCTACGATCCCAGAATTACGTAAATCATTCATGTTTAGCAGGAAAGAGCTAAACCCTACACCCATTAGAACTATTAGCCAAGTGAGTATGCTTGATGCGGCTAATCAATAATTTTTTCTTTTCTCTCCGGTTGCTCCTACCACTCAGACCGCAGATAAGGGTTTCCTTTTCTGCGGAATGAGACAATTTTTGTCGCTGCTTTTTTAGATTATCAACCAAAGTAATAAGCCAGACCTGTTGTAGCCAGGCCTTTATTTGCCAAGAAAGTAGCGTTACCCATTCACCAAACGTAGGATTGAATTGATAACCCGCGAATAACCGGCCAACAAGAGCCATCTTGTAGAAGAGCCTGCTCTAAGCAATTCACAGTTCTACTTGATCTCCCCACAACAACCAAGATATAGTCAGAAAATTTAAAATGGAACTGAAAAACCATGACTCAATATAATGCCCTTTATGCCCAATCAGGTGGTGTCACCTCTGTCATTAACGCTTCTGCCTGTGGTGTCATTCAAACAGCTCGCAAACACCATGATCAAATTGGCACTGTCTTTGCTGCACGCAATGGCATTATAGGCGCACTGACTGAGGATTTAATTGACACTAGCCATGAGTCAGATGCCGATATTGCAGCACTGTGTCATACACCAGCTGGCGCATTTGGTTCTTGCCGTCATAAACTCGGTTCACTGGAAAAAAATCGTGCGCAATATGAACGGCTTATTGAAGTTTTTTCTGCACATCATATTCGTTATTTTTTTTACAATGGCGGCGGCGATTCACAAGATACTGCTTATAAGGTTTCACAAATCGGTCAGACACTCGGTTACCCTATCACCTGTATTGGCATTCCCAAAACAGTGGATAATGATTTACCGTTTACGGACAATTCACCTGGCTTCGGCTCAGTCGCAAAATACGTTGCAGTATCTATTCGTGAAGCAGGCCTCGATGTCGCTTCCATGGCTTTGACCTCCACCAAAATATTTATTCTGGAAGTGATGGGACGCCACGCTGGCTGGATTGCTGCTGCAGGTGGACTCGCAGCTGAAAACGCAGGTGATGCACCGCATATTATTTTATTTCCAGAAATTCCCTTTGCGCCAGAAGCGTTTCTGCAGCGGGTTGCAAAATGTGTTAAAGAATATGGTTCTTGTTCGATTGTGGCATCAGAAGGTTTGCACAATCAGGATGGGACATTTATTGCTGAATCGGGTCTCGTTGATGCGTTTGGTCACAAACAGTTAGGTGGTGTTGCACCCATGATTGCCAAACTCGTCAAAGATAAACTAGGCTTTAAATACCATTGGGCGCTGGCAGATTATTTACAACGCTCAGCAAGACATATTGCTTCTAAAACAGATGTTGAGCAAGCGTATGCTGTAGGGAAAGCCGCTGTCGAGTTTGCTTTAGCTGGAAAAAATGCAGTGATGCCCATTATTGTACGTAAATCTAATCATCCTTATCATTGGGTCATCGGTGAAGCGCCACTCGAAAAAGTGGCTAACGTCGAAGTGAAAATGCCGCGCGATTACATCACTGAAGATGGCTTTAACATTACAGAAAAATGTCGTCACTATTTAGCGCCGCTCATCCAGGGAGAAGATTATCCACCTTACCAAAATGGTCTGCCCTGCTATGTTAAATTAAAAAATAGGGCCGCTGAAAAAAAACTGGAAAAAACCTTTCAAATATAGAACGAGCAACCAAGTGAATTCATTGCCTAACATAAAAAATATTATTGCTATTGCTTCTGGTAAAGGTGGCGTAGGTAAGTCTACTACAGCAGTCAACCTGGCTTTAGCTTTTGCGCAAGAAGGCGCGCGCACAGGAATCCTGGACGCTGATATTTATGGCCCTAGTCAACCTTTGATGTTAGGTGTTACCACACGTCCTGAAATAAAAGATAAAAAAATCCTGTTACCCATTATTGCGCATGGCATTCAATCCATGTCTATTGGCTATCTGATTGATGAAACATCCCCGATGGTCTGGCGTGGCCCTATGGTGAGCATGGCGCTACAGCAGTTGCTGAATGATACACAGTGGGATAATTTAGACTACTTAGTTATTGACCTTCCACCGGGTACTGGTGATATTCAGCTGACTCTTGCACAAAAAATTCCTGTTACAGGTGCAGTCATTGTAACAACGCCTCAAGATTTAGCCTTACTCGATGCCAGGCGCGCCTATGAAATGTTCAGGAAAGTGAATGTGCCGGTATTAGGTGTGATTGAGAACATGAGCATTCATATTTGCTCGCAGTGCGGTCATCAAGAATCCATTTTTGGCAGGGGGGGTGGTGAACAACTGGCAAAGCAATATGCTATTGAATTATTAGGTGAATTACCGCTCGATAAGGATATTCGCGAGCAAACAGACAGTGGCAAACCAACCGTCATTGCTGACCCAGCCGGGGCAAATGCACTGCTCTATCGTGACATAGCCCGACGCATCATGGCAAAACTAGCCTTGCAAGGCCAGAGTGAATCGGGTAAGTTTCCTACCATCGTTATTAAGAATGATTAAGGCAGCTGCTTAAAATTTCCCTCTCCCGCACTTTAAAGCAGTTTTTCTAGCATTATTTGCGGGCGGGAAGAGAAAAGTTCTAAGCAGTATTTGCTTAAACTAAATATTAATTTGAGTGCGATTGCCCTAGGCAATATAACCTTGTTATCCAGACTCAAGTACGTAACCATTCAAAAATCGGAGCAACTACATGACAATCAAAGCTGACAAATGGATCCGTCGTATGGCAGAACAACACAACATGATTTCCCCTTTTGAGCCCCAACAGCTACGCACTGGTTCCGCAGGTAAAATTATTTCCCACGGCACATCTAGTTACGGCTACGATATACGCTGCGCCAATGAATTTAAAATTTTCACCAACATTAACTCTGCCATTGTCGATCCCAAAAATTTCTCCGCGCATAGTTTTGTGGATATTTCATCCGATGTATGCATTATTCCTCCCAATTCCTTCGCTTTGGCACGCAGCATTGAATATTTCCGTATTCCACGCAATGTACTAGTCATTTGCGTAGGCAAATCAACTTATGCACGCTGCGGCATTATCGTGAATGTGACGCCACTTGAACCTGAATGGGAAGGACATATTACGCTGGAATTTTCAAATACTACGCCTCTTCCCGCTAAAATTTATGCGAATGAAGGTGTAGCGCAGTTACTTTTCCTGCAGTCGGATGAGGAATGTGAGACGTCTTATAAAGACCGGGAAGGTAAGTATCAAGGGCAACAAGGGGTGACTTTGCCAATTGCGTAACCTTTATTACCACTCTTTTCTTCCGTACACAACATATTTCAAGGAGCTTAGTGGAGTAGCGGAAGTTCATTATCACCATTATTAACAACAGGTGCAAGAACAGGTGCAAGTTGTTGCTGCTGTAGTAGTTGTTGGGGTGGTTTAAAAAATGTCATTAAGGAGCGCTGGGGCGCATGGAAATAAAGCTCACCTCCTGCTCTCGCGCGAGGTCTCATGCGAGGAGCACCAGGACCGCTATCGCTATTAAGATAATCCTCTATGAAACCTGCTATATTATCAATTTCAGTATGGTATGCTTGAATCTCATCTGGCTTATCAGTACACCCTACTGCATACTCTCCCCTGATCCTAGGAGCAATAGCTTTACATTCCATTGAATTAGTGAAACCCTCTCCATCTGGTTGTCTTTGCTTATATGCTCTGTATGCTTCTAAGTAACTATCCAATACTTTTTCAGTTCTTGAATTAAGATTTAACGTAACGCATTTACGTGCAAAGGACCAATTGCTTTTTTCTCCATCTCCCATTTCTACAACATCAACATTTACATTAAACTCTCGCCCACTCAATGTTAAAGAAGAATAAAGATTTTTAAATTTTTGAATAATTGGATCCTGATTTTCTGGAGCATTTAGTTTAAAACGTCGTATATCTAGAAAATAATTTTTTACGCCTTTACTTAACAGCTTACTAATAGACGCAATAGGAGTAGCACCGAGCATAAGAGTTGCGCCTAATGAGAACCCACACCATCCGGGAAGCTTCCTACCCAAAAAAATTAGCATAGCAACAGGTAATGTAGTAACACAAGCAATTAAATAGCCTCCGCTACCGATTGTTTTTTCTATCTTAGAACGTCGATCACCATCAAAACAATCATCAAACCCAAACCAAACTCTCTCCACGCCCACATTTATGAATGAACTGCTAAGTGCACGCCAGGATTTAGCTGTGTTACTTAAAAAAGACCATATACCTCGCGCAATAAAAATACCTAGCATGCTAATAACGCCTGCCACACTTCCTATAACTAAACCGGGAATGCCCCAGCCTTGACTAAAGATCCCCTGCGCTTGAATTTGATGATTTGCAGGTAGCGCTTGATTACTAAACCAAGCAAATGCTCTACCTACAGTAAGGCCATTATCAATAGTGCGCTGATAAAGATATTCCAAGCTAGCC
>Ga0206921_10044_pt1 | contig 33517 bp, 29 predicted proteins | sample Alteio_BWOrgHeat_66_FD_152930 | JGI IMG/M metagenome (GOLD analysis project Ga0206921, IMG submission 152930) | Enriched cells from forest soil in Barre Woods Harvard Forest LTER site, Petersham, Massachusetts, United States -... | ecosystem: Environmental > Terrestrial > Soil > Temperate forest >...
AGCAATCACCGCGCCGGGGAACAACAGCCGGTAAAACTATCGACCTTTAAGGATGTGCCGGAGGAATTGATGGGTTGTGGCGACGATTTTTACCTGAACGCAAAAGATAAAGATAAGAGTATCCTGATATGCCGGACCGACTACGTTATCGCCTATATTCGTTTGAACAACAAAGCAGTAAGTTTAAAGGTGAATGATAAAATGGCGCACGAAAAGGATGAAGAGATCTACACTTCCGGTCAATTTATTTTAAGTATAAAAAAGGTGGCCGACAAGCAAACCGGTATCGAAGACTACGATTTCAAGGGTACAATAACGATCAAATCAGGTACAAAGATCATATACCAGCAAAACGTGATCGGGCAGGGCGGTTGTTAAATACCTTTCAGCACATCATAAACCCAGCCCTTGCCCCATTCTTCAACTTCCGTTTCGGTCCATAACTCAGGGTAAAATATCCGTTTTTGAAAGCGTGGGGGCAGGTATTTTTGCCAGTTGGTGCCGCCTGTTGCCTTTATTTCTTCAGGTTCGCGGTTAAGATAGCGTACGGCTGATTTGTAATGCGACAGCGGCCAGTTTACATTTACATTGATGTCCAGTTGCTTCAATTCAGCTTCGAGGGCGGGCGTCGCCAGGTTATTATTTTTAAGCTGATGATACAGCGCATTGAAATTTTTACTGATGCTGGCATTTCCCAGGTCGATAAACTGCCCGGCATATTTCTTTTCGAACTGTTTTAGGGTGAGGGTTTTTTTACCGGTAGATAGTTCCGTTGCGCCGAATTTCCAGTACAGGTATTCAAACTGGTCTTCTATTGCGGCGTCTTTTAATTCGTCCCTTTTATCCTTCGCAACCAGGTTAATAAAGTCCGTAGCGTAGATCTCGATAAGCCTGTACTGCCCGCTCTGAAATCCGCTTGCCGGCAATAAAGACATCCTGAATTTTAAAAACTGCTCCTTTTCCATTCCCTCCACCATGATCTCGAACGATTGCGTAAGCGCTTCAAAGTACCTGTTAATGCGTTTTAAACGGGTAGTAAAAAAATCGCAGGTTAGTGGTTGTGCGGCGGTGATCTGCTTGCACTCGTGCAGGGCAAGCTTAAAATACAGTTCGGTTATCTGGTGGTAGATGATAAAGATCTCTTCGTCCGGGAATGGCGTTTTTGGATTTTGCAGGCTGAGTAACGTATCAAGGTGGATATAATCCCAGTAGGTTAAAAAATCCGCATGAAGCAGGCCATCCAGGTACGATACCATATCCTGGCCCATAGCTTCGTATTTTTCCTGTAAGCGGGCAAGGCGTTCTTCAATTTCGGGAGAGAAATGCATGGGCAAAGGTAAAAAGATTTGGGAAGAAAGAGTCAAGAACCAGGAATCAAGAGCCAGGAGTCAAGATTTCAAAAAAATGAAGAAAGATTTGTTTTTTGTCTTTACTCTTGGTTCTTGACTCTTTCTTAATCTCTGTCCCGGCTCAATTTGGTTATAACTAATGGGTTCTCCATCAGCTCGAGGGACTCGCGGCGATGCTTAACGATGTGCAGGGCGGTAAATATCGCTTCGCGGAAGGATACTTCGGATGCCTTATTCTGGCCGGCAATATCATACGCGGTACCATGATCGGGCGATGTGCGCACAAAATTCAATCCCGCAGTAAAATTAACACCCGATTCAAAAGCGATTTGTTTAAACGGGATCAGGCCCTGATCGTGGTACATCGCCAATACAGCATCAAACTGTAAATAACTGCCATTAGCAAAAAAACCATCGGCAGGGTATGGGCCAAAAGCCAGGATATTATTATTGCGGGCTTCTTCAATCGCCGGGATGATCGTCTTTTGTTCTTCATCACCAATAAGGCCATTGTCACCCGCGTGCGGGTTTAAGCCCAATACAGCTATCCTGGGTTTGCGCACCCAAAAATCGTTGCGCAGGCTGGCATCCATTAACTTTAGTTTCGCAAGTATTTTTTCAACTGTTATGCTTTCAGCAATTTTCGTTACCGGGATATGGCCGGTAACCACACCTACACGTAAGGTATCGCTCACCAAAAACATCAGCGACTCATCGGCGCCCCCGCGTTCCTGCAAGTATTCGGTATGGCCGGGGAATTTAAATTCTTCGCTTTGTATGGTGTCTTTATTTATCGGGGCGGTAACCAATGCGTCGATATCGCCATTCACCAGGTCGAGGGTGGCCTTTTCTAACGACAAAAAAGAATATTTGCCTACGTCTTTGTTCACCACGCCTGGCTCAATCTTCACATCTTCTTCCCAGCAATTGATCATATTGGGTTTGCGGTGTTCTTTTCTTCCAATGGCTTCAGAAGGATGGTTAATCACCGTAAAATTAAGTTCTTCGATCTGTGTAGTACGACGATAAAACGAGGCTACCTTGGTATGGCCGTAAACAATTGGCGTGCAATAGTCATATATGCGGCTATCGGCCAGGGTTTTAATAATTATTTCTAACCCTATCCCATTCACATCGCCTATGCTGATACCTATTTTTATTTTCTCGCTCATTATAATTTATGGTTACACCGGTCATTAAGTTACCGGTTCATTGGTCATTGGGGACGATGCACTTTTTAACCTTTACAACACTTCCAACCCTCTCAACCTAATGCAAATAAAAGATTAATTCATGATTAAAGGACAAATATGTATAATTTGCCACAATATTTGATCAATAATGACATTGGTAAGAGCAAAAAAGCATTTGGGTCAGCATTTCCTTACTGATAAAAACATTGCTGCTAAAATTGTAGAAAGCCTGCGGCCGGCCGGTAACTATAACCAGGTGCTTGAAGTTGGGCCCGGTATGGGGATCCTTTCCGAGTTTTTGCTGCAAAAAACTGATTACGAGGTTTCATTGATCGATATCGACACCGAATCGTATCTATATCTTCAAAAAAAATACCCGCAATTGGGCAAGCGCCTCATTAATGCCGACTTTTTGGAGATGGATTTCGCCGCCTTTTTTAACGGCCCAATGGCCATTATCGGCAACTTCCCCTACAATATATCATCCCAAATACTTTTTAAAGTGCTCGAAAACCGGCAGCAGGTGGTTGAAGTGGTAGGGATGTTTCAGAAAGAAGTGGCCGAGCGTTGCACCGAAAAACCGGGCAGCAAGGAGTATGGCATACTCAGCGTGTTTTTGCAGGCTTATTATAAGGTGGAGTATTTATTTACGGTGAAAGCCGGGGTTTTTAACCCGCCGCCCAAAGTATTATCAGCGGTGATCCGTTTAACCCGAAATGAAACTGCGACATTAAATTGCGACGAAAAGTTATTTTGGCTGGTAGTAAAGGCGGGCTTTAATCAGCGAAGAAAAACATTACGGAATGCCGTATCGTCCCTAATCAACAAAGAAAAAATGACCGATGAGCCCCTGCTTGACCTTCGTGCCGAACGGCTGAGCGTTGATGATTTTGTTAAGTTGACAAATATGATAGTAGCAAACCGGTGAAATATTTTAAACTGATATTACTGCTGTCCCTCGCCGGCTTCCTGGCACAGGCTAGTCACTCCCAACCGCAAAAACCACACGGTAAAAGCGCTATTTCCGCGCAAAGGATCATCCTAAAATACAAAAAGCATGGCGATTCAGAAATGGAATCGCATGCAGATACTCTTCGAATACCTGTTGTCGCCGTAGAATATCCGGCGCTAAAAAAAGCACTGTCGTACCAAAAATTATTTTTTGGCGATGATTTAAAAACCCTGAGGGAAAATTATGCCGACTGCGGTTGCGGCATAACAAGTTTGAATTATGAGGTAGCGTTTGAAAACAAGGATATAATTTCCTTAAAGTTACTTTATGAAACCGAGGCAGCTTATCCATCTTCATACCAGCAATGGCTTACGCTAAATAAAAATACCGGCAACGCATATCCTCTATCTGCTGAGATCGATCAAAAAGGGCGTAATTGGCTGTTTAAAATGTATAAGGATACCTTGTTAAAAAGAATAAAGGAAGATAAAGAGGCGCGTACAGATGAAGATTCCGTTACCTATAACGAATTAAAAACGCATATTGGTCAACTGACAGAAAGTACATTGTTTTCAAAATACATTTTTACCAATAAGGGCTTGATGCTGTCGATTGATGGCATGTTACCCCACGTTGTACAGGATATGGAGCCTGATGACGACCTGTTTATTCCCTATCCAAAACTAAAACCCTATATTTTACCGACGGCCATCATTCTAAAAAGGAAGTAACATTAACCTTATTAAAAAACCTGCAGGGGCTCCAGGCCGCCGCTCAGTTGCATTTTTTTAACCGAGGTGGCCATCCGTTTGATAAAAATGTAATTTGCCGTACCGCCTATTACAGCACCAACCACGGGAACAAGCCTTTCGGCGGTGCGCGTGCCTAATAGCATCAAAAGTTTTTCGGCTATTCCTTCCATCATTGTTTTGGTAATCGCCACCCCGGTCTCAACCTTCAGCGAAGTAGCTACCAGCCGCATAAAATCTTCAAATTCAATTTTATAGCTGCCGGTGTTATGGTACATTATAGCCATTGTAACCCTAAATTGCTGTGTTACAAGGTTGGCAAAGTCAAACGGGATACCGGCTATTAAAGTAAACATGCCTCCGCTGCCCGATACAATGCCCGACCCGGCCGCCAGGCAGGCACACTGCTCAATAAACTTATCAAGCCCCATTTTATCAACCCCTTTTTTAATATTCAACTGGTTGATATGATCAAATACTTGTTTAAAGCCAGCTTCGGCAAACTTTTGCGCCTGGAGTTTGATATCGGACCCGATTTTTTTGAATTTGATAGTTTTCATCGTCATAAAATAATTAAGGAGCACCCCTTATGTATCCATACCTGCTATTAACGTGCCAAATAGCCAATTGGGTATAATTGTCATGCCTTGCTAATAAACAAAGTAACGAGGCATCAATTAATCCTGGCATTTTATACTTTTACATTTTTATCTGATTTTTTAAACATTTGAAAAACACCATCCTCATCGTTGACGACATCCACCCCATTTTTATGGAAAAAGTGGAAGCATTTGGCTACCTCTGCGACTATCGCCCGTTAATAAAACCCAATGAAGCCTTGCAAATTCTGGGCGATTATGACGGCTTGGTAATGCGCTCGAAATTTAAACTGAACCGGGACTATATTGATGCGGGCAAAAACCTGCGCTTTGTTTGCCGGGCGGGCGCCGGAATGGATAATATTGATGAAGCCTATGCCGCCGAAAAAGGTATTGTCCTGATAAACGCCCCTGAAGGAAATATGGATGCAGTTGGCGAGCATGCCGTTGGCCTTTTACTCGCTTTGATGAATAATTTTAACATTGCGGATGCACAGATCCGTGACGGCAGCTGGCAGCGCGAAGCTAATCGTGGATATGAATTGAAAGGGAAGACAATTGGCATAATTGGCTATGGTTTTATGGGGCGCAGTTTTGCCCGGAAATTGTCGGGTTTTGAGGTTAATGTGATTGCTTATGACAAATACAAAACGGGCTTTAGCGATCAGTACGCCCGCGAGGTAAGCATGGAAGAAATTGTGAAGCATAGCGATGTGTTAAGTCTGCACATCCCGCTGACACCCGAAACCAACGGGCTGGTTAATGAAGAATACCTGTTCCATTTTAAAAAACCCCTCTTTTTGATAAATACGAGCCGCGGCAAGGCGGTGCAAATCCGCTCAGTGCTAAATGCCATTACGCGGGGTAAGATACTGGGTGCAGGCCTGGATGTGCTGGAAACCGAAAAATTCCCCAGCCTTGCAGAACAGGAATGGTTTGACGACCTTAAACACTCAGGCAAAGTGATACTAACCCCCCATGTAGCTGGCTGGACTTTTGATTCGTACAGGAAGATCAGCGAAGTGATGGCGGAGAAACTTCGGCTGGTTCATGGTTCATAGTTGATAGTTCGTGGTAGCTAAGTTTTAGGTTCAAGCCACCAAACTGCTTTTCGGCTATGAACCATGAACTTTCAACTATGAACCTCTTGCTATGAACCATGAACTATGATCCATGAACTAAAAACACATTATCAATCAACCTCGTCTTACCCACTTTAGCGGCTACCAGGGCGATAATACTTTTGGTTTGTTGGGTTGCCGGGTGCAGGTTATCGGCATCTGCTATTTCGAAGTAATCAGGTTCAACACCTGGCTCGCTGCTGATCAGCCGGTCGGCTTCCTGTTTTAGTTCAGTCAACTTATCCCTGCTGAAATTATCTTGCACCCATTTAAGTGTTTTCGAAAGCACAAGCGCATGCTGCCGGTCATCAGCGGTAAGGTGAATATTCCTGGAACTCATAGCCAGGCCATCGGTTTCACGTAAAATAGGGCACATCACCAGCTTTTCCGGCATGTTCAATTGCTTTACCATGTGGCTGATGATCATAAACTGCTGGTAATCCTTCTGTCCAAAAAAGGCTGTATCCGGCTCAACGATGTTAAACAACTTATAAACCACCTGGGTAACCCCCTGGTAATGCCCCGGTCTGAATTCACCTTCGAGTAAATGCTCTGCCTCGCCGATATTTAAATGCCATGTTTCATTACCATCATAAATTTCATCCACCGGCGGGTTAAACAAAATATCGCAGTTAACCTTTTCAAGCATTTTAATATCCGCCTCAATGGTACGGGGATATTTTTCGAGGTCCTTGGGGTCGTTAAACTGACTGGGGTTTACAAAAATACTGCAAACAGTTACGTTGTTATTTTGCCGCGCCAGTTCAATTAACGACAGGTGCCCCTGGTGCAATGCGCCCAACGTTGGCACAAAACCGATGGTTTTGCCATCGTGGCGAATTTTTTGCAAAAATTGCTGAAGGGATTGCTTTGTGGTAAAAATATTCAAATCGATAGTTATTACTAAATCCGGCAAAGTTGTACATTTCATTAAAACCTACCAAATTTTACTTGCATAATTGGTTGCCAGTTCATATAATAATGCTTATATTTGCAAACTCAAATTTATTTGACTTCTTATACTTAATTTAATACTGATTTAGTGATGGGTAAATCTAAGCTTCTGTTTATAACTCACGAAATGTCCCCTTTCCTTGAACTCTCAAAAATTTCTGAAATCACGCGCCAGCTACCGCAGGCCATGCAGGAAAAAGGTTACGAAATCCGTATCCTGATGCCTCGTTTCGGAAACATTAATGAGAGAAGGAACAGGTTACATGAGGTGATCCGTTTATCGGGGATGAATATCATTATCAACGATAACGACAATCCGCTGATAATTAAAGTTGCTTCTATCCCTGCAGCGCGGATGCAGGTGTATTTTCTGGATAATGAAGAATATTTTCAGCGTAAGCATGTTTTCACGGATAAAGACGGGAAATTTTATGCCGACAATGATGAGCGGATGATCTTCTTCTGCAAAGGTGCGCTGGAAACAGTTAAAAAATTAGGCTGGGCTCCGGATATTATCCATTGCCATGGCTGGATGAGCGCCTTGGTGCCAGCTTATTTGAAAACCACTTATAAAGACGACCCGACGTTTAAGAATTCGAAAATAGTTTACTCTATCTACGAAAACGACTTTACTTCGAAAATGGATCCTGATTTCGCACAAAAAGCCGTGATGGGTGATATGACTGAAAAACACACCGAAATTTTCAGCGAAGGGACAAATTCAGCGTTATACGCGGGTGCTATCCAATACAGCGACGGATTAGTTCTGGCCGGGGAGAATATCGACGAGGAAGTGTTAAATATTGTTAAAAACAGCAATAAATCGGTTTTAGACTTCGAATCCACCTCTGATTTCGAAAATTATTACAATTTTTACGACGAAATTGCCAACGAGGAATTGGCGCATGTTGTATAAGCTTTGAGATCATATATGAAATTTTTCCGTTTAGACTTATTGACACTGTTGATAAGTCTTTTTATTTTGAATAGTTGTAAAAATCAGGACGCAATTGGCTTGGGGACCGGATTGTCCACCCAACAAACCAGTAACCTGATAGATACATCAACCATTGTTGTGAATACCGTTCCTGAAGATTCAGTGATTACGTCCAATCTTGGAAAAAATCCAGTGGCCTATTTTAACGATCCAATATTTGGAACAACTATCTCAAGTATGGCTACCGACTTAAATTTGCCTGGCGGCGCGGCTTATACCCCACCCACCGGAACAGTAACCATCGATTCGGCGAGACTTATACTTAATTATGCAAATGGTTTTTATGGCGACTCCATTACATCAAAATACACCATAAACGTTTACCAGTTGCAAAATCTGTTTAAAACAGACACCTCGTATTATAATACCAAGAACTTTGGCAATTATTCATCGCAACCGCTACTTGGCTCACTTACTTTTACCGCCAGGCCGCACGATTCAATAAGTGTTTATAATATTATAACCGGTGCGCCGGATACCCTGGTTAAAGTACCGCCTCAAATAAGGGTGCCGATAAGTAAAAGTTTTATCAATACAAACCTATTTACCGCAAGTTCCTTTACTTTAGGTTCTAACACTGTATTTAATACCAGTGTCAAAGGGCTGTATATCGCTATCGACCAATCCAAAACGACGGGCGCCGGTGGCGTACTTATGCTCAGCAATGTCGATACGTTGGCAGTTTACTACAGGTCTATAAATGGTACAACGATTGATACCGAAGTTGTAAAACTTCCTATATCGCATACAGCGACGTCCATTCGTCACAATTACTCTACAACTATCCAAACCGAGCTTGCTAATAAGAATAACGGTTCGCGTAGTGCCTTTTATTTGCAGGGTACGGCGGGTTTGCGGGCCAAAATAAGTTTTCCCCATTTATTGGAAAATTTCAGAAACAGCCTGTTGCACCCCACCAAACCCGGTTACCAGGATAGCGATATAGTTATTAACCGTGCCGAATTGGTGGTAACGCCCCAGCCGGGCACCTATATACCCTACCAGCCAATACCTAAAATCAGCATGTATCAGCTTGATCTGGCGCTTCAGCGTACCGAATTACAGGACGCCAACTCTGCTGACCCACGATATCAAAGTGTGGGCGTTTTTGGAGGATATTATGTTTCAGGCCAAAATGAATACCATTTTATAATTACTGCTTATCTGCAAGACCTTTTGTATGGTAAAACTGTAGATTACGGGACATATCTGGGGGCTGTTGATATTAATAGCGGGAGTACCGGTGTTGACATTGGCGCAACCTCACAGGTTGCCTCGCGCACAGTTGGCGTTGGAGATGTCACAACTTCCCCTTATCGGCTTAAATTAAATATTATTTATTCTAAGGTAAAGAAATAGACATTAGTGACCGGAGGTTACCGGCCAGGGAAAAACAAAAAAGGGTTGTGATGTTACATTACAACCCTTTTTTAATGCAAAGTTTAAACAAATGAGATCAACTGATCTCGACCCAACCAGTCAGCCAAACTCCAAAACTATAATCAATAAACTAAACCTTATGTTACTACCTTTGTTTAACTCATTAAAACATTTGAATTCATGTGCGGAATAGTAGGATATATAGGTTTTAGGGATGCTTACCCGATAATTATAAAAGGGCTGCATCGTTTGGAATACCGGGGTTATGATAGTGCCGGTATCTCGTTATTTGATAAAGGGCTAAAGGTTTATAAAAAGGCCGGTAAAGTTAGCGACCTTGAAAATTTTGTTAAGGATATTGATCTGCATGGCACCATTGGTATGGGCCATACCCGCTGGGCAACCCATGGCGCACCAAGCGACCGCAACTCGCACCCGCATTCATCAGGCAACCGGAAGCTTACCATTATCCATAATGGGATCATCGAAAATTATGGGCCGATAAAAGAAACCCTCATCAATAAAGGCCATATTTTTAAAAGCGACACCGATACCGAAGTGCTGATCCACCTGGTGGAAGACATCCAGAATGAAACCGGCTTCGATCTGCGCGAGGCCGTACGGGTTGCCTTAACCAAAGTTATTGGCGCCTATGCCATTGTAATTATGAGCGATGATGAACCCGACCTGCTAATTGCTGCCCGAAAGGGTAGCCCTATGGTGATTGGCGTGGGTAAAGGCGAATACTTTATCGCTTCGGATGCTACGCCAATAGTAGAGTATACCAAAAATGTGATCTACCTGAATGATAACGAGGTAGCTTACATCAGTCGCGAAAGTCTGTTGATCAAAAACATTGACAACAAGGTTCAAACGCCATACATACAGGAACTCGACCTGAAGCTGGAAGCACTAGAGAAAGGCGGCTATGATCACTTTATGCTGAAAGAGATCTATGAGCAGCCCAGGTCCATACGTGATTGTATGCGCGGGCGCATTTATCCGCAACAGGGCAAAGTTCAATTAGGAGGCATAAAGGAGTACACAGATAAACTAAAAAATATCGATCGGATCATCATCGTAGCCTGCGGGACGTCGTGGCACGCCGGTTTGGTAGGCGAATATTTGATCGAGGAGTATGCTCGTGTGCCTGTTGAAGTTGAGTACGCCTCGGAATTCAGGTACCGTAACCCTATCATCACCGAAAAGGACCTGGTGATTGCCATTTCCCAATCAGGCGAAACGGCTGATACCATGGCAGCCATTGAGCTGGCAAAAGAGAAAGGGGCAACCATTTTTGGTATTTGCAATGTGGTGGGCGCATCCATCCCGCGTACCACACATGCCGGTGTTTATACCCATGCCGGGCCCGAAATAGGGGTGGCATCTACCAAAGCATTTACTGCCCAGGTTACCGTGTTAACCCTGATGGCGTTTTACATCGCCCAGCAAAGGGGTACGATAAAGCAAAGTAAACTGGTTGAGCATTTAACCGAGTTAAATTCCATCCCGGAGTTGGTTGAACGTGCCTTAAAATCGAACGATCATATCAAAGAAATTGCCACAAAATTTAAAGATTCAACAAATTGCCTGTTCCTGGGCCGCGGAAGCTCCTTCCCTGTAGCGCTTGAAGGGGCCTTAAAGCTCAAGGAGATATCCTACATCCATGCCGAAGGTTATCCCGCCGCCGAAATGAAACACGGCCCTATCGCCTTAATTGATGATGACATGCCGGTGGTATTTATAGCCACCAAGGATTCATCCTACGAAAAAGTGATCAGCAATATACAGGAAGTAAAGGCCCGCAAAGGCCACGTTATTGCTATAGTAACCGAAGGTGATACCGAAGTAAAGGGAATGGCAGATTACGTGATAGAAATACCTGAAACTGATGAGGCTTTTGTTCCCCTGCTGGCAACCATCCCATTGCAGTTGCTTGCCTACCACATCGCTGTAATGCGCGGCTGTAACGTTGATCAGCCCCGCAACCTGGCAAAATCGGTAACGGTGGAGTAGTGTTCAGTTGGCAGTTTTAAGTTTGCAGTTTGCAACGTGTTTCCTGCTGTAAAATAAAAATGGGCAGTCTGCAAATCAACCTGCAAACTGCCCACTAATAACTGCAAACTTGCTTAAGCGTGCGCACTCATCGATCTCATTGCATCTTCTAAATCCAACTCCAAACCTTTGGCAACGGCCATCCCAAGGCCAATATCGGCCCTGAACCAGTGGCAAAGCTGCCGGTTTACGATAAGTTCCTTTTTGGGTCCTTCAATTCCGTTCATCGCGTTGGTAATGTTTGCAACAAGGTCGTGCTTTTCCTCATCGCTCATCAACCTGTATAGATCACCTGGTTGAGTATAGTGGTCATTTTCGCCTTCGGCATTGCGGTCATACCAATCGGCCACGCCGGTGCCGAGATCCCATGATGGTTCTTTATAAACCGGGTCGGCAATAATATCGTCAAAACTATTTGGGAAATAATTGGGGACCGAACCCTGGTTGCCATCAACGCGCATCTGCCCATCGCGCTCGTAATTATTTACGGCAAAGGGGCACCTGTTTACGGGTATCTGTTCATAATTCCCGCCTAAGCGGTGACGATGGGCATCAGGATATGATAACAAACGCCCCTGTAACATCTTATCGGGCGAATAACCAATACCGTCAACCACGTGCGCGGGTGCAAAAGCAGATTGCTCCACGTGGGCAAAATAGTTATCCGGATTTTTATTCAGTTCGAGTACGCCCACATCTATCAGTGGAAAATCGCCATGCGGCCAGACCTTTGTCAGGTCGAATGGGTTCCATTTATACGTTTTCGCTTGTTCTTCGGTCATCACCTGGATCTTGAGGCTCCATCTTGGAAAATCACCGTTATCGATCGCATGCAGCAGGTCGTGTTGGGCAAAATCCGGGTCTATCCCGCGCATCGCGCTAGCATCTGCTCCGCTGAAATTTTTAATACCCTGTTCGGTTTTAAAATGGAATTTCACCCAGTGCCTTTCATTGTTAGCATTGATCATGGAGAAAGTATGACTTCCAAAACCATCCATATGCCTGTAACCATAGGGCGTGCCGCGGTTCGACATCAGGATAGTTACCTGGTGCAGGCTCTCCGGGTTCAGCGACCAAAAATCCCACATCATGGTGGGGCTTTTGCAATTGGTATAGGGATCGCGTTTTTGCGTATGGATAAAATCGCTGAATTTTTTAGGGTCTTTTACAAAAAATACAGGTGTATTGTTACCTACCAGGTCCCAGTTGCCTTCTTCAGTATAAAACTTAAGTGCAAAGCCGCGTGGGTCGCGTTCCGTATCTGCCGAACCCTTTTCGCCACCAACAGTCGAAAAACGAAGGAAAGTTTTCGTTTCCTTACCTATTTGATTAAAAAGTTTAGCGCGGGTATATTTCGAAATATCATTGGTTACGGTAAAAGTACCGTATGCGCCCGATCCTTTGGCATGCACTACCCTTTCGGGAATGCGTTCGCGGTTAAAATGGGCCATTTTTTCGTGCAGGATAAAGTCCTGTAACAATATGGGCCCGCGGGGGCCTACAGTCTGTGAATTCTCGTTTTCTGCATAAGGGATACCGGATGCGGTGGTTAGCTTTTTCTTATCATTTTCCATAGTAGACTAGTTTTAACAAATCAAACTTCATCATTATTATTTAATAGAAAAAATCAATAATTACTATATTTGGATAGAGAAAAACTATAAGAAAGAGCCAGGAGTCAAGAACCAGAAGCCAAGATCAGCAGGTAACCTGCAGGCACTTTTTTTGACTGTTGGTTCTTGACTCTTAATTTTATCCCCATGACACTTACCCAGCTTGAATACGTTGTAGCCGTTGATACCTACAGGAGTTTTGTATCCGCGGCCGAAAAATGTTTTGTTACGCAGCCCACTTTAAGTATGCAGATCCAAAAGCTGGAAGATACATTAGGTGTTAAATTATTTGATCGCAGCAAACAGCCTGTTGTGCCCACCGAGATCGGCAACGAGATCATCGCCCAGGCCAGGATCCTGCTTTCAGAATCTGAAAAGATCAAAGAGATCATCACCGACCGGCAGCGGGAATTATCCGGCGAATTGAAAGTGGGTATCATCCCGACCGTGGCGCCGTATATCCTGCCAAAAATATTGCATGGCTTTATTGAAAAGTACCCGCAGGTAAAGCTGATCGTATCCGAAAAAACCACTGAACTGATCGTTCAGCAATTAAAATTAGGGATGATCGATTGCGGGATCCTCTCCACCCCGCTTCACGAAAGCACTTTGACGGAGATCCCCGTTTTTTACGAGAATTTTGTGGCCTATGTATCCAAAAACAGCAAATTGTCCAAAAAGAAAAGTATCAGTCCAGAGGATATCGACATGGAAGAGATTTGGATACTGAACGAGGGCCACTGCATGCGCGAGCAGGTTTTGAATATTTGTCAACGTCGCAAATCAACCCAGGGCTTTAAACATTTTGAATACAATACCGGCAGTGTGGAAACCTTGAAACGCATGGTTGACCAAAACAATGGCGCTACCATCCTGCCCGAACTTGCTTTAACGGAGCTGACCGACAAACAACTGGATAAAGTACGATACTTTAAATCGCCCGAACCAGCTCGGGAAGTAAGCGTAGTTATTCAGCGTAATTTTTTAAAGCGCAGGCTGATAGAAGCACTTAAAAATGAAATACTGGAGTTTTTGCCTAAACGGATGAAGAGCAAGAAGAAGAAGGATGTGATGGAGATTTGATTGAAGTCCGAAAGTCGGGAAAGTCCGAAAGGCCGGAAGAAAACGCAGGCTGCTCAACCTTCCCCGTTGACTGTGTCCCACAGTCAACTACTATCTCAAGTAAAAACGCCCGCACCAAAAGCTATCCGACATAAAAAAACCGTATTTTTACCGCATGGCTCAAATTCATCTGTTCACCAACAATCCCTACCAGGAGAACACTTATATTTTGTACGACGAGACTGGCGAATGCGCTATTATAGACCCGGGTATGGAAACCGCCGGCGAACAAAACGCGGTGGTGAACTTTATACGCGACAATAAGCTAAAACCTATTTTGTTGCTAAATACCCATTGTCATATCGACCATGTACTGGGCAACAAATTCATTTTTGAGATGTACGGCTTAAAACCACAATTTCACCAGGGTGAATTACCCGTTATAGAAGCAGTAGTATTTTACGCGCCTTCGATGGGCATACGGTATGACGTTTCTCCGTTGCCAGACGATTACCTGCCGGAAACAGGGACCGTAAAATTTGGCAAGACGGAATTACAACTGATCTTTGCGCCCGGCCACTCGCCTGCGCACCTGTGTTTTTATGATAAGGACGCAAATTTACTGGTTGGCGGCGATGTATTATTTAGGGGAAGCGTTGGCAGAACGGACCTTCCCGGAGGCAATTTTACGCAACTGATGGACAACATCGAACAAAAACTTTTTACGTTACCCGATGATTGCACCGTTTACCCGGGCCATGGCCCCAAAACAACTATCGGTTACGAAAAACAAACCAACCCCTTTTTAACTTAGTATAAAAGCAAACTACTCACCACTCACTATTCTCCAATCACCAATTTGAACACCTCCGTTTACATAGCCAAAAGGTACCTGTTTTCGCGCAAGAAAATGCACGCCATCAATATCATTTCGGGCATTTCCATGGTGGGCGTTTTGATAGGCAGTGCGGCCCTGGTAATTATTTTATCAGTATATAACGGTTTCGAGGTGACCATTTTAAATTTATACGGAAATTTTTGTCCCGAAATAAAAATTGAGCCGCGCGTGGGCAAAACCTTTGATCCGCAAACTCCTTACTTCAATTCACTTCATAAAGACCCAAAGATTTTTTCCTATACACCAGTATTGCAGGAAAAGGCATTGATAAAGTATGATAACAAGTCGTTTATAGGCACAATAAAAGGCGTGGGGAGCGATTTTATAAAAAATCCGCGATTGGACAGCACCGTCCAAAACGGTTCGTTTACACTCAAATCCGGCGAACAGAATTACGCGGTTTTGGGGGCAGAGGTGGAAAATAGCCTCGGCGTAAACGTGAAGGACAGGTTTTCGACGATCGAGATCTATTCTCCGCGCCGGCAAACCGGGAATAGCGCTGATCCGCTGAGTGAATTTGTGGTGCGCCCTATCACCCCGTCGGGAGTATTTGAAGTGGGGCAGGATTTTGATGATATGGTGGTAACAACCATCGATTTTACACGCGAACTGCTTGACCAGCCTAAAAACGTATCATCGCTTGAGATCAACTACCAAAAGGGTACCGATCTGGATGCCGTTCAGGAGGACATTCAAAACAAAATAGGCAAGGATTTTACCGTAAAGAACCGCCGCGAACAAAACACGGAATTATATAAAACATTAAACTTCGAACGCTGGTTTATTTTTACGATATTGATATTTGTGTTGATCATCGCCACATTTAACATCATTGGTTCGTTAACCATGCTGGTGATCGATAAAAGGAAAGATATTGCCATTTTAACCAGCCTTGGCGCCAATAAACAACTGATACAGGGCATATTTTTTGTTGAGGGTATGATGATAACTATAACAGGTTGTATAATGGGTATAGTTTTAGGGCTGGGATTTTGTATATTGCAGCAACGATTTGGTTTGGTAAAAATGGGCTCGAAAATGTCAATGACCGATGCCTATCCTGTTTCGTTACGGTTGAGTGATTTTGTACTTGTATTTTTTACAGTTAGCTTTATCGCCGTAATTGCATCGGGAATAAGCGCCCGTTTAAGCATAAAGGGGCTTAATGATATCAAGCATGAACTATAATTTTAGCAAATGAGGTTAAGATTTACCGTGTATTTGATGTTTATTTTAGTTGCAGGAGTGTTTTCATGTAAAAGCAATTCTAACACTTCGGCTACTGTTGTTTATAAAGGCGTTTATAGTTTTGGGCCCGAAGTAAAATCGTTTAAAGATTGCGATAACGGCGAGGAGTTTTGGGTAACCGACAGCTCCAAACAATTGGAGTTAAAGTATTCGCAATTGAATTTTGAAAAACCATACGTGCCGGTTTATGTTGAAGTTGAGGGGATGAAGATCCACTCGGATAAAGAGGGCCTTGGCTCTGAATTTGACAGCACCCTGGTGGTGAAAAAATTGGTGAAGATCACTAAAGAGATCCCGCAGGATATGTGCAATTAAATTGGTGAGCAGTGAATTGTGAGCAGTGGGTGGTTGAGGAAAAAAGGAAATAAAAATTAAAAGAGCTTAAAAAGAATTTTAAGGGAAGGTATTAGCTTTAGGCTTTCATTTTTCTATCTACATAAACTACCATGGAATCGAAAAGACAGCAAAAATTTGCAGGGGTGATACAACAGGACCTGGCAGCGATATTTCAGCGGGAGGGTGTAAATTATTTGCCCAATACGCTGATCACCATAACCAAAGTAAGGGTAACGCCTGACCTGGCCATTGCGCGGGTTTTTTTAAGTTTTTTTAACAATACCAATCATCAGTTGGCACTGCAAACTATAAAATCGCACGCCAACGAGATACGGTATAAATTAGGCGCCCGGATAAAGGACCAGGTGCGGGTGATACCGCAGCTGGAGTTTTTTATTGATGATACCAGCGAATATGTTGAACGCATGGACAAAATATTTGACAAGATAAGTAAAGAAGACAGGCAACCCGAAACCGAATAATTAAAAACATGAGCGCATCTGTTCAATTAGCATCTTTTGTAAAAACCCATCCCGATAACGTTGGCCGCCTGGTTGATTTTAATCCGGTGAAGGATAAATTATACCAGTTTGACCTTACCATTGGCAACAAAGAATTGGATGCGGCAACCATTGCCGACCATGCAAAATTTGGAAAATGGGTTAACAATAAACTAGAGGCAACCGGCGCTAAATATGGCATCGGCGGCTATATGGAGAATCGGAATATTTATGCCCATAGCCCTTTATTTAACAGCGGCGATGTTAAGCGCCGGCACCACCTCGGGGTCGATATTTGGGGAAAGGCAGGCATGCCCATTTACAGCCCGCTTGCAGGAAAAATACACAGCTTTAAGGACAATAATAACTTAGGCGACTACGGCCCCACCATCATTTTGGAACATGACCTTGGTGGTTTGAAATTGCATACACTTTACGGGCATCTGAGCCGCAAAAGCCTTGAAAACCTGAGGGTAGGACAATCCATTGTTGCCGGAGAGAGAATTGCAACGTTAGGCGATGACAATGAAAATGGGAACTGGCCGCCGCACCTGCATTTTCAGCTGATTTTTGATATGGAAGGAAAAGAAGGCGATTATCCCGGCGTTTGCAGTTTGGACGAAAAAGAGAAATACCGTAAAAACATCCCTGATCCGCAGTTGATATTACAATTTCCGAAACCGGTGAACGCATAGCAATTTAAGCAATATCAAACCTTGTGAACTTTGTGACCTTCATGGTCAATTTTTTTTAACACAAAGCCCACAAAGGGTTCACGGAGGACACAAAGGTCGCTGGGTTAACCATGTCGCCCCAAAATGCCGCGCACAAATCTCCAACCCGTAAACCACCTCAACTTCAATTTCTCAAAAAAATAAATATCTTTAGGCTGACTATATCCGCACCCTAAAGAATGAGCAAATCCGAACCCGGCAAAATAGGCTTATGGGCCAGTACATCATTAGTGATAGGCAATATGATCGGGGCAGGTATCTTTTTGGTCCCGGCAGCGATGGCTTCGTACGGGAGTATTAGTTTGTTGGGATGGCTGTTTTCGGCCATCGGTACATTTTTCCTCGCGAAGGTTTTTGCAAACTTAAGTAAGATGCTGCCAAAGGCAACGGGTGGGCCCTATGCCTATACCCATCACGCCTTCGGCGATTTTGCAGGCTTCCTGGTAGCCTGGGGCTACTGGCTATCAAATGTTTGTGCTATTGCCGCGATAGCTATCTCGCTGATAAGTGCATTAAGTACATTTGTTCCTTTTTTAGATTCTTCAAATATTCAAAATTACAGCCCTGTTTTATCTGCTTTAACCGGACTCGGTTTTATCTGGCTGGTAACCGGCATAAATAACCTTGGAATCAAAGCTTCAGGCAACGTACAATTGATCACTACCATATCCAAATTGTTGCCCTTAGTTGTCATCGCCATCGGCGGCTTGTTTTTTATAAGGGTAGCAAATTTTCATCCATTTAACAGCAGTGGCAAATCGGTGTTTGAGGCTATATCTGCCACAGCCGCCATAACCATGTATTCGTTCCTGGGGATCGAGTGTGCTTCAATTCCGGGTGGTAATGTCGAAAATCCGGAGAAAACCATCTCCCTGGCAACTATGCTGGGTTTGGGTATTACAGCCCTGGTTTATATCCTGGGCAGCATCAGCATAATGGGTATTATCCCGCAAAAAACTTTGGCAAACTCCCTTACGCCCTACGCAGATGCCGCCGTAATTATGTTTGGTAGTAGTGCCCGTTACTGGGCAAGCGCCGGCGTTGCCGTGGCGGCATTTGGGGCTTTAAACGGGTGGGTATTGGTGCAGGGGCAATTCCCATACGCAGTGGCAAAAGATAAATTGTTCCCAGGGTTTTTCAGCCGGTTGAATATAAATGGGGCGCCCTGGCTGGCCATCATTTTCAGCAGTGTTATTGCCTCACTGCTCATGATGATGAACTATACCAAAGGCCTGGTTGAACAGTTTAAATTCCTGATATTACTTACTACGTTAACCACCCTGGTGCCGTATCTGTTTTGCGCCACCGGGTATATCATCATTAAACTTGATAAAAAATACCTGCATAGCGGCGGATTGGCGTCAGCAATTCTTATCGGTACACTGGCATTTGCTTACTCGCTTTGGGCCGTTGCCGGCTCGGGCCAGGATACGGTTTACTATGGCTTTTTACTACTGATGGCGGGCCTGCCATTTTATGTTTGGATGCAGTATAAGAAGAGATCGCAAAATTAGGTTTTTACCCAAGGTAATGTGGTCAAAAATAGTTGGTAGAAAAGTCAAATAAAATTATTAAATCGGCTAGCGTAAGTCAGAAGAAGAAACAGGCTCTGCGGGAGCGCAACTTGCTAGCAATATGATTTACAGAGCTAAAACCGGAGCCGGGAACGTTCTTCCGGCTTCTTTGTTTATTTGGTTATGCTCTTAAATGGCTAAGAAAACTCACTCTTAAAAAACTATTGAAAGCCCTTTCAATTGGCGTGTTACATTTGGCTGATATTCAAAAACTTATGAGGGAACTACCAACTATTTTTGACCACATTATCTTACCCAAAAACCTCTACCTCCCCATCGCACGAAGCCCAAACCATGTAGGGATGCGTATCGGCATGATAAATATCACCATTGGCGGATATCCCTATTATTCCTGCAAAACCGTCAAATGGTTTTAACTCGTTCAAGGTTTTTTCAGTGGCTAAAGCTAAGGGCATCCCATCGGTAACGCGCGTTACAATATTGGATGCAACGGCCCCACTCACAATGTCTTCGCCTACACCGGTACAGGATATCCCGGCAAACGCATTGGCATAATTACCCGCCGTAGTTGCCGAATCACTCACCCGGCCGGGTATTTCAAAACCTTTGCCGCCTGTGGAAGTTGCTGCCGCGATATTACCATAAATATCCAGGGCCACACAACCTACCGTTCCCAACCGAATGGAATCACTCAGTTTCTTCTCATATTCTTTTCTCCGCTGCGGCGTTTCGGGGTTATAATAGTCAAAGCCGTTGTCGCGCGCAAAATCTTTCGCGCCTTTTCCGCTCAAAACACGGTCGTCGACGCCCAATAGTTTCTCCGCAATGCAAATGGGATTTTTCACATCCTCGACATTGATCAGCCCCGAAAAACGCATGCTTTTCCCATCCATCAATGATGCGCTCAGCCTGATCTTCCCATCGCTTTGTATCTGCGACCCAGTACCAGCATTAAACAATTCGCTATCCTCCAGCAAACTCACCGCATAAACAACGGTTTCAACTGCGGTATGGGTTTGCAGGTATTTATAGCCCAGTTTAATTATTTCGGCGAGCGCCTCCTGTTTGGCTTTTTTTATTTCCTGGTTCGTCAGCGATTCGCTAAAAAAACCTCCGTGGGTGATTAGTTTCATAGTAGAGAGATTTGAGATGTGAAACTTGAGATGTGAGATAAAAAAGCCAATCGGCATCAAACCAACCTATCTCATATCTCACGTCTCAAATCTTGCATCTGTTTAGATGTCGTCAGGTGCTCCAGTGAACGCCTTCTTCTCAGCTTTAACGTGTTTTTTGATAAATAATTGGTTTTGGACGAGATCATATTTATCATAGATAGACATTACGCTTACCCGCATATTTTTAATAGAGACCGGTGAGCCCATTTCCACATCGTAAATATTGGTTTCGCCCATTTTACGACCGTTAACCAGTATGGTAAGTCCTGAGCCGATGGCTTCCATCGTTGTACCCTCGGTGATCAGCAGCCCTGCATCTTCACCCAGGCCGATTCCCAGCATACCCGGATTACTGGCAACGGCATAAAGCAAGCGACCAATGCGGCCCCGCTGAACGAAATGTGTATCTATGATTACCGAATCGATAAAGCCCAATCCTGCGGTGATTTGCACTTCGCCTTTTATCAACGCCTTGCCACTTTGCCCGCGGTAGATCATGTTAGTTGATGCCGCCGCAGCGCCGGCTGAAGTGCCGGCTATAACGAAATTGTCCTTTTCGTAGCGTGCTTTTAATATCTGCAAAAACTCAGTTCCACCAAAAATGGAACTTAAGCGCAATTGGTCGCCGCCGCTAAACATGATCACATCAGCTTTGCGGATGCGGGCCAGGTATTCTTCGTTTTTAGCGTCCTCGCGGTTGCGGATATCCAGTATGCCGATGTGGGCAACGCCCAATTGGCCAAACGCATCCAGGTATTCTTCGGCAACCAATTCGGGAATTTGGGAAGCTGTAGTGATAACCTCCACTATCGATCCGACTTGTTTTGCCGACTCGGTGATGATGCGCTTTAATATACCTTCTTCAAAAAACTTAAGGTGATCGGGCTTTATAATGTTCTCCTGGCTGCCCAAATTGGTGTTCATATCCACCGCACCACCTATAATTATCAATTTACCTTTCGGGACCGTCATACCTCTGGTTGATTATTTGGATTGGCTGATTGAGTTGATTAGGTTGACCAAATATAAATAGCTAACTACTCACTTAATCAACAACCCACATAATCAACCAATTCCTCAAGTACAAATTAAAATAAAAACAACCACAAAGCCGGGCAATTACAAATAATAATACGTTGTTTGTGCATAAATCACCAAACTGTTAATATCTCGCATTGCACCAAACTGTTTAACGGGGGCAAATAATATCACTTTTTTGCGCCAAAAATTTTATTACACTATTAAGTTTTATAGTTTTAAAAGAAAATTGCCCCTTTCCACTAATTGGCACCATCTATGAAAATTGAAAATATACAAATATTGCGCGGCCCGAATATCTGGAGCGTAAACCGGAAAAAGCTGATCCAGATGCGTTTGAACCTTGAGGAGATGGAGCACAAACCAAGCAATGCCATCGAAGGTTTTTATGAAAGGCTTGATAAACTGATGCCCAGCTTGTATGAACATCGCTGTTCGCCCGGTGTTCCCGGCGGTTTTTACCAGCGGATAATTGCGGGCACCTGGATGGGGCACGTGGTAGAGCATGTTGCGCTGGAGATCCAGTCCCTTGCGGGGATGGATACCGGCTTTGGCCGCACACGCGAAACCAAAACCACAGGTGTTTATAATGTAGTGTTTACGTATGTTGAAGAAAAAGTTGGCGTTTACGCCGCCGAAGCTGCTGTAAAAATAGTTGAAGCCCTTATAAAAGGCGAAGACTATGATCTTCATCATGATATACAGCAAATGCGCGAAATCCGCGAAAATACACGGCTGGGCCCAAGTACAGGTTCGATTGTTGAAGAGGCCATTATGCGCGATATCCCGTGGATAAGATTGAATAACCAGTCGCTGGTGCAGTTGGGTTATGGTAAAAACCAGGTACGTTTCCGTGCTACGATGACCGAAAAAACCAGCAGCATAGCTGTAGACATTGCCAGCAATAAAGATGAAACCAAACGGATGCTATTAGAACAGGCCATCCCCGTGGCAAAGGGTATTACCATATCATCGACTGAAGGTGTAGATGAGGCGATCCGAAAAGTCGGTTTTCCGCTGGTGTTTAAACCGCTGGATGGCAACCACGGCAGGGGAATTTCCATTAATATCAGAGATAAAGAGGCAGCTGTCGCGGCTTATGAATTTGCTGCAAAAATTTCAAGGCGCGTAATTGTAGAACGGTTTATTACCGGTTACGATTTCAGGGTTTTGGTAATTGATAACAAAATGGTGGCAGCGGCCCTCCGCGACCCGGCCCATGTTAAGGGCGATGGCGAATCGACAGTAAAACAACTCATCGATAAAGAAAATGAAGACCCGCGGCGCGGCTACGGGCACGAAAAGGTATTGACCTTAATCACCATCGATCGCGACACGCTTGACCTGCTGGAGAAAAAAGGCTATACGCTGGATACGGTTCCGCCAAAAGGCGAAAAAGTATTTGTTAAATCAACCGCCAACCTCAGCACGGGCGGAACTTCGGTGGACGTAACCGACCACGTACACCCGCACAACGTGTTTATTTGCGAGCGGATCTCGAAGATCATCGGCCTGGATATTTGTGGTATCGATATCATGGCCGAAAACCTTTCGGAACCGCTTAACGAAACAGGGGGCGTGATACTGGAAGTGAACGCTGCCCCGGGTTTCCGGATGCACATCGCGCCAAGCGAGGGCCTGCCACGTAATGTTGCCGGGCATGTGATAGATATGCTGTATCCTCCGGGCAAATCGGCCAGGATCCCTATTATTGCCGTTACGGGCACCAACGGCAAAACCACAACAACCAGGTTGATTGCCCATATCGTAAAAAATAATGGCTACAGGGTTGGGTTCACTACTTCAGATGGTATCTATGTTCAAAACAACATGCTGCTGAAAGGCGATACCACGGGCCCTGTAAGCTCCGAATTTATTTTAAAGGATCCTACCGTTGAATTTGCAGTACTGGAAACTGCGCGCGGCGGTATTTTAAGAGCGGGCCTCGGCTTTAGCTTTTGCGATATCGGTGTGGTAACCAATATACAGGAAGACCACCTGGGTTTGGCGGATATTCACACCCTTGATGACCTTACCCGCGTAAAAAACGTGGTGGTTGATTCGGTAAAGAAAGATGGCTGGGCGGTTTTAAACGCTGATAATGATTATTGCGTGCGCATGGGCAAAAAAGCCGACTGCAAAGTGGCCTATTTCAGCATGAACGAAAACAACCCGGTTGTACGGTCGCATTGCAAAAAGGGAGGAATTGCCTGTATTTACGAAAATGGTTTCGTTACCATACAAAAAGGCGACTGGAAGATCCGCGTACAACGCACCAGCCTAATCCCGGTTACCTTTGGGGGTACGGTTCCGTTCATGATCGAAAATGTGCTGGCAGCGACGCTGGCGACTTTTTTACATGATTTTAAAACGGAGGATATAAAGATTTCGCTGGAAACCTTCATCCCATCGGCAGCGCAAACGCCTGGCAGGATGAATATCTTCAACTTCAGGAATTTCCGTTTTATGATCGACTTTGCCCACAACCCGGCAGGATTTAAAGGCATAAAGGAGTTTTTAACGCATATTGACTCCCCATTAAAGATCGGCATCATAGCAGGTACCGGCGACAGGCGCGACGAAGATATCCGCGAACTGGGAAAATTATCAGCCGAGATGTTTGATTATATTATCCTCCGCCAGGAAAAACACCTCCGCGGTCGTACTGCTGAAAATATACTCACATTGTTGATAGAGGGCATTGAATCGGTAGATCTGGATAAGAAATTTGAAATCGTTCCGAATGAGATAGATGCTATAAAACATTCCATGAGCCTTGCCATTCCGGGTGCATTCATCGTAGCCTTAAGCGACGTAATTGATAACGCAATTGAAACCGTGCAAAACTACCAGGAGCAGGAACGGAACGGGACGTTTGAGGTGTGATGTTTGATTTCAGGTTTTCGACTTCGGAATCGGCGCTCTTGCTGGTGTGGTCACCTGCAAGTAACACAGGTTAGAGTGAAGGATGATTTCTACTAAACGGTTTGTTGCGGACAACGACAGCGGGAAAAGATATTCCCTTACCTTAGTGCCCGATATGCCATTGCTCGATATACTTTACATCGATGATGATCTTGTTGCCATCAACAAACCCCATGGTTTGCTGGTGCACCGCTCGCCGATAGCCAATGATGCACCTGAATTTGCCCTGCAGTTGCTACGCGATCAACTCGATCGCAAGGTATTTCCCGCACACCGCCTCGACAGGAAAACCGGCGGAGTGCTATTATTTGGCTTGAGCAAAGACGCAGAAAAACTGATGCAGCAGCAGTTCCAGGAAAATTTGGTAGATAAAAAATACCTGGCCATTGTGCGTGGTTATACGGATGACACAGGCGAGATCGACTACCCGCTGAGAAAGGAAAACGGCACTTTGCAGGAAGCTTTTACTAAATATAAAACCATTGCCCGTGCCGAATTGTATGTGCCCTTCGGCAGTCATCCTACCTCACGTTATTCGTTGATAGAAGCTAACCCCGAGACCGGCAGGATGCACCAACTGCGTAAACATTTCAGCCATATATTTCACCCCATCATCGGCGACCGAACCCATGGCTGCAACAAGCAAAACAAATTATTTAAAGAGCGCTGGGAACTGGACACCATGCTGCTGCATGCTTCGCAGTTAACTTTTGATCATCCACTTACTAAAATGCCAATTCAAATTGAGGCGCCTTTGCAGGAGGAGTTTTTAAGGGTGATGGGGATAATGGGATGGGATAGTAAATAATGAGATTTATTTGCCGCCGCTAACAAGCTGTTCGGCTTTTTCCAAAAGCTCATCCCGGCCTGCTTTTATTTCTTTAATAGTAGGTGCAATTGTATAATCTATCTTCACGCCTTTTTGCTGTGTATTGGTGCCGTCTGGATAATAAACGCCGAGCCCCGACATCCAGGTAGTAAGATCTCCCGGTAGCGGAATTTCAGATATGTTGCCGTCAGCACCTGCTGTTGTGCTTCCTATTACAGTTGTGTTTGGCCCCGATTGAAAGGCCATCGTTACAAATTCAGCATTACTTTGGGTCTTGGAGTTCACTATTACTACTACCTTTCCTTTGTAGTAGTCTTTAGTGCTGATGCCGTTTTTCTCCGCCATTGTAAAAAACAAACCGGGATGCGTTACCGAACCATAAGCAAACTTTACAAAAACAGTTGAGTCCGGTTTGAGGTAATTACCCAATGAAAATACCAGGTCGTCCGACGGATAACAACGCAGATCGATAATGATGCCTTTCGTATTTTTAAACTTCTTTTTGATGCTGTCCAGTTCCGTAATATGGTATTTTGCAGCAAATAAATAACCGGTATTTTTGTTTAACAATTTGTAGCTTGTACCGCTGTTCCGAGTATCCCAATCCATTGCATAAAAATCAACACTGGCAATACTTACAGCTTTGCATCGAACCGATAACAAATGATCGTTCCGCATCAGCTTAAAATTGAATTGCTGGTTTTTACTTCTCAACAACCAGGCGCCCGGCATGTCGCGCAAAGCCGCACCTTTATTTGAGGCGCTTGATAAAGGCAGGTATTTTTTAACCAGGCTGGTTACGGGTACGCCGTTAATAGAAATAATTACATCACCTATTTTAAATTTGCTTTTTACCGCAAGTGTATCTTTATAATAATTGGTTACAACCAGCTTGCCCTCAATAAACCTGGCCTGGAAAGGCACCCGATATTTACCCGGCAAGCTATCGTAAACTGAACTTCTGATGAACCCGTGGCCGTCATGTATAGACGCGATCAGTTTAACCATCGTTTTGACGTATTCGGTTTTATTGCTTGCCTCGATTACTTTCGGAATAAAAATGTCCAGTTTATCATCCCAACCGCCAGGGATCAGGTTGCGGTTAGGGCAGAAGTATTGGATGATGTTCCAGTAGCGATACAAGGCCAGCAACCGGTACCCGGCATCGGGGTAAAGCATTTTTGCGTACCCTTTTTCATGCCGAAACGCGGCATTAATGCCGCCCTGTAATTCGGCGTAGTAGTTTTTCTGGTTGTTGCTGTTGGCCAGGATATACTGCAATTTGGCGGTTAGAGTTTTGCTGAAAATCTTATTTGTAAACAAACTACCATAATCGGGTTTAAAGGCTACATCTTTTAGTTGACCAACAGGTTTACAATCCGGGCAGGGTGCAGGTTTCCCTAAACCGTCCACCCATTTCTCCATCAGCTCTGCCGCTTGTCTGTCCGTTTTACATTTTAACAGCGCGGGCAATATCCTGAATAGTTCTACATCCCAATTGTAATTACCTACTGCAATTGCCGGGTGTTCATATTTTAAAAATCCCCATAACTCGCCCAGTAAAACCAAATACCTGTTAGTTTGACTGTTGCAGATAATGGTATCAATGCCCGATCCTTTCGCGAAAGCACTATCTTTTTCGGCACCATAGCTTGGAGGTGCTTTAGTTGGCGCCTTATCTATCGGGTTGTCATCAAGGTAAAGTCGCAGGCTGTCAACCCATATCTTGCCTTTTCCAACCAGCAACGCCCCGCAATTTATGGTTGCGGCATTTTCATCATCATACGGTAACTGCACCACATATTCTTTCCAGTCGTTGGTGCCGGTAATACCATTCTTCTGCATGTTATCAAAGGCCAATACCTGCTTATCCGAACCATCTACACGCATCCAAACCCCGGCCCAACCACCGGTAACATTTTCGGTTTTAATATTGCCAACCAGTATCAGCGTTTTACCATGAAAGCTTTGACGGATAGGGAAATTTATGGCGCTTGACCAACCCTTGCTATCTCCTGAGGAAATAGAAACCGAATATTTCCCCTGTTTTTTCACGAGGCTGTCCAGCTTAACGTCATAGGTATTTGCGTGATCGAATGTCAGATCCCAGCCAACCGGGTTTCCTTTTGCATCCAACCGTTCAAAGTTTCCGTTAAATTTTACTTGTGCCTTAATGGAGATACTGAACAGGATAAGGGTCGGGAAAAGGAATAGTCTCATGCAGATATTTGTAAACTACAAGCTAATGTAATTTTAAATAAATCAGCTTGTAATAGTTTAACAAATATTAACGTTGTTTGGCACGTAGTTTTTCAACTATTGTTGATTGCCGATTGATTCCAAAATAGTACCCATCTGTTTTTTTAATTCGGGTAGATCATTTTTGGCGATTTCCCAAACTAATTGCAGGTTTACTCCAAAATATTCATGAATCGAAATATTTCGAAATCCTACTATCGCTTTCCAGGGAATTATTGGATAAGCTGCTTTCAATTCGTCAGTTAAGGCATTGCAAGCCTCGCCGACAATTTCGATTTGCTTGATGGTGGCAAATCGTTTCTCAGAATTCTCCAAAAACTGCTCGAATGAAACGTTTGTTAGATACAAGTCAATTTCACCGATGGCATCAAGGATGTGCTGAAGCCTTACTTTATCGCCAAGCCTACCTTTCATAAATCAACACTTTATCTTTATCAATAAAGGGTTTAACATATTTAGAAAGGCCATCATAACTTACTATATCTACTTTTCTTTTCAGTAGATTTTGAAGATTATCGCTGTACGTAAAAAACTGCATCCCGATTGGTTTCGTGTGGTCCAGTTCTACAAGAATATCCACATCGCTATTTTCATCTGCTTCGTTCCGCGAATACGAACCAAAAAGGTATGCTTTTTTTACCGGAAGGCCGGAAAAAAATCGTTTTATAGTTTCGATATTTTGAGAAGATAGTTTCACTTAAACAAATATAGCTGTTTCTGAAGTAATAAAAACCGTTGATTTTCGACAAAAAATTTTTACAAGTTTTAGTGCATGGCCCTATTTTTGTCGCTTAAGCAAATACATTTTCATCGGTATCCCCATTTTTTAAAATTGTAGTATTTGCGGATTCCGATTGCTTTAAAAGGATTGATTTATCAAAACGCTCAACCCCCATGAAACAACCCAACGGCGTAATTGTCCAGCCAAGCCCCTATTCAGTAAAGGAAACCATTGACCGGCTAGAGGCTTTTTTTCGCCAGCACGGCGCAACTATCTATGCAAGGATTGATCAGCAAGCCGAACTACAAAAGACCGGCCAAAACATAGCCCCGCTTGAATTCCTGCTATTTGGTAACCCAAAGGCGGGAGGACCTATTATGCTGGAAAATCCGATCGCCGCACTCGACCTTCCACTGAAAATAATTGCCTGGGAAGACGATCAGCGACAGGTCAACATCGCTTTTAATGAAGCAGCTTATATCGAAGAAAGGTATTCACTGATCCACAATCCAACTTCTCCCTTAAACCTCAGTCCACTCATTGCAATGGCGTTGAAGTAATAAATTGCCGCGGCCGTTACAAAAAGTAAAGGCAGCAAAAAGGCCCGGTAACTAGCCGGGCCTAACTAACAAAAACAACTCTATTAACTCAATTAAATTTTACATTAATATCACCGCCGGACGCAGATGCATAAACTGAAACGCCCCCGCCATTTACGCTGCCGTCTACATGCCTTCTGTTCCAGTCGCCTTTAAAGCCACTGGCAATATGATCCGTTATGCTTTCACCGTGCAGGTCAAGATCCAAACCTTGTTTTGATGGCAACTCCATATCAATATTTCCGCTTGCTCTCAGCTTCAGATATTTTCCTACACCATTCATCTGCGCATTTAAATCGCCGCCACTGGTGCTGGCATCCAGGCTGCAATTCATGCGCTTGAGGTCGATGCCGCCGCCCGAGGTGCCTGTAATCAGTTCCCCTTCGATATTATTTCCTTCAACACCGCCGCCGCTGGTATGCGCAGTAATTTCTCCCTTCAAATCTTCCAGCACTAATCCACCACCGGAAGTAACTAATTTGATCTTCCCGCTGCAGTTTTTGGCAACTATGCCACCACCGCTGGTTGAGAGGTCGATATCTTCATGCGAATTGGATACATCTATGCCACCACCCGATGTATGGCCATGGATCACGCCGGTTAGCTTGTTAATTTCCAGGCCCCCGCCACTAGTCGAAAAAGTTTCGGTGCCTTTAAGGGTATTCAGGCTGATACCGCCACCGCTGGTTTTAAGGTCAGTTGAAACTTGCTCCGGCACATATATTTTGAATGATATGCTCATCGATTCGTTCCAGTTTGAAAAATTGTGCTTGTGTTTTACCGTGGCGCTCAACTCGTGGCCGTTGACAGAAATATCCATGGTGTAGTCATCCTCCAGGCGTTTTTTGATCTCTTCGTTTGAAAGTTTGTGGCCATTGTTACCCTGTATATAAACCTCTATCCTTGGTTGCTGTCCGCTTTCTCCGCTAACGGCTATGCCGCCTGCGCTGGTCGATACCATCACACTGCTGATCGCATCATTTGCCAGGGATTTGGTTAAATATGGGGTTTTGTTGTCGTTATCCTGGGCCAGGGCTACAACGCTTTGGCAGGCAACAATAAATAAGGTTAAATAAGTCTTCATAATTTTTGATTTACTTAACAGACTTATTTTTATTTCCATTCGTTGCATCACCGCTGATATTTTTTTTGCACGAATGATGATTTAGGTTTAATTAGGATAATAATCTACTTTTAATAAATTATTCCCGGAATGAAAAAACGAAGTTTTTGCCTTTCCATTTGTTTTTTTGTATTCATCGTATCTGGCTTCGGCCAGGCCGACCCGGTTAATGTTAAAACCGAACTTAAAAGATTTTACGATATTCAGCAGTTGCCGCAATACATCAACGGCAGCAACGAGCGGCAAAAATCATCGTATGACACTACCGGCGGAAACGATGATGGTTTTAGTGGGCGCTATTCTTTTGTGCGGAAAAACGCCGATGGCACATTGGTTATTTTCGAGGCAAAAGGAAAAGGCGCAATCAACCGGATCTGGACGCCCACGCCTACCGATGATACGCTTGATTTTTATTTCGACGGAAAAACAAAACCCACCCTTTCCATTAAATTCAGGGACCTGTTTTCGGGCAAAGTATTTCCATTTGTGTCACCCCTTTGCGGCAGCCAGTTGGGTGGTAATTACTGTTATTTGCCCATGCCCTTTAAAAACGGTTGTCGCATAGAAGTGAGGGCTAAGCTGATGCAGTTTTACCAAATACAATGCCGTAGCTACCCGGATAAAACTTCCATAAAGACTTTCGACCCAAATCTTGATAATGACGAAAAAGACGCGCTTAAAAAAATAACTGCGCTTTGGGACAAAGAAAATTCGACGGTAAAAGATTTTTATGTGGGCAAAATTGAAACCGCAGTTACAAACGCAATCATAAAACCGGGGCAAACCATTAACCTGCTCAACTTAAATAAAGGCGGCCGGATAGTTGGGATTGAAGTAAGCCCCGCAAGCGCATTCGCCGGCCTCAATAAGCAAATAGACTTAAAAGCGACCTGGGATAATGAAAAGAATCCTGCAATCTACGCGCCACTGGCCGATCTTTTCGGCTATGCCTTTGGCAGCCCATCTATGCAGAGCCTTTTGTTAGGGTCGGGAAATGATAAAAATTACTGTTATTTCCCGATGCCGTTTGATCAAAGCGCGAAGATAGACCTGGTTTATCGCAGGCCGCCGTCAGGCTCATCTGAGGAAAATAAAACCATCCATGTAAAAATTTATTACTCGCTGATAAAAAGGGATCCCGCTACCGAAGGGAAATTTTATGCGCATTGGTTTAATGATTACAAACCGGCGGTGGGTCAGCCGCATGTTTTTCTGGACTTTAAAAGCAAAGGGCATTACGTCGGCACCATATTACAAGCACAGGGTTTAAACCCGGGCATGACCATTTTTTTTGAGGGCGACGATTCCACCTCGACAGACGGTATTACCCGATTACACGGCACCGGTTCCGAAGATTACTTTAACGGCGGATGGTACGCGCTGATGGATCGGTGGGATAACAGAATGAGCCTGCCGATACATGGTTCGCTTGATTATTCGTTACCTTTTGCCCGCACCGGGGGATACCGTTTATATCTGAATGATAAGTTATCTTTTGATCACCATATTTTCCATTCCATTGAGCATGGGCCGGAAGGAAATAAGATCCCTGTGGACTATACCTCCGTGGCTTTGTACTATGCCGCCGACCCGGTTGCCGAAATCAACACACCAACAAATAAACAGACGAAAGTTTATGTGCCCGATACCTTGATGATGTACCCCCAATTAATGCAATTTGGATTTTGGGGCGTTACCGGTGTGAAGGCTGATTTTTCAGGCTATTGGTTTACTGCGGATGACGATGGCAGATTGAGTATTTCTGTCGCAGAAATCCCCTTTGGGCGTTATAAGTTATTCGCTGATATGGGAACCGATACAGATGGTGCAGAAATTTCGGTTTGGCAAAGGCAAACCCAGGTTAGCGGGTGGATATCCTTAAATTCGGCAAAAAAAGAAAACAAAAAACATGTCTATTTGGCCGACCTGGTAGTTAGCAAGTTTAAACAATCGTTAACTATTGTCTTTAAAACCAAAAACAACAATAACAAACTGATCCTGAACCGGCTGATATTTGAAAAGGAATAAACCGCGTAATTTCGATCTGAAAATCTTTAATTTACCGCCATAAAAATTCAAAATGGATAAAGTTACCGAGTTGGCAAAAATGATCGATCATTCGTTGCTGCACCCAACAATGACAGATGAAGACCTGCAACAGGGCTGCATGCTGGCAAAAAAATACAATGTGGCAACTGCTTGTATAAAACCTTACGCGATCAAAGAGGCTTTGCGATGGCTGGGCGGATCGGATGTGCTGGTGTGCGCGGTGATCGGTTTTCCGCATGGAAATAGCACTACTACCGTAAAGGTTTTTGAGACAGAGCAGGCCTGTAAAGATGGCGCGCACGAAATTGATATGGTGGTAAACATCGGCAAAGTTTTGGGTGAAGATTGGCAATATGTTGAAGACGAGATAGCGGCTATTGTGGCGGTTACCAAAAAACACAAAGCCGCCCTGAAGGTTATTTTTGAAAATGATTTTGTGCCTGACGATAAATTTAAAATACGTTTGTGCGAAATATGCAGCAAGCTAAAGGTAGAGTTTGTAAAAACATCTACGGGATATGGATTCATAAAAGGTGATGACGGCAAATACTCGTACGAGGGCGCTACAGAAAAAGACCTTATCCTGATGCGCAAATACTCGGCGCCCGGCGTGCAGATAAAAGCGGCAGGCGGCGTACGTACGCTGGATGACCTGTTAAAGGTTAAAGCGCTGGGCGTAAACCGCGTTGGCGCGACCGCGACGGCGGCTATGCTGGAAGAAGCTAAAAAACGTTTCGGCGGCCATTTGGAGGATAGTGAATTTCTACAACTGAAAAGTAAGGGTGGGTATTGAGTTAAACGTCAAATTATAAAAAAAATGCGTTCCGTATCTCACCCCGGAACGCAATCAACATTTTAATATTATAATGCCGAAATCAACTAAGCCCCGGATATCATGTTTAAAAGTACCCAAGTTCTTTATTTATAACAATTGATCTTTTCAGGACCAACTACTTAAATTCGCTTTAAAAAAACAGCCGTTTCCGCAAAGTACTCGTTATTATCACCTACCTGGCTGCCCAAAACTTATACCATTTCCAGTTTACCGGTTATAAAATAAATGTAATTACCTGCCAGATGCTAATTGTTTAACAAATATTTAAAATTAAAATGTGTAATTTGTATTTAACTATCTATTATTCAGTGCATTAAAAAACAATGTTGTTAAATAAATATAGTACTTATTTAACAACTATTTATATTGATTTACTTTTCGACCACTGGCGGATCAGTACAGCTTTAGCACACAAAATTAGCGGCACATTTTATTTTCCATTGCCGTGGAACCAGGATGCAGATGGGGTGACGCTGTTATTAAAGTTTGAGTTTGGGTTATTCCGTAACCTCAATTTGCGGATTGATCTCTTTGAGTTTATTGATAAAGGCATCTGCATCCAAAGGTGATATAAAAATATCATCCCATTTGTTGTATTTAATAACAATGCCTTTGGTTGAAATGGCCGCCTTAAGGCCTGCATACCCGCGAACGTTTTTAGTTACTTCGCGTATCGAGGCTATATCTAT
>Ga0206921_10045_pt1 | contig 33280 bp, 26 predicted proteins | sample Alteio_BWOrgHeat_66_FD_152930 | JGI IMG/M metagenome (GOLD analysis project Ga0206921, IMG submission 152930) | Enriched cells from forest soil in Barre Woods Harvard Forest LTER site, Petersham, Massachusetts, United States -... | ecosystem: Environmental > Terrestrial > Soil > Temperate forest >...
AAACCCGCGCTGTTTCGTGTACCCTTCGATAACGACCGCATGAATGCCCGACTTTTTGCATACGGCAGCGAACAATGCCGCATAGTTCTCGCAGATCCCCTTGCGGGTTCGCAACGGCTTGGCAATTTTTTCGGCAGGGTCCTCATAGAAATTGATGGCGAACATGTTATCGATATCGTATCGGATATTGCCGGTTATCCAGACAAAAATGGCGCGCGCCTTCTCCGTCTGCGTTTGAAAATGATCGTTCACATACCTGGCCAGGCCTTCCACACTACCTGTTACGGAGTCGGGCCAGAGCAGCGAATGGGCATCTATCGATGCATATGGGTTGGGGATCCCAACCGGTTTTTGGGCATGGATCAGGGAAGCCAATAGCAGCGTCGGCAGAAAGGTCAGCCATTTCATGGTCGGGAGTTATAGGGAGTTATTTTATCTTCTTGAACAACCGGCTCCACCGCACGCCATGGTCCCAGCTCATCCAGATCAGCGCGGCTTCACCTACCACATGGTCTTCTGGTACGAAACCCCAATAGCGCGAATCCTGTGAGCCGTGGCGGTTGTCCCCCATCATCCAGTAATAGTTCATTTTGAAGGTGTATTGCGTCACTACCTGACCGTTGAGCCAGAACTTGCCATCGCGCAGCTCGAACTGGTTGCCTTCATAGACCCGGATCGCGCGTTCGTAGATGGGATAGTTCTCCGGCGTCAGCGTCAACGTCGCACCTTTGGCAGGTATCCAGATCGGGCCATAATTATCCCGCGACCAGGGCGAGCTCGACGAATAAGGATACACGGATTGCTGACTGTCGATGTCGGGAACGATGCTTTTAGCCATCCCGCTTTTCACCATCCGGCTGTAGGCATCCCAGGTGAGGAGCATGTCGAATTGATTCGCCCCACCCAATGCGCGTACTTCATCGGTGTTGTTGATGTCTACATTGTATTCGTTCTTCATCGCCTCCTCGTCCAGCGGCTGCCCCTTGGTCTCCACCGTATAATTGGTCTCGGATTCCGGCGGGAAATCCTGTTTCGCGCCATTGATGTACAACACCTGGCTCCTGATCTGCAGGGTATCGCCGGCAATGGCTACACATCGTTTGATATAATTCTCCTGCTTGTCCACCGGTCGGATCACCAGCGGATATTGATCCGGGTTGCCCAACACGATCTGGCGCCCGGAGTCGATATTGCCCCTTCCCAGCTCACGGCACACGTCGTAATAGGGCCTCAGCGACTGGTATTCGGGCAGGTTGATGACGGTATCGCCCGCAGGGAAATTGAAGACCACGACATCCCGCCGCCTCACCGGGCTGGCGAACCAGCGGGTATAGGGCAGATGGACCCACTCCACATAAGAATTGGAATTGGTGACGGGCAGGGTATTGTGCACGAAAGGTATAGACAGTGGCGTATTCGGGATCCTCGGCCCATAGCTGAATTTGCTGACAAAAAGGAAATCGTTGATCAGCAAGGTCTTTTCCATCGACCCTGTAGGGATCGTGTAGGCTTCGAAAACGAAAGTGCGGATCAGGGTCGCCGCCACGATGGCGAAGACGCCTGCGTCGATCCACTCGCGCGCCGCCCCCTTCTTATGTTTTCGCACCGCCGCGGCGCCGATGAACTTCACCTTGGGATCGTACCCGATCAGGGGGAAATACAACAGGGGTAACAGCGCAGCCGCGGCATGCTCCCACAATTTAAATTTTCCGAAAACCTTGACAAACTCTACAAAGATACCCAGCGAAATGAACCACCCCACGATGGGAATGAACTGCCAGTACACCCAGTGTTTGGGCCGCTCCGCCAGCCGCAGCATGACCGCGGTGTTGTAAAAAGGAACGAAGGCCTTCCATCCCGGCACCGCCGCTTTTTCAAACAGCTTGGCCGCGCCGATGGATGGAAGAAGAAGAATGATAACCTGGATAAGCACAAGAACCAGCAGCTGATGAGATGACATTCCTGGATATTTTTGAATTGCGGCAAATTTAATGGAATATTTGGCCTCTCAAAGCCTTGACCCCGAAAGTTTTGCTAAAATGAGGGCATTCCACTGCCAGCCGGGCGCAGCCCCTATTTTTTCGGAAGAACATAACTCTCGACATCTCCCTGCATGATCGCCTTACCCGATAGGATGATCAACCGTTCGACCACATTGCGCAATTCACGGATATTACCCGTCCAGTCGTGCTGCTGCAGGGCCTTGATCGCCTCGTCATCGATCGTCTTTTTCGCGATGCCATAATCGCCGCAGATGTCGGACAGGAATTTCTCCACCAGGATCGGGATATCGTCCTTGCGCTCGTTGAGCGAAGGCACGTGGATGATGATCACGCTCAGCCGGTGGTAAAGATCGAGCCGGAAATTCTTCTCGTCGACCTCTTTAAGCAGGTCTTTATTCGTAGCGGCGATCACGCGCACGTCCACATTGATGTCCTTGTCCCCGCCCACCCGCGTGATCTTGCCTTCCTGCAATGCGCGCAACACTTTGGCTTGCGCGGTAAGGCTCATATCGCCGATCTCGTCCAGGAAAAGCGTGCCCCCATTGGCCTGCTCGAACTTGCCGATGCGCTGTTTGACCGCCGAGGTAAAAGAACCCTTTTCATGCCCGAAAAGCTCGCTTTCGATCAGCTCGCTCGGAATGGCGGCACAATTGACTTCCACCAGCGCACCGCCGGCGCGGTTGCTCTTCTCATGCACCCAGCGGGCCACCAGCTCTTTACCTACCCCGTTCTCGCCCGTGACGAGGATCCGGGCCTCCGTAGGCGCCACCTTCTCGATGGTCTCCTTGATTTTGTGTATAGGCGTGGAGGAACCCACCATCTCCTGCACTTTGCTGACCTTTCGTTTCAGCACCTTCGTCTCGGCTACGAGGGTCGTCCTGTCCATGGCATTGCGGATCGTGATCAGCAGCCGGTTCAGATCGGGCGGTTTGGAAATATAGTCATAGGCGCCCTTTTTTACCGCCTCCACCGCCGTCTCGATCGTACCGTGCCCGGAGATCATGATGATCGGGATATCCGGATTGGTCTCCTTGGTCTTTTCCAGGAACTCGATGCCGTCGATCTTGGGCATCTTGATATCGCAAAGGATGACGTCGTATTCCTTTTCCTTCACCTTTTTCAGGCCTTCCTCACCGTCGCCGGCCTCGTCGATCTTATAGCCTTCATACGACAGTATCTCGCTAAGTGTCTTACGTATCGCCTTTTCGTCGTCAATGATCAGAATGTTCGACATGGATTCGCCAATCTTTTAAGGATGAAGAAATTTTGAAACTCAAATTTACGAACTGCGATCGACATGACCTGCCCCGGAATGGATATTCACAACCAATCAGTTACGAACCTGGCCGTAAAAAACCCATCTCCGGCATCGTAAAACCCCCTTGTGGCCCAATGCCATTTGGAGTATCTTGGTCCTGTCCAATGTCAATGCAAAAACCCTATATTTTATAATCCAAACAGATTCCCCTATGAAGCAGCATTCCGAGCTACCCGCTCCTGCCCCCGGTAAAATCTTCTTCAAATTGACCTTGCTTGGTTGTGTTTTGTTAGGTTGCGTTTACGGCTTCCTCGTGCTGTTCAACACGGCGCTGGCAGCTATCAAATAACTCATAGCGCTCTCAAAAGATCAAACCAAAATGAAGAACCCGCCTGCCGGCGGGTTTTTTTTATTTTTGGAGGTACATCACCTCTTTGACCAGTTTCACCGTTCGACTGACATCCGGCATCGCTGCCGCCACAAGATTGGGCGCATAGTGCAGCGGGGCGTCGGCAGAGGTGATCCGACGGATCGGCGCATCGAGATAATCGAACCCTTCCTTCTGGATCCGGTAACCGATCTCCGAAGATATCGACGCAAATGGCCATTGTTCCTCGACGATCACCAGCCGATTGGTTTTCTTCACGCTCTCCAATATGGTCATCCAGTCCAGCGGGCGGATGCTTCGGAGATCGATGACCTCTGCGCTGACGCCCTCCTTCTCGAGTTCGGCTGCGGCGCCGAGCGCTACCTTCATCATCTTATTGTAGGAGACGATGGTCACGTCCTTTCCCGCCCGCTTGATTTCGGATTTCCCTATCTCGATATAATACTCTTCCTCCGGCACTTCCGATTTGTCGCCGTACATGACTTCGCTTTCCATAAAGATCACCGGGTCCTCCTCATAGCGGATCGCCTGTTTCAGCAGCCCTTTTGCGTCATACCCGTTGCTGGGGCTGACGACTTTGATGCCGGGTATATTGGCGTAATAGCTCTCGAAGGCCGTGGAATGCTGCGCGCCCAGCTGGCCGGCCGATCCGTTGGGGCCGCGGAATACGATGGGACAACCGACCTGTCCGCCGCTCATGGCCAGCATCTTGGAGGCCGTGTTGAGGATCTGATCCAGCGCAAGCACGGCAAAATTCCAGGTCATGAACTCCACGATGGGACGGAGACCGTTCTGGGCTGCGCCCACGCCTACCGCGGTGAACCCCAGCTCGGAGATGGGTGTGTCGATGACACGCTTAGGGCCGAACTCATCCAGCATCCCCTGGCTTACCTTATAGGCGCCATTGTACTCCGCCACCTCTTCCCCCATCAAAAAAACGCGATCGTCGCGCCGCATCTCTTCATTCATTGCTTCGCGCAAGGCCTCCCGGAAAGCGATTTGTCTCATTCGTAATAGTTTGTTTATTCAACCCCGAAGCGGGCGAGCCGCAAATTTATTATCTTCACAGCAAAACACCAAAACATGAAAAGATCCTTTCTGCTGGCCTCCCTGTTCATGGCCGGCCTGATAACGAGCGCTTTCCGCCTCGCGCCGGGCACGCTGACGCCCGATGAACGCAAATATGCCATCGACTACTACACCAAGACCAGGACCCGTCTCGTCAATGACCTCAAGGGGCTCAGCGAGACCCAGCTCAACTGGAAGGCTGACTCCACCCGCTGGTCCATCTATCAGTGCGTCGAACACATCGCGCTTTCCGAGTCTTTTATCCTGCAATTCGAACAACAGGCAGTGAAAGGCCCCGCTACGCCGGAAAAGCGCAGCGAAATGAAATATACCCCCGATCAGATCATCGCAATGATGACAGACCGCTCACACAAGGCCCAGGCGCCCGAGCCGGTGAAACCCGTCAAACAGTTTGCCGATACCAGGGCCGCATTACAGGCTTTTCTCGCCCGGCGCGACTCTACCATCGACTACCTGCGGACGACACAGGATGGTTTGAAAGATCACTTCATCCCGCATCCCGCTCTCGGCACGGTCGATCTCTATGAGTTCCTCATCTTCATCGCGGCTCATTCCGAGCGGCATACCTTGCAGGTCGAAGAGGTGATGGCCAATCCGCAATTCCCCAAACAATAGCAGGTATGCAGTCGACCATCGAACATCTCCAAAAGATCGTCCGCATTTACGCCCGGCGCCTGGAGGCCCTGTCCGAGGAGACCTATGAATGGAGACCCCAGCCGGAAAAATGGAGCAAGAAAGAGATCCTGGGACATCTCGTAGACTCGGCGCAGAACAATATCCGCAGGTTCATCGTCGCCCAATATGAAGACATACCGAATATCGCGTATAAGCAGGATGATTGGGTCCGGTACACCGGGTACCGGGATTATCCGGTGAGGGAGCTCATTTCGCTATGGGACCTGCTGAACAAACACTTGGTCATCGTGCTCAGTCATATGAGTCCGGAGGCCGCGCAGCGGAAATGTTCGATGGGCGGACAACCCCAGACCCTCAAATGGGTGGCGGCGGACTATTGCAATCACCTGCTGCACCATCTCCACCAGATTCTCGATCTGGATCAGATAGCCTACCCGTAGCCCCGCGCGTCCACCGAAGGCCGCACCCTACCCGTGACCCTTATTGCGCCTGTTCAAAGGTCAGCATGAAACTCGTCCCCTCGCCCAGTTGCGAGCTGACATCGATGCCCGCCCGGTGCGACTGCAGGATATTCCAGGTCGCGGCCAGCCCCAGCCCGAACCCATTGGTCTTGGAGGTGAAATACGGTTCGAATATGCGGGAAATATTCTCTTCGGGGATGCCGCCGCCATTGTCATTGATCCATACCTTATAGTGCTGGGGCATCTCTTCTCGTATGGAGATGGTGATCACTCCCGATTGTGGCGGGACGGCCTCCACGGCATTGATGAGGATGTTGAGAAAGGCGATCTTCAGCTTGTCCTTGTCCGCCATCACGAAAGCAGGTCGCTCGGGATAAGCGAGCTCGAGCCGGATATTCTTCAGCGAGATGCGGTCCGAAGCCGCCGCCAGGGTGGAATCGATGATCTCCTGCAGCCGCGTCTTCTGCAAGCTGATCTCGGCCGGCCTGGACAGGTCCAGCAGCTCGGATATCAGGCCGTCGATGCGCCCGCAATTGCGGGCAATGATATCCAGGTAGATATTCGCATCCTCGCTGTCCATCTCCGGCTTCAATTGCTCCACGGAGAGATTGATATTGGTCAGCGGGTTCCTAACTTCATGGGCCAGCGTACGCAACAGCGTCGCCGTCGACCGCAGCTTTTCGATCTGAAAAGTAGCCCGTTCGATGCGTTTGAGATTGGTGATGTCGTGGATGATGCCCTGGATATAGGTCTCGCCGCTGGAATCGACCTGCCAGGAAATGGAAAGGATGCAATTCCTGCGCTCTTTGTTGCGGGTGATCAGCTCGACCTCGAGGTCTTCGACCTCACCCGCCACCGATAGCCGGTCCTTCAGGTTCACGGCCACCTCCTTCCGGGCGAAAAGATTGTACAGGCTCATGTGCAGCAGCTCCTCTTTACTGTATTTGAAGAGTTCGCAGGTGGCCATGTTGACATCCCGGAAAACAAGGTCGTCCGTAGTGAGAAAAACGGCATCCTTCGATCGTTCGAAGATATTCCTGAATTTGCGCTCATTCACCCGCAACGCCCTGATATAGGCGCTCCGTTCGAGGGCATAACGGATACACCTCTCCAGTTTTTCCGTATTGATCTCCGATTTCACCAGGTAATCCACCGCGCCGATGGTCATGGCCTGAATGTCGACATCGCGGTTGCCGATGCCCGTAAGCAACACCAGCGGATCTTCACAACCCATCGAAATGGCCTCCTTCAGCAATTCAAGTCCGGTCTTGGCGCCCAACAGGTAATCCACGAAGTAGAGATCGTATTGGGCCTGACCGATCCTTTGGATGGCTTCGTTATAGTCATAACACCAATCGATCAGGAATTCCTTGTAAGGAATATCCTTGATGCATGCCTCGATGATCAGGAAGTCGTCCTCATCGTCTTCTACGATCAATATTCGGGTAGGCATATTAGAAGGCAGCATGATGAAAAATCAGTTGTTTGTTGAATGTCCACTAATTTCGTCATTTTTTTCCACTAATTCCTTTTGAGGAGCCACGAGAGGCAGGGCAACGATAAATACGGCGCCTTCTCCCGGCTTGCCCAGGGCCGAAATATAGCCGTTGTGCATCTCTACGATCTTTTTGCAAAGAGCCAGGCCAATTCCCGTGCCTTCATACTCCGCGCTGGAATGCAGCCGCCGGAACATATCGAATATCTGTTCGGCATATTTCTGATCGAACCCGATGCCATTGTCCTGGATATAGATACGGCCAAAACGCATATCCCCTTCCCGTCCGTTGCTACTGCCCATAGCGGGACCTTCTTCATACCGGATACGGACCTCGGGCGGCATCTTCTTCTTGCTATACTTCAGCGAATTGCTGATGAGATTGGAAAAAAGAGGTCCCATCAGGACGGTACTTGCCGGTAACACCGGAAGCCGGTCTTCCAATACAACCCGCGCCCCCTTTTCCTTGATGACCCCTTCCATCTCCGACAACACCTCCCCGACGACTTGGTTGAGGTCCACGGCTTCGAAAGATTGTTTCTCTACTGCGATCTTCGAGAACCGGAGGATGTCATTGATCAGGTCCTGCATCCGTTTGGACACTTCCTGTATCCGCGTCAGGTAAAGCCGGCCTTCCTTCCCGAATGTGTTCTCCTGGCTGGCTAACAGCCTGTCGCTGAACATACGGATCTTTCGCAAAGGGGCCTGCAGGTCATGCGAGGCCATGAAGGCAAACAGGTCCAGGTCTTTATTGGCAGCTTCCAGCCGGTTGATATTTTCCAGCAGCTGTTTGTTCAGCTCGGTGACTTTCTCCTCGGACGCCTTGCGTTCGCCGATCTCCAGCTCCAGGTTGCGGTTGATGGTTACCAGCTTCTGCTCCTGCGCGAGCAGGCGCTGGTTCTTGCGGTACAGATCCACGAAGACCCCTACTTTCACCCGCAGCAGCTCGGGATTCACAGGTTTGTAGATATAATCCACCGCGCCCGCCCGGTAGCCTTTGAAAAGGTTCTCCTCCCCGTAATTATTGGCGGTGATGAAGATGATCGGAATATGCCTCAGCCGTTCCCTTTCGTAGATGAGCGCCGCCGTCTCGAAACCATTCAGATTCGGCATTTGCACATCCATCAGGATCAGTGCGAAATCGAGATCCGACAAAAGGAGTTTCAGGACCTGCCGGCCCGATGACGCCTTGACAAAGCGATAACCATCTGGCTCCAGCACGGTTTCCATCGACAACAGATTGTCTTCCCGATCGTCTACTAACATGATCTTAGGTTGCATGCTACAGGGGTTTAAATAAATTCACCGCCACTCCGACCGTCACTTATAGAACCAAACACGCATCAGCGACAACAGCTGGTCGATCTTCAGGGGTTTGGTAATATAATCGGAGGCGCCCGCTTCGATACACTTCTGACGGTCGCCCTTCATGGCCTTTGCGGTTACGGCGATGATCGGCAGGGTATTGTTCTTGTGCTCCCGCCTGATCTTCTGCGTGGTCTCGTAGCCGTCCATCTCCGGCATCATGATATCCATCAGCACCATGTCCACTTTCTGCTTTTCGTCATTGATGATCTGGATGGCCTCTTTGCCGCTCTCCGCTGTGACGACGTTCATGTTGTAGCGCTCGAATACCGTTGTAAGGGCGAACAGGTTGCGGACATCGTCATCCACCACCAGCACATTCTTACCCGTCAGGATATCGTCCTTTATCCGGATCTGTTCGATCACCCGTCTCTTTTCCGGCGCCAGCTCCCGGTGATTGATATGCAGATGGAGCACCGTTTCTTCCAAAAGATGTTCCAGCGAATTGACCCCCTTCAGCAATACCGTATTGGAACTTCGGTTGAGATGGTTCAGCTCCTTCTTATTAAAGTCCTTCGCGGAATAGACGATCACAGGCGTCAGTTTCTTCTTGTTCTCGCTGACCCGGTTGATCAGATCGACCCCGGAGATATCCGGCAGCGTATAATCCAGGATGATGCAATCGAAGTTCTTGATGTCGGTCTCCTCCAGCGCCTTCCGCCCGGTGGAGGCGACGGTGACCTGCATATTCTCGCTTTGCAGCATCTTGCGGATCTGCGAGGCATCCGGCTCATTGTCTTCCACGACGAGGATCTTGCGGGCATCTTTTTGACTGAAAGAAATGATATCCTCGAATAATTCGTTCAGCGCCTCATTTTCCAGCGGCTTCAGGAGGAAGGAGCGGGCGCCTCTTTTAAGAGCCAGGGCCTTGTTCTCTTCCCCTGAGATCAGGTGGATGGGGATATGCCGGTAATTGAGATCGTTGCGCAGCAGATCCAGCACCTTCCAGCCGCTGGTATCCGGCAGCTTCACGTCGAGGGTGATCGCCATGGGGGTAAACCGGTTGATAAAATCGAATACCTCCAGGTAATTGGTGGCCACCACCGCCTTCATTTCGTATTGGTGCGCCGTTTCGATGATGATCCGGCCAAAACGCAGATCGTCCTCTACGATCAGCACGATCTTATCTCCCGGCTGGATTGACGTCCGGTCATCCCCTGCGTCGTTGATCATTTCGCTCACAATGGTCAGCTTGGGCGATTCCGAAGATTCCCCCGTGACCCGCAGCGAGTTCAGCAGCGTATCGATCTCATTGCTGTCCCCATCCAGCCTCAGCTGTTGGATGGCATTGAGGTTCTCGGAGGCTTCCCGCGATATGAGACCGGCATTTTCCACCGGCAGGAAAAGAGTGAAGGTGCTGCCCCGGCCGGATACGCTCTCCAGCTCAATGGTCCCTCCCAACAGTTCGGCCAGGCCCCTGCTGATGGACAGCCCAAGACCCGTCCCGCCGTATTTACGACTGGTGGATCCTTCAGCCTGCTGGAAGGCTTCGAAGATGATGTTTTGTTTTTCCAACGGAATACCGATGCCCGTGTCATTGATGGCGAAGGCAACGACCTGGCGGGAGTCATCCAGCGACTGGTTCCCGGGTCTCCAGTTGCGGTTGGCTTCATAGATACGCAGTTTCACCTCTCCCTTCTCCGTAAATTTAAACGAGTTAGACAATAGGTTCTTCAGGATCTGGTTCAACCGTTGCAGATCCGTTTCCATGCTCTGCGGCAGACGCGGGTCTGTTTCGATGGTGAAACGCAGATGCCTCGCTTCGGAGATGGGTTTGAAGGTCGTCTCCACGAAAGAGGCGATCTCGGCAAAACGCACCGGCGAAATATTGGCGGTAATGAACCCGGATTCTATCTTCGACAGATCCAAAATGTCATTGATCAGCTGGATCAGGTCATCGCCGCAGGAGTGGATCGTCTTGGCATAACGGATCTGTTTGTCCGACAGGTTGCCTTCCACATTCTCATACAGCTGTTGCGCGAGGATCAGCAGGCTGTTCAACGGGGTCCTCAGCTCATGCGACATGTTGGCCAGGAATTCCGATTTGTATTTCGAGGTGAGCGTCAGCTGCTCTGCCTTTTCCTCCAGCGAGCGGCGCGCTTCTTCGACTTCCTTATTCTTGGCTTCCACTTCATTTTTCTGCTTGACAAGCAACAGGGCCTTGTCCTGGAGTTCATCATTGGTCCTGCGGAGCTCCTCCTGCTGGATCTTCAGCTCGCCGGCCAGCGACTGCGATTGCGTCAGCAGCTCTTCGGTCCGGGTGTTGGCCTCAATCGTATTGAGCACGATACCGATACTTTCCGTCAATTGGCTCACGAAGTCCAGGTGGGTCTCGCTAAAAATGTCCAGCGAGGCCAGTTCGATCACGGCCTTGACCTTGTTTTCGAACAACACCGGCAGGATGATGAGGTTGGCGGGTTTGGACCGGCCAAGGCCCGAACTGATCTTGATATAATTCGAGGGGACGTTCGACAACATGATCCGCTCTTTTTCGAAGGCCACCTGCCCGATCAGGCCCTCGCCGACAGAGAATTCGGTGGGGATGTTCTTCTCGGATTTGTATCCGTACGCGGCGAACAGACGGAGTTTGTCTTCCCGTGTATCCTCATCCTGTTTGAGGATAAAGAAGGCCCCATAGTGCGCGCTGACCACCTGCGCCAATTCGGAGAGAATGCGCTGGGTCACCGTATTGAGGTCCTTCTGACCCTGCAGCATCTGCGTAAACTTCGCAAGATTGGATTTCAGCCAGTCTTGCTCCTGGTTGCGCAGCGTCGTCTCTTTCAGGTTGGCGATCATCTGGTTGATCGTGTCCTTCAACGCCTCGACCTCGCCCTTCGCCTCGACGCGGATCGTACGGGTAAGGTCACCCTTCGTTACCGCCGAGGCCACCTCGGAGATGGATCGCACCTGCGTGGTGAGATTTTGCGCCAGCTGGTTCACGTTCTCCGTCAGGTTCTTCCAGATACCCGATGCGCCGGGCACGCTGGCCTGACCGCCAAGCCGTCCCTCGACGCCCACTTCGCGCGCTACGGTGGTCACCTGGTCGGCAAACAGCGCCAGGGTATCGATCATCTCATTGATCGTATCGGTCAGCTGGGCCACCTCCCCGCGGGACACGATGGATAATTTCTGCTTCAGGTTGCCGGTAGCCACGGCCGTAACGACCTTGGCGATACCGCGCACCTGGTTGGTCAGATTGGACGCCATCATGTTCACCGAGTCGGTCAGGTCCTTCCAGGTGCCGGCGACACCCCTTACTTCCGCCTGACCGCCCAGCTTCCCTTCTGTGCCGACCTCACGGGCAACACGCGTCACCTCGAAGGCAAACGAGTTCAGCTGCTCCACCATGACGTTGATCGTATTCTTCAGGTCCAGTATCTCCCCTTTTACGTCGATGGCCACGGTCTTGGACAGGTCGCCCGAAGCCACGGCCTTGGTCACTTCGGCTATATTACGCACCTGCGCCGTCAGGTTGCCCGTCATGGAGTTCACCGAGTCGGTCAGGTCCTTCCAGGTGCCGGCGACGCCCGGCACAAATGCCTGACCGCCAAGCTTGCCGTCCGTACCTACCTCACGCGCAACGCGGGTAACTTCCGAGGCGAAGGCGCGCAGCTGGTCCACCATCGTATTCAGCGTCTCCTTCAGCTGTAATATTTCCCCACGCACGTCCACGGTGATCTTCTTCGACATATCCCCATTGGCTACCGCAATGGCCACCTCGGCAATGTTCCGGACCTGGCCGGTCAGATTGGAGGCCATCCCGTTCACGGAGTCCGTCAGATCTTTCCAGGTGCCGGCAACGCCCGGTACAAAAGCCTGCCCACCCAATTTCCCTTCCGTTCCCACTTCACGGGCGACACGCGTTACTTCCGATGCGAATCCCCGCAGCTGGTCCACCATCGTATTGATCGTATTCTTCAGTTCCAATATTTCTCCCTGTACGTCCACCGTGATCTTCCGTGAAAGGTCGCCATTGGCCACGGCCGTGGTCACCTCGGCAATGTTCCGCACCTGCGCCGTAAGGTTACCCGCCATCTTGTTCACCGAGTCGGTCAGGTCCTTCCAGGTCCCCCCTACACCCGGCACGTCGGCCTGGCCGCCCAGTTTGCCTTCCGACCCCACTTCACGCGCCACGCGCGTCACTTCCGATCCGAAAGAGTTCAGCTGGTCCACCATCGTATTGATCGTATTCTTCAATTCCAGGATCTCCCCTTTCACGTCCACCGTGATCTTACGCGACAGGTCCCCCTTGGCCACGGCCGTCGTTACCTCGGCGATATTCCGCACCTGGCCCGTCAGGTTGGACGCCATCCCGTTCACGGAGTCCGTCAGGTCTTTCCATACCCCGCCGACCCCTTCCACCGCGGCCTGACCGCCCAGCTTGCCTTCCGAACCCACCTCCCGCGCCACACGCGTCACTTCCGATCCAAAGGAGTTCAGCTGGTCCACCATCGTGTTGATCGTATTCTTCAATTCCAGGATCTCCCCTTTCACATCCACCGTGATCTTGCGCGACAGGTCACCCGTCGCCACGGCGGTGGTCACCTCGGCGATGTTCCGCACCTGCGAGGTCAGGTTACCCGCCATGATGTTCACCGAGTCGGTGAGGTCCTTCCAGGTGCCTCCGACACCGGGCACGTCAGCCTGACCGCCCAACTTTCCTTCCGATCCTACTTCACGGGCGACACGCGTCACCTCCGAGGAGAAGGAGTTCAGCTGGTCCACCATGGTATTGATCGTATTCTTCAGCTCGAGGATCTCCCCTTTTACGTCAACCGTGATCTTACGCGACAGGTCGCCCTTGGCCACTGCCGTCGTAACCTCGGCGATGTTCCGCACCTGGCCCGTCAGGTTGGAGGCCATGGCATTCACGGAGTCGGTCAGGTCCTTCCAGGTTCCCCCTACTCCACGCACATGGGCCTGGCCACCCAGCTTTCCTTCCGTGCCCACTTCCAGCGCCACACGCGTCACTTCCGAGGAGAAGGAATTCAACTGGTCCACCAGGGTATTGATCGTATTCTTCAGTTCCAGTATTTCGCCCTTCACATCCACTGTGATCTTCTTCGACAGGTCGCCCTTGGCCACCGCCGTGGTCACCTCGGCGATATTACGCACCTGCGCCGTCAGGTTACCCGCCATCAGGTTCACCGAGTCGGTAAGGTCCTTCCAAACGCCGCCTACACCCTTCACCTTCGCCTGACCGCCCAGTTTTCCTTCGGAACCGACCTCCCTGGCCACACGCGTGACCTCCATGGAAAAGAGGTTCAGCTGTTTCACCATGTCGTTCACCTCCCTGGCGATACGCGAGAATTCTCCCTGCAGGGTATGACCGCCGATCTCCAGCGGCATGTTCTGTGACAGATTGCCCTTCGCGACGCTGCTGATCACATGCGCAATCTCGATGGTGGGGTGCACGAGATCCGAGATCAGCGCATTCAGCGAATCTACGCCCGCGGCCCATGTCCCCTTGGCATTGGGGACCGCGATGCGCTGCGTCAGCTTACCCTGTTTGCCGATGGTATTGCCGGCCTTCGTGAATTCCCGCATCATCTCCTCGTTCAGCGAGATGATCTCGTTCAGCGTATCGAATATGCGTCCCCTGACGCCTACCTCGCCGATGGGCATGCGTACGGTAAAATTGCCGTTCCTCACCAGGAGGAGGACCCGCAGCAGATCTTTATCGTCCAAAAGGGATTCGCTGTCATATTCTTTGGCCCGGGAGCCGTTGCGCGAACTGTTTCCGTTGGCGGAGGGGGATGGTTTGGCTTTCTTCTTGATCTCCTTGGTGGAAGGTACCATATTGAATTTTTGTAGTATATAATGGACAAATAGATATTGGCATGACGGCGGCTTGAGCAGTCGGGGGAATATATCACAAGACCCGCGCCATTTATTTGGCAGGGTTCTGGTATAGTCATTTCAGCGATATTATTTTATGAAAAATAACTCCCGCCTCATATACATAGTCGACGATGATCCCGATGACCGACAGATCATATTGGATGCATTCCTGGAGCGCAACCCCCTTGTCGACTATGTGTTCATCGAGAATGCGGAGTCCCTGTTGGAAAGCCTGTACACGGCAGAGATCGAACTGCCCGCGCTGATCATTCTCGACCTGAACATGCCGGGTATGCTGGGTCTTCAGGCGTTGAAAGAGATCCGGGCGAACAAACAATTCAGCCAGATACCCATCATCGTGCTCACCACTTCTACTCTCCATCAGGACCGCAAGATATCCTACGAACTCGGGGCAAGCTGTTTCCTGCACAAACCGGACTCTTTTGGAAAATTAGTGGATATTACCGACAGTATTGTGAAGCTCTGGTTAAGAGAATACCAGACCCCCGCCGCGGTGGGAGAAGGTGGGATGGAGAATAGTTGATCAATCTGTGGAAATTTTTCCACACTTTTTCGTCATTTTCCCGTTATATTCATATCCATTCATGAGCTAACCGATTCAGGCCGAAAAAACCCCCATAATGGAACGGCTTTTGAAACCTTGTTCATGAAAGGAATTGCACATCATCAAAAAAAATGGACACCTTTAAAAACAACGAACATGAAAACACGTAAGATTTTATTTTATCTTCCAGCCCTTCTGCTATTTTTCTCGCTGCGTGGCTTAAGCGCAGGTACGATTTCCACCGGCACCGCCCTCAATCTGCCTTCCAAAGAGGTCATCGCCAACATGACTGAAGAGCAAAAGCAGGCGCTCATTCAGCAGATGAAAGACAGGGTCGAAGAGATCAAATCCATGGACAAATCGCAGCTGACCAAAGAAGAGCGTAAAGCGCTGCGTACAGAATTAAAAGACATGAAGAAAGAGGCGCGCGCCGTTACCGGAGTCTATATCTCCATCGGAGCGCTGATCATCATCATTCTTTTGTTGATTATTATCCTGTAAATTGAAAACTCCCGCGGCCGGCCCCCGGAGGGGGCCGGCCTCCTTTTTACCTTCATTATCCGTCCATTCGTCAACAAAACTTGCGGCAGGGCCCCCCGCTCAGTAGCTTTAGGTCACAAACCAAAAGACTATGAACCTCGACTTCCCTATCGCCGCCGCCGCCCGCCCAAAACCCCAGACTACCGCCGCCCGGCTCTTATTTATCGACAATATCCGCTGGGTGATGATCATGCTCGTCCTCAGCATGCACGCCGCAGTCACGTATAGCGGATTTGGCAGCTGGTACTACAATGAAGCCACCCACCCCGGCCGCCCCGAACAACTCACTTTCCTCACCTACCAGTTCTTCCTGCAATCTTTTTTCATGGGACTGCTTTTCTTTATCGCTGGCTACTTCGTACCCGGCGCATACGACAAGAAAGGACCCCGCCGCTTCCTGAAGGAACGCGCTTTCCGTCTCGGATGGCCCTCGCTGCTGTATGTCTTCGTCCTGCAGCCCCTGACCGGGTATTACGCCGCCGGCGTCTGGGCGTCCGATGATCCCAATCGCAGCTTCCTGCGGGAATACGGCCACTATATCACCCGGGGCCGCTTTTTCGGTGGCACCGGACCGCTATGGTTCTGCGTAGCCCTGCTCTTCTTTTGCTGCTGCTATGCCATATGGCGCCTGCTGACCCGCAACCCATCCCTGAAGACGCCATCAGCTCCCCGGCCTTTTCCAAGGTTCGGCCTCGTCACCGGCTTCATCCTCCTGATCGCCGCCGCCAGCTTCCTGGTGAGGATACCATGGCCCAACGGCACCTCATTTTATAATATGCAATTTTGCTATTTCTCCGAATACATCGCTTTTTTCATCGCCGGCACGCTGGCTTATCGCTATAGCTGGCTGACTACCCTGTCGGCCGCCATCGGACGGCGCTGGGGTCTTTCCGCGCTGCTCGCGGGTCTCGTGTTTTGGTTCGCTTTGCTGATCCTGGGCGGCGCATTCAACGGCCAGGGCGAAAGCTTCTCCGGCGGCTGGCACTGGCAGAGCGCCGGTCTCTGCCTCCTCGAAGCGTTTGCCGGCACCGGCATCTCCATCGGCTGCCTGGCCCTGTTCCGTGAAAAATTCAACCGCCAGGGCAAATGGGCAACCTTCTTTTCAGCCAATGCCTTCGCCGTCTATGTCTTTCATCCCCCCATCCTTATCGTCCTTACCCGCCTCATGGGAGGCCTGCACTACGACCCGCTGCTGAAATTCCTGCTGGCGACGATAGGCAGCATCGCCCTTTCCTATACGCTCAGCGCCCTCCTCTTCCGCCGGCTGCCCGTCCTGAAAACCATTTTGTAAACTCCCCGCGCCATGAAAACATCGTACCTTGCCGGAATGAAGGCCCCGCCAGCCACGGTCGCCGCCGCTCCCCCAAAAAAGAACGGCCGCTTCTTCTGGAGATTTATCTTCCCCCCGATCTATGGGTTGGTCGTCTATGCCACCATCCGCTTGCTGCTGGACTCGGTCACCGGCATGAAATTCTGGGAGAGACCCCTGTACCTGACGCTCGAAGACCTTTGCGCCTGCCTGGTCTTCAGCTACCTGTTCATCGCCGCCTTTAAATGGCTGCTCCGCTGGTTTGCCCGGAAATGGCCCTCCGACGACTTCAGCTCCAAACGAATTTTTCGCGAACTTTTCTACCTCTGGCTGTTGAACCTGGTGCTCCAGAATGCGATGCTCGTCCCCTATGCAACGTTCACGGATGACGGCTTGCAGTGGCACGATTTCGTCGATATCAATACCATCCCCCTGTTGTATTCACTCATCCTGTACGGCATCGTTCGCAGCAACACCTTCCTGAAAGCCTATATCGATGGTAAAATACAATTGGAGAAGATCACCAATGACCAGCTGCAGACGGAGCTGAAATTCCTAAAGGCGCAATACCACCCGCATTTCTTATTCAATGCCCTGAATACCATTTATTTTCAAATGGACGAGGACGTCAGCGCGGCAAAAAAGAGCGTGGAGAAGTTCTCCGAGCTGCTCCGCTACCAGCTATACGACCAGCAACAGACCGTCCCCGTGAGCCAGGAGATCCGTTACCTGAAGAACTTCATTCAGCTGCAGCAAACGCGGAGTTCCGAGCGGCTGCAGCTCGATACCCATTTCGACCACCGGCTGGACGGACAGCTGATCTATCCGCTGCTGTTCCTGCCACTGGTGGAGAACGCCTTCAAATACGTTGGAGGCGACTACCACCTGCGGATCGATGCCGCGCTTTGCAACGACCGCATCGATTTTCATGTCGTCAATGGCATCCCCGCAGCGGCCGACGGCATCCCCACTACGGTCGACGAGCGCGACGGAAATGACAAAGGCATCGGTCTCGAAAACCTGAAAAGAAGACTGGAGCTCCTCTACCCCGGCAGGCATTCACTCACCACTGAAAAAAAAGAAGACAGCTTTACCGCCACCCTGAGCATTCAATACAACTGATCCCCCATGACCATCAAATGCATCATCACCGACGACGAACCCTTTGCCCGGAAAGGTTTGCAAGGCTATATCGGACAGATCGATTTCCTCGAGCTGAAAGGCGTCTGCGAGAATGCGGTCGAGCTGAATTCGCTCCTGAAAAACGACCCCGTAGACCTGCTCTTCCTCGATATCGAAATGCCCTATATGACCGGCATCGATTTCCTGAGACAGCTGAACTCCCCGCCCCGCGTCATTTTCACGACGGCCTATGAGAAATATGCGATGCAGGGGTTCGAGCTCGAGGTGCTCGACTACCTGCTGAAACCCATTTCCTTCGACAGGTTCCTGCGATCGGCCAATAAGGCCTTCGACTATTTCCGCCTGCAGCAGGCCGCCACCGCCCCCGGCGACTATATCTTCGTCAAGGCGGACAGCAGGCTCGAAAAGATCGCTTTCGCCGATATCCTTTTCGCCGAGGCGCTGGAGAATTATGTAGCCATCTATACGCGGGAAAAAAAGATCATCACCCACCTCACCCTCAAAATGCTGCAGGAAAAACTCCCGCCCTCCGCCTTTATCCAGCCCCATAAGTCCTATGTCATTGCCATCGATAAGATCACGTCCATCGAAGGCAATATCCTGCACATCGCGCACTACCAGGTGCCCATCAGCAAATACCAGAAAGAAGAGATCATGGAGAAGATCGTCAACAGCAAGTTACTCAAACGCTAATTCGTATATTTACGGAAACGAACGATTATGTCCGCTGCGCTCGTCCCGCCCATCATCACCGCCGATCGCCTGCACCTGTTAAAAGGTGAATATGTCTATCTCACCTTTGCCCGGGAGACAGACCGCGAGCTCCTGCGTCCCCTCGCGAAGGACGAACGCATTTGGGAATTCACCAAGACGCTCATGATCACCGAGACCTATGATGCGCAGTTCGATGATTATTTCGACGGGGCGCTGGCCACCGTCAGCGAGGGCCAGGCCTTCGTGATCCGCAGGACAGCCGACGATACCGTCCTCGGCATGACCAGGATCCACAGCGTTAATTACAAGGATAAAGGGGCGGAGATCGGTCACACCTGGTATATTCCCGAGGTTTGGGGACAGGTATACAACAAAGAATGCAAGTTGTTGCTGCTGCAATACCTCTTCGAGAACCTGGGTTTCCAACGCGTGCAGTTCCGGGTCGCCCACCAGAACATCCGCTCGCAACGCGCGGTGGAGAAGATCGGCGCCACCAAAGAAGGCGTGCTTCGCAAACACGCTTTCCGGAATGATGGCTCCCGAAGGGACACCGTCGTCTTCAGTATCCTTGATGACGAATGGCCGGAGAAAAAGGCCCTTATAACCGCCTTCGCATCCACCAGTCCGTCTGCGCATCCAGCCCCACGATAAAAATATGTTCGCCAAAACGCTCGAATCCCCATTTCTCATAAAAGGCGCGGGCCCGGTGGTTGTGCTCCCATACACCCAGCCATATCCAATCGCGGCCCTGTTCGCGCGCAGTGTCCAGGCAAGCCTGCATCAGCGCGGGCCCCACCCCCTTCCCGATCATCTCCTGATCGGAATACAGCTGGACGATCTCGATCCCATTGGTTCCTTTTAGCCCCTCGGGAGGCGCAGACTCGCGCAGCGAGGCATAGCCTACGAGCCGGTCACCCAAAAAAGCCAGCAGGAAAATGCGACCCGGGGCGCCCACCTCCGCCAGCTGTCTCTCCCGGGGAAATTGCTCCTCCAGGTACATGCGCATGTTCTCCTCAGTATTGTAGCGTGCAAAACTTTCAGAGAAGGTCCTGCGGCTGAAATCGGCAATGCTCTCCGCATCCGCCACTCCCCCCCTTCGTATCCGGATATTCTTGTCTTCCATACCCGAAATCTACCGAAAAATCAGGATTTCCGATACATCCACCGCAGCATCGAAGGCAGCACGATCAAGAGCAGCGGCAGGGCGATCACGAACCCCCCGATAACGGCAATGGCCAAAGGCTGGTGCAGCTGGGCACCGGCGCCGATTCCCAGCGCGAGTGGCATCAACGCGATGATAGCGCCGAGGGCCGTCATCAGCTTGGGCCTCAGCCGCGTGGAGATGGCAAAGATCACGGCGTCATCCACCGTCTGAGTAGCCAGGCTGTCCCTGAACTGCAGGAAGGTGAAGATCGCATTCTCCCCGATAATGCCGACGATCATGATGAGACCTGTATAGCTGCCTACGTTCAGCGGCGTATGGGTAAGCCATAACGCCAGGTAGCTCCCCGATATGCCCAATACCGCGATCCCCAGGATCAGCAACGCCACCAGGAACCTGCGATAAAGAAAAAGGATCACGCCGAATACAAGCAGGCTGGCCGTGATGAGGATCACCAGCAATTCACTGAACGACTGCTGCTGTTCCGCATACTCCCCACCGTAAGTGATATGGTATCCCCGCGGCAGCACGATCTTCGAGCCGACCTGCCGCTGAATGTCCTTCATGATGCTCCCCAGGTCCCTGTTCTCCTTTCGCGCCGTAACCACACCCATGGACTGGAGGTTCTCGCGCTGGATTTCCGCATCCCCCGCCTTCACTGTGACGCTGGCAAGGTCGGTGATGGGTTTCAGCTTGCCGTCCGGCAAAAAGATCTGCAGCCTGCCGATATCGGCCACGCTGAGGGTCCGGCTTCCGGGATAGACCATCCGGATATTGGTCAGCTGCTCCTTTTCGGGCAGCGTGCCGACGATATTCCCTTCCAGCGAGTTCTGCAGCTGGTATTGCAGTGCGGCCGGGGTCAGGCCAAACTGCGCCAGCCGGGCATAGTTCGGTTCGATGCTCACCGAAGGACCGGCGATGACGATGCCGTTGAAGACATCCGCGGTGCCTTCCACTTTGGAGACCAGGTCGGCCACCTGGTTAGAGAGATCGTGCAATTTTGTTTGGTCATCCCCGAATATCTTGATTTCGATTGGTTGCACCGATGTCGTCAGATCCCCCAGCATGTCCCCGATCACCTGTCCGAAGTCGATCCTTAACGCGGGCTGCGTGGCTTCGATCCGTTTGCGCAGGTATTCTATGACCTCATCGGTGGTCTTCTCCCTGTCCGTCTTCAGCTGAATGAGGTAATCGCCGCGGTTCGGCTCGGTGATAAAAAAGCCCATTTCCGTTCCTGTCCGGCGGGAATAAGCCTGCACCTCGGGCGTGGCCACGATGATCTTCTCCACTTCCCGAAGCATCCGGTCCGTCTCCTGCAATGTAGTGCCGGGCGGAGAGTTATAGTCCAGTACGATACTGCCCTCATCCATATCCGGGAGGAACCCCGTCTCCAGCTGCGGCAGGATCCACCAGATGGTCCAGCCCAGGGCTCCCGCGATGATCAGGCTCACCCAGGGCCGGCGGATGAAAAAAGCCACCCATCGTTGGTTCTTCACGTTGTGGGGTTTCACCGGGCGCGCCCTTTTCCTTTCTTTCGACAGCAGCAGGTACACGACGGGCAGCCCGATCCAGGTCACCAGGAACGAACAGACCAGGGTAATGATCATGGTATTGGTCAGCACTTTGAAATAAGCGCCCGCTACCCCGCTCATCAGCACAAACGGGATAAAGATGACGATCGTACTGATGGACGAACCCAGCATCGCAGGAAACAGGTAATGGACGGCCTTTTGTACCAGGGTGGTGGACGATTCCTCCGGGTGTTCTTCATGCGTGCGGTGTATCTGCTCGACAACCACGATCGCATCGTCGATGATCAGTCCTATTGATGCGGCAATGGCGCCCAGCGTCATGATATTGAAGGTATACCCGATGGCATAGAGGACGATGAGCGTCAGACAGATCGTGATGGGGATGGTGATGAGGATCGTCGTACTGGCTTTCAGACTCCGGAGAAAAATGACGGCGACAAAAATGGCGAGGGCCAGCCCGATCCAAAGACTGTCGGTAACGCTCCTCACCGATGTGTTGACGAAATCCGCCTGGATATAATAAGGCTGGATCGTCACGCCCTCCGGCAATATCTTTTGCAGATCGGCCACCTTCGCGTCCATGGCCCTGGACATATCGATCAGGTTGGCGGCCGGTTGCTTGATGACGGCGACGAGTACGGCCTCCTTCCCATTGGCATTGATCCGCGTGTATTCCACGGCCTCTTTGATCTCCACCGCGGCAATATCCTGCAGCTGGATGATCCTTTTCCCGGTGTTGCGCACGACGATATGCCCGACGTCCTCCCGCGTGTGCACCGTGGCGTCCGTCACGGTAAGATAGAGGAAATGGAAATCCGACAGGTAACCGTTTGACTTGATGAATCCCGTCTGACCGATGGCCGAGTTGAGCATGTCCGGAGTAATGGACAGCGTACTCATCTTCTGCGCATCCAGGACAACCCAGTATTCCTTGGTCTTGCCACCGATGATCCGGACTTCGGATACACCCGCCACCTGCGAAAGGAAAGGCTTGATGGTGTAGTTGGCCAGCATCTTCAGCTCGATCGGCGACCGGTTATGGCTTTCCAGCGTATACCCCATCACCGGCAGGATCGAAGGATTCATCTTTTCCACGGTGATCTGCGTCTCGGGAGGAAGTTCGTTCTTGATCTCGTTGATCCTGGACTCGATGCGCTGCTGGCTGAGGTCGATGTCCGCCTTCCAATCCATGAATGCCGAGATCTCGCAGCTGCCGCGGCTGGTGGTGCTGCGGACATAGTCCAGGTCGGGCACCCGTTTGATGGCGTTCTCCAATGGCTTGGTAACCGTGACCATCATCTTGCTCACCGGTTGAAGTCCGGCGTCCGCGATCACTTTGATCTTCGGGAAGGTGATCTCCGGGAACAACGAGGTCTGCATCCTGCTATAGGCGAACATACCGCCCAGGAGGATCAGGACCAGCGTGACGGTCAGGGGGTTCTTATACAATACGAAGAAGTTCTTCATGGGCTAACCTCCTTCTCCGTCTCTACTCTGACCTTCGCTGTATCCGGGAGTCCATAATTCCCCGTCACCAGTATCCTGTCGCCGGGCGAGAAAATGGGCGACAGGATCTCTACGCGATCCTTCGTTTCCATTCCCTTTTTCACCGGCACTTTGATGGCCGTTGCACTGTCGATCATTTTCATCACCCAGAAGTCGCTCTCCGTCTCATCGGTGAGCAAGGCGGGTTTCGGCAGCGACTGGGTGCTGGCTTTCTCCGTCCGTATCACCCTGACATTGGCGATCAGGTTCTCCGGGATGGCCTTCGACGTGTTGACGCGTATCACCACATTCTGTGTCTGTGAGGCGGAGTCCACCGTGGGCATCACGAGACCGATCTCACCGTTCAACCGGGTGCCGTCCGGCAGCAACAGCACGACGCTCTTTTTACCCAGCACATAAGGACGCAATTCGTAGGGAAGGTCCAGCAGGAAGACAAAGCTGTTCCGATCGCTGATCACGGCCAGTTGCTCCCCGTCCTGGACATAGTCCCCCGGCTGATGGTTCAGCTGGGTGATATAACCGTGTTCGTTCGCCTTTATCGTACTCAGACCGGAAAATTGCAGCGACGAATCGAGGATCTTGAGACTGTTGCCGATGCTCTTGGCCTCCTTGGTCTGGAGGGTGAAAAGCGTCTGGCCCACTTCCACATATTTTCCCGGGTAGACATCCGCCGTCTGCAAATAGCCGTTGGCAATGGCCTTTACATAGCTCTTCTGCAGAAAGGCCGACACCGCGTTCAGCTCGATATAGTCGTCCAGGGGCGCATTGCTCACGCTGGTGACGGTGACGGGCGTCCGCGCATCGACGGAATCCGATGCTTCCGGGGCCTTCTTTTCCGCCGCGGCCGAATCCTTTACGCCACCGGCCGGATCCTTTGCATGACAACCGATCATTGCGCTAGCAACGATCGCTAATAGTATTTTCATCGGTTCCAATAATTGATTTGATTGATGATCTGGAGACGGGTGATCGTATTCTGCGTCAGCAGGTTTTTCGCGTTCAGGTAATTGCCCAGCGCAATGATATAATCCGAGATCTTCGCGTCCCCGGTGCCCAGCAATTTCCCGTTGACATCGATCAGCGCCTGGGAATAACGCACCTGTTCATCGATCTGGCCGATCAGTGCCTCCGTGGCCTTCAATTGCTGCGTCAGCTGCGCTATCTGCTGGTGGTACTGGTTGGTAAAAAAATTCTTATACCCGTTACGTGTCCGCTCGGCGATATCGAGTTTGCTGTATTGCATTTTTCGTTGGTGACCGTCATAGATCGGCATGGTCACCGAAAAGCCGAAACTGACTCCGAAATTTTTGTAAGGCTCATACATCAGCGAGGAAGACCAGCCGCCGTCGGCATAAAGACTGGCTTTCGGCCGGTAACTGAAATCGACGAGCGAACGGGTGTTGCGGAGCTTCAGACTATCCAGTCCGTACTGCCGGAAAAAAACGGAATTGCCGATCTCCGGCAATTGCTGCAATTTGACACCGGGATCCTCCAGCAAGGTGGCGCCTGTATCGGCGATCCCGCAAAGATAGTTCAGGGTGCCATGGTCATTCCGGTACTGGATGTCCAGCTGTTGCAGCAGCAGGCCTTCCTGTTTCAACGTCACCAGGAAGGCGAGGTAGTCGGTTTGACGATACACGTTCTTCTGCGTCAGGTCTTTCAGCAGCCCCTCCTCCCTTTGCAATAGTAAATACACTTCCCGGTTGAACCTCAGCTGCTGAAGATCGCCATAGGCGATGATGTACTGGGCGGTGACGTTCTTTTTCAGGTCCTGCTCGGATATTTTCGAGGTATTGGCCATACCCTGGTTCTGCAGCCGGATGGTCTCATATTGCGCCTCCAGGTGTTTTTGCCCTACCAGGGTTTGGGTGACGCCCACCACCGTGGTGAAATTCCCGCCGTTCGAAATGGCCTGGTCATAGCCCCAACCATTGATCAGCGGTGCGTAAATATTGACGCTCGAACCCGTCACCTGTGGGCGGTAACCCGCCTTTATCAATTGACTGTCAATTCCTCCCGTCAGCACCTGGTTCCGATAGTCGTTCAACAAAGGGCTGTTCTGAAGCGCCTGTCCCAGGTAAAAATCCAGCCGGGTCACCGGCGCACCGCCATAAATGGCGGTATCCGCCTGTTGCGCCCGAAGGACGCTACCCATGCCCAGTATCCATCCAAATAGTAAAAGATTCCGTAACATATTATTTGTCAGGCCCTGAGATGCCCAGACAAAGCTATCCCGCCATCCTGTCGGAATTCTGTAGCACAGGATGCGCCAAATACCCCGTTTTATTCCATGAATTGGATCTCGATCGTATGCACCCCTTCGGTAAAGGCATAATCCAGGGGAAACCGGTAATTATCGCAGATCTGCCTGACAATGGCCAATCCCAGCCCGGTGCCTCCCGAATGCGTCCCTTTGACAAACCGGTCGAATATCGTTGCAGCGTCAAAGCCCAGCTCCGGCCCCGAATTGCTGATCCGGAGATGCTGCGGGCTGAGCAGGATCTCGATCTGCCCGCCATTATAATTATGGCGTATGGCATTGGTCAGGAGGTTGTTGAGTAAGATATCTGCCAGATAGCTGTTCATCGGCACCGGGAGGTGATCGAGTCGCGTATTCACCTGGAGATGCCTGCCTTTCAACGGGTCTTCCAGCTGGGCCAGCTTTTCTCCGATCAGCTGGGCCAGGTCGATGCATTTCGTGTCGGCAAACTGGTTGTTCTCGATCTTCGTCAGCAATAGCAGGGATTGGTTCAGCTGGCGGAGCCGCGCAATGGCATCGTACATGGCCTGCACCGGCTGGTGATGCGCCTCTCCCAGACCGATATCCTGTATCAGGAGATCCAGTTTCGAGTTGATGATCGCCAGCGGCGTCTGCATCTCATGCGAAGCATTGTCGGCGAAGTTCTTCAGGATCTCGTAATCCCTGATAATCTTATTGGTCATTTGCCGGGCCGCATCGTCCAGACTGCGGAACTCTTCGATATCGGTGCTGCCTTCGGGCAGCGGTTCGCGGCTCGACAGATTGAATGCCCGGATATGGTCGAGCGTCCGGTAAAAGGGTTGCCAGATGCGCCGCAGGAGCAGCCGGTTGGCGAGGAACAACACCAGCAGCAGCAGGATGATCATGCCTGCGGTGATGACCATGATCAGTCCGAGCAGGTCTTCCGTCTCCTCTTCGGACTTGGCGATCGACACCGTATATAACTGGTCGCCCGAGCGTATGGAAAAGAGCAGCTCGCGATACGGATGACCCGGATTTCGGTTCCTGGCGCCCGGGGCTTTCCCCGCCGTGGACACCAGCTCTCCCCAGGTGGTATGCCGGAATACCCGCTGCACTGGCGCCGTCGCCGGGATATATTGGATCTGCTGATCGCGGTAGTTCGCCGGCTCGGGAAGATGGTGGTGGTGTTGCACATTATCCAGGATCTCGGCCTCTTCGATCTTGAGCGTATCATCCAGCTGATGCACCAGCACATAGCGCACGGCGAAGAGATACCCCAGGCTGCCGACCACCAGCGCCAGGATGCTGGCTATGATGTTGACCCTGCTGTATTTGGTAAAAAGCCTCATTTGTTGTAATTTAAATAATTTATCCCTACCTTTGCAAGCTCTTTAAAAAGCACTCATGAGCAGCCGCCGGGAATTTGAAATAGCGTTTGTGGGCCTTAAGGCTGGTATTCATGAGTTTACCTATCGGATCACCGATAAGTTCTTTGAGGCTTACTCGCAACAGGATTTCCGGAATTGCGATGCCCAGGTCAAGCTGTCGCTGGACAAAAAGAACTCCTTCATGCTGCTGAAATTTGAAGTCGGCGGCAAGGTGGAGATAGCCTGCGACCGGTGCGGGAACATGCTTCCGCTCGATCTTTGGGATGAATTCAACATCCTGGTCAAGCTCGTGGAAGACCCGGACATCATGAACCAGCAGGAGGAAGACCCCGATGTATATTATGTATCCAAGGGGGAAGGCCATCTGCACCTGTCCGACTGGATCTATGAGTTCATCAACCTCAGCATTCCCATGCAGCGGATGTGCAAGCCGGAAGAGATGGGTGGGCCGCATTGCAATAAGGAGGTGCTGGAGATGCTGAATAAGCTCGACCGGGAAAAGAGCCAACCCGGCAACCCGTTGTGGAAGGGCCTGGAGAAATTCAAGGACCTCGGCAACAGTTAATACAGATATAATTAAAAAATAGAAGTGATATGCCAAATCCGAAAAGACGACATTCCCAGCAGCGCGGTCGCAAGAGAAGAACGCATTATAAGGCTGAGAAAGTGACACTGAGCAAAGACAGCACTACCGGTGAAATACATGTACGCCATCGCGCCCATGTCAGCGAAGGCAAATTATTCTACAAAGGAAAAGTTGTCGCTGAAAAATCTCCCGTCAAGTAATCACTAAGTCTTGCCAATGAATATTGGTCTCGACATGATGGGAGGCGACTTTTCACCGCTGGAGGCGGTGAAAGGCATTCAGTTGTATCTGCGGGAGGCCGGACCGGCCACGCTCTGGCTCATCGGCGATGAAGGACAGATCGGGCCATTGTTGCAGGAACATCGGATTCCCGCCGCCTCGGTCAGGGTCGTCCATGCCGACCAGATCATCGACATGAACGAGCATCCTACGCGCGCTTTGAAAGAAAAGCCGCAGTCTTCCATAGCCATCGGTTTTCACCTCCTGGCGTCCGGTAAAATGGACGCCTTCATCAGTGCCGGTAACACCGGCGCCATGCTGGTAGGGGCGCTCTATAGCCTGAAGCCCATCGAAGGCATCCACCGCCCCACGATTTCCACAGTCATCCCGAAAGAGAATGGCGGTACAGGTGTCCTGCTGGACGTCGGGCTGAATGCCGATTGCAAACCGGAAAACCTCAACCAATTCGCCATATTGGGCTCGCTCTATGCCAGCTGCATACTCGGCATCGAAGAGCCGCGTGTCGGTCTCCTGAACATAGGGGAAGAAGAAGGAAAAGGCAATATCCTGGCACAGGCAGCCTATCCCCTGCTGGCCGCCAACCCCCATATACGTTTTATCGGCAATATTGAAGGACGCGACCTGCTCCTGGATAAAGCCGATGTCATGGTATGCGAAGGATTCACCGGCAACATCATCCTCAAACTGGCCGAATCCCTGTTCGATATCTCCCTCCGGCACCGGATCGAAAGCGAATACTTCGACCGTTTTGATTTTGAATACTATGGCGGCACACCCCTGCTGGGTGTGACCAAACCCGTGATCATCGGCCATGGCATCTCTCGGGAAAGATCCTTTCTCAATATGCTCCGGCTGGCGCAAAAAATGCTCGAGACCGATCTGCTGGGCAAAATGAGAGAAAGCTTTCTTTCCTGATGCGCGACTTCATTCACTATTTCGTCTCCTGGCTGCGCAACAGCTCCCGCCCCGCCCTCCTGCTCACCGTATTTCTCGTTGCCGCGCTCGTCGCCGCCAACTACACCATCGGCATCGAAAGCCGTATCCAGACCCTTCCCTGGTATTTCGCCATTGCCGCATTCTTCGCCTTTTTCAGCCTTGTCCTCTCCCTTGTTTGGGGTCTTCAATACGAATGGGGATGGAAAGAACAAACGGGAACCCCCGTTCCCACCCTGCGCGGCGGACGGATCACGGTCGACACGACGGCCCGGCCCTCCGGTTATTTTCAACCCGGATTCGTCCTGCTGCTTGCCCTCTCGGCACTGTTCTTCTCGTTAAAGATGGTCCACTGGGACTTATCCTCTTTCCTGCCGCATTCGATCGTCTATCCGTGGAACCGCTATACGCTGCTCGTCATCCAGCTGCCGCTGAAACTTATCCTTCTCCTGTTTTTCCTCTATTGCTGCCGCAAAGGCGGCCTCATTGAAGGAGATTCGCTGGCCGCCTCCGTCGGCCTCACTGCCCGCGGTTTCAAACCCGCACCCTATTTCGGGCTGCTGGCGCTGCTCGTCCCGCTGATCGCGCTGGCGTCCACACAACACGACTTCCTGCAGGTCTATCCGAAAGTACAAATACTCGGTTTCCTTAACGGGTATGCACAACCGTCATGGCCCTGGCGGCTGCTTTACGAACTGTCCTATGGTCTCGATTTCCTGGGCATCGAACTCTTCTTCCGCGGCCTGCTCGTCATCGGGGTCCTCCGCTATGCCGGCACCGACGCCATTCTTCCAATGGCCGCCTTCTATTGCACCATCCATTTCGGTAAACCTATGGGAGAATGTATCACTTCCTTTTTCGGAGGCCTCGTTCTCGGAGTACTGGCTGCCCGCACCCGCACCATCCTCGGGGGGCTGATCGTCCACCTGGGCCTGGCCTGGCTCATGGAGCTGGGAGGCTGGTTGGGACATCTGTGGATGCACTGATCTCACTCGCTGCGCAACGCCTTCACCGGGTTATCGGTCGCCACCTTTAATGTCTGCAGTACGATCAACACGATCATCACAAACGCAAGACACCCGACGGCCGCCACGAACGGCCACACCGTGATCGCGATCCTTGTCGCATAATTATCCAGCCAGCGCCGCATCATCCACCAGGCCAATGGGCTGGCGGCCAGTCCTGCAATCATCAATACCGGCAGGTACTCGCGCACAAACAGCCGGATGATTCCCGGAACACTGGCGCCGATTACTTTTCGAATGGCAATCTCCCTGTTGCGTTTGTGAAGGCTGTTGGATACCAACCCGATCACGCCCAGTAACACGATCAGGATGGTCAGCACCGTTGCGGTCTCGGAGGCTTTCCGGAGTCGCAGCTCACTGATATAAAGGGCCTGCAGACTCTCATCCATAAAGGTATATTCGAAGGGAGCGCCCGGCATCAGCTGGGCCCATTTCCCTTGCAGGGCCGCAATTGCGCTTACGATATTCCCGGAGCTCATTTTGAAAGAAAAATACCGGTAGGTCGTGAACCAGCTGACCGGACAAAATACTACAGGCTGGATGGCCCTGTCCATCGTTCCAAATTGGAAATCCCGAACGATGCCGCTGATGATAAAGGTCCTGCCCTGGATACCCAATACCCGCAACTGCTGCCCCAGCGCCTCCCGGGGCGCCTTCCATCCCAGCGATTTCATGGCCGTCTCATTCAACACCAGGTGCGTTGAATCCACCGCCTTTTCCACTCCGTCTGCACGAAAAAAAACACCTCCCGCCAGGGGTATCTGGTAGGTAGACGCGTAATAGTCATCGGTAACCAGGGCCTGAGCAACCACCGCGCTCGCGGAATCCCCGGCTTGTTTGTAGAGGCTCATGCCGCCGCCATTCCTTCCATTGGGTATCTCGTAAGAGAGGGTTACATTTTTTACACCCGGCATCACCGCGAATACATTGCGTATGTTTTCCATTCGCTGTACGCCGGCCGACGACCAATCCCGTGGCAGCTGCGCCGTCAGGATGTATTCTTTATTATAACCGAGCCGGTCGCTGAAGAAAAGGCCGATCTGTTTTGAGATGATCACTGCCCCGACAAAAGCGATCGTCGCAATACCGAATTGAAAACCCACCAAAGCTTTTTTAAGCAAGACGTTCTCCTGCACCGTTCCGGTATTGCCTTTCAGCGCGTCTATCGAAGAAAGAGACGATAAAAGGGTCGCGGGATAAAGACCCGCCAGCCATCCGGTAAAAAGGGTGAACACAACGATCATACCCCAGGCCGGCACAGGCATCGCCGATAAGGACGGTATTTTACTGCCCAGCAGTTCTCCGGCAGATGGAGCCAGCAACCAATAGCCGAGAAGAGCCACGATCATGGAGACCATGGCCAATACGATCGATTCGGTCAGGAACTGTACCCTTAACTGCCGTCTTCTGCTGCCCAGCACTTTTCGTATCCCGATCTCTTTCATACGGGAGGTCGATCGGCTGACCGAAAGGTTGATAAAGTTGATCACTGCCATGACCAGGATGAACACTGCAATGAAGGACAACGTATACAACATTTTCCGAACGGCGCCGCCATTGGTATCGAGATAGTAGGAAGTGAGGGGTTGCACCAATACCCGCTGCTGGGCGACAACCGCGGGATTGCAGTTCAGCCTGACGAGTGTTTCGATGGGAGCTTTCAACGCACCGGGATCGACCCCCTTTTGCAATTCGACGAAGCTCGCAATCGAAGAATTGGGCCAATCCATATTCCTGCCAAAATATAAAAGGTTGGCGGTGGGTACGAAAATGCCATTCTCAAACGCAACAGTGAGTTGGGTGACCGTATTCCGCGACGGCTTTTTCAGGACTGCGGTGACGCGAAAATCCGACCGTTTTCCCGAAAAATTATCGATGGTCAGGTTCTTGCCGACCACATCGGTGGTGCCAAAGAATTTGATCGCCTTATCTTCCGTGATCGCGACGGTGAAAGGTTCGTTCAATGCCGTGCGGGCATCGCCATGCAGCAATGCAAAACCGTACATCGCCAGGACGGTGCTGTCACCTACCTGCAGCCCTTCCCGAAAATGTTTGTCGCCATTGGAGATCACTACGGTAATACCGTCGAATCGGTAATAGTTGGCTACGAGATGGGGGTAATTCTCCTTCAATGCCCGGGCCAGCGGACCCAGCGTCGTCAGCGGGAAACCCATGCCCGGGTTCTTATATTCACTCGTCAGGATGAATTGCCGCTCCGCATTCCGCAACCCGTGATTCACGCGGGTCTCGGTCCAACAAAAGGCTGCGATCAAAAGCGTAAATACCATCCCGATCGACAGACCGATGATATTGATGACGGCATGGAACCGGCTGCGGGCGATGCTGCGGACGGCCGTCTTGTAGTAGTTGGCGAGCATGGAGATACGCGCCATAAAAGGATGCCAAATGTATAATTCCCTGGGCGCCAGCCGCCGGCACGGATGCAGCAAACGCAGAATGTCCGATTTTGTCGCCAGACTGTCCATTTCCGGGCAGGAGCCTGTCCCCGCAGCAACGTATATTTATACAAAACTCCTCCTCATGACCCGGATCATGCTCGCATTCGTTGCTGTCCTCGGCGCCGCCCTCCACGCAAGGGCGCAGACCCCGTCCCGGGACGACCTCGCCCATGCCCTCGTCGGAGAATGGTACAATCGTTATCTCCGCGTCGACCTCAATGGCCCCTCCGGCGCCCGCCAAACCATGGAAGCCGACAGCACCAACTGGGAACAACGACTGCATATCAAACCCATCCACACGTTCTTCCTGGCCGACGGCTCTTATTATTCCGAGTACCGCAACCTGCAGGACAGCCTCGTCCGCAAGTCCACCGGCAGCTGGACCATCGACAAAAGCGACACGCTGGTCATGATGGAGAAGACACCCGAAACAAATACGATGCGGTTGAAACTGACCATCCAGGGGAGACAAGCCACCTTCAGCGGTCTCATCGATTTCGATGGCGAAGGCAAGGCTAACGATGTCTATTACGGCATCCAGCAAAAAAAAGCTACCAACCTGTAAGCCGGATCCTGTTCCCGCATCGGCTCTCGCCTACACTGCGGGCGGCCATCATTTATCTGGCCCCTGCATTACTGCGGGGATCTATCTGCCTACCCTCCGGCGTTGGCTCCTCGCGGAGCCATCGGACGAGCCGTCCTCGACCACCGGTATACGTGGCATTTCAGCATGCAAGGTTTACCCGCGCCGGCGGTCACCCGCCGGCGCCGTGGGCTCTTACCCCACGTTTTCATCCTCACCCCGCAACCACCTTGGCAGCCGCGAGGCAGTTATTTTCTGTGGCACTCTCTGTAAACGCTTTCGCGCCTCCCGGCTATTGACCGGTGCATTGCCCTGTGCTGTCCGGACTTTCCTCCGCCGTGTGAACGGCAGCGATGACCCGGTTGGTAGCGGCTGCAAAGATAAAAAAAGAAGACGGCTACGCAACGTCCGGCTGATAAAAACCATCATAGATACACCGAATATGCCTGCTATGCCCAAATACCTCTGCCTCGTAGCCTTTCTATGGTCTTTGCTGACGACACCCGCAAAAGCCCAGGAAAAAGCCCCCCACTGGTCCATCGGCCTGGCCGCCGGCCCGGCCTTCCCCGTCGGCACTTTCGCCGGCTATCATAGTCCTATTCAATCGTCGGGCGGGGTCAGCATAGGCGGAAACGCCGAGTTGTCCGGCGAATACCGGCTCTGCCCGTCCTTCAGCGTGGCCATGGCTTTCAGTGGTCAGGTGAATCATGGCGCCGGCGTTCCTTACTATCTTACGCAGCAGCATTTTTCCTCGTCGTCCGGAGCCAATACCGGCTTCAATAGCGACTGGCGGATTGCCCGGATCCTTGCCGGCGGCGTATACTCGATCCCGCTTTCA
>Ga0206921_10046_pt1 | contig 32946 bp, 22 predicted proteins | sample Alteio_BWOrgHeat_66_FD_152930 | JGI IMG/M metagenome (GOLD analysis project Ga0206921, IMG submission 152930) | Enriched cells from forest soil in Barre Woods Harvard Forest LTER site, Petersham, Massachusetts, United States -... | ecosystem: Environmental > Terrestrial > Soil > Temperate forest >...
GGCGATGATGACCCCGTCATTGTCTTTTGAAGCCGAGCCATCGAGAACTGTCGAGCTTGCGGGAAGGATGACGGTCTGGTCGGGTCCGCCATTGGCGATGGGCGGCGTGTTTCTGGGCGGGAATACGGTGATGTTCAATGTATCGCTAGCCTTGACGCCGAGATTATCAGTTACCGTGAGAGAGATCGTATAGACGCCGGTAGTCAGGTTGCTGATCACGGGGTTGACCAAAGTGGAATCATTGAACTTATAGGAGGCCGGACCGGAGAGTTTGGACCAGCGGTAGGCTGCAATGGAGCCATCCGGATCGCTGGATTGATTGCCGTTGAGCTGGACGGAATTGGTGGGTAACGTCAGGGTGACATCGTTGCCGGCCACAGCGATCGGCGGGAGATCGGATTTCACCGTCACGGTGACGGAATCTTTCCCTGTGAGCCCGTTGGCGTCCGTGACGTCCAGTTCGAAGATATAAGTGCCGCCGGCGAGGTTGCTCACCGTTGGTTTGACGAGGGTGCTGTCGTTAAAGGTATATTGGGCCGGACCGGAGACCTCGCGCCAGAGATAGGAGACAATGGTTGTATCCCTGTCGAAAGAGGCCGAGCCGTCAAGGGTGGTCGAATCCGTGGGGAAGGAGAGGTTGATGGCGGTGCCCGCGCTGGCGTTAGGCAATATGGGTGGTATGGCCGTTACGAATACGGCAACTGTATCTTTTGCCGTGGCGCCGATGTTATCGGTGACGGTGAGCTCGAATTGGTATATCCCGGCATAGAGATTGGAGACGGTCGGTTTTACGGCTGAAGCGCTGCTGAGGACGAACTGGGTTGGGCCTGCAATCTTTGCCCAGCTGTATTTGGCGATCGTTCCGTCAGGGTCAAGCGAAGCCGAACCGTCGAGCTGGACGGAATCGACCGGCAGGTTAACGGTAAGATCGGGACCGGCGTTGGCGATAGGGGGAGTGTTGTTAAATCCAGTCGTCCCTACGGTGACTTTGAGCGTACTGGTTGCGACGGCGCCACCGTTGTCGGTAACGGTCAATTGGAAGATATAGGTCCCGGAGTTCAGGCCCGTGATCGTGGTAGAAACGGCGTTCGGTGTAGAGATGGTCGCAGGAGCCGGACCCGACAACTGTTGCCAGCTGTAGCCCGAGATGGAGCCATTCGGATCATGAGAACCCGAACCGTTGACGGTAACCTGATTTACCGGCAGGTTGATGGATTGATCGGGGCCTGCGACCGCGACCGGCAGCTGATTTAAAGTGCCTGATTTCGCCGACGCGAGCTCCGTGAGTGTAAAGCCGTTGACGTAATTGTAGCTGCCGACGATATTGATGGTGATCTTTCCGGCGGTCGGGGAAAGGTTGTTGAAGGTGACGGGGTTGGAAAAATTGTTGTTGACGGCGATGGTTACGCTGCTGCTGCCGATGGACCAGGTATTCGGCTGGCCGCCGGACCGGGTATCGTAGGCTACGAAGTTGTATTTATTGTTGCTGTCAAGACCGGAGATCACGAGGGTTCTGGGATTGTAAAAATAGCTGGCTGTTCTCCCTACAATGGCAGGGCACATGGTGACCGGGTAGTTTGTGCCGTTGTCCGCCACGGCCGTGTTTGCGCTGAGCACTGCTTTGATAACAGATGCCGTTCCATCAGTGTAGGCGAATGCGGTGGATGTCAGGCTGCTGGTGACGTTCCAGTTGTTCCAGCCTGTGCCGGCCGGGTTGGTGCCTCCATAGACGTTCACCTGCACCAGTTTGGGCAGGGGGTTGACGAAGACGGAAACGGTATCTCTTCCGGTCGCACTGCTGTCATCCTGTACGCTCAGTTCGAACTGGTAAACGCCGGCCGTCAGGTTACCCGCGGTAGAGGTTGAAGCATTGGGGCTGGCGATGCTGCTCTGCGAAGGGCCGTTCAGCTGGCGCCAGTGATAACTGATGATCACTCCGTCGGTATCGGAGGAGGAGGCGCCATTCAGGGTAACGCTATTCGTGGGGAGGCTGATCGTCTGGTCCGCGCCCGCCCTCGCGATAGGAGGTATATTTGGGAAGGGGTTGACCACACGGATATTGACTGTACTTTTTGCCGTGCTGTCCAGGTTGTCGACGATGGAAAGCTGGAATTGGTAGGTCCCCGGGCGGAGATTGGAAGCGGTGGTCGTCGCCGCAGCCGGATTGGCGATGACCGACTGGGTCGGGCCCGACAATTGGGTCCAGGCATAGGTTTCGATCGCTCCGTTGGGGGCGAAGGAGCCGCTGCCGTTGAGCGTGGCGACGGATTGCGGGAGCAGCAGCGTGGTATCCCTGCCCGCGTTTGCGACGGGAGGAACGGCCGCGTTGGGATTGATCACGAAAATATTTTGGGTAGCGGTAGACGTGAGGCCGGCGGAATCGGTGATGGTGAGTGCGAAGCTGTATTTGCCCGCAAGAAGCCCGGAGAGCACCGGGTTGGCCGCGGATGCATTGGAGATCGTAAATTCTGAGGGACCGCTGATCTTTGTCCATTGATATGTCAGGGATTCGTTCTGCGGGTCGGTGGAACGGCTGCCCGACAACGGTAGCGAATTCGCGGGCAGGACGATCGAAGTATCCTTTCCGACGATAGCTTTGGGGGGATAGAATCGTGCGTATTGCAGCATCCATTCATAGATGTTCTTTCCATTGGGTCTGAAGTTCGGGTTGAATACCACCGTAACGGTCGTATCGTGGCTGAGGCCCGGGACCAGCGTGAGGACCGGAGGGATCTTTGGGTTCAGGCTGTCCAGTTTGGCCACGAAAGTGATATCGGTACCATCCGGTGCGGTCTGGTCGGCGCTGCTGTGGATGGCCCATACCGCGACATTGGCGCCGACAATGAACTTGGCAGTAGTATCGTAGAATGGAAGGTTGTAAGCCGCGACCGGGACCATAGCCGCCAGGCGATTGGCCTGGGTAAGGTTGAAGGGCGCCTGCCAAACGGCATTCCCGCCCAGGCTATATCCTGTCAGGTAGAGACGGTAGGTGTCGACGCGGTAATGGGCGAGTACATAATCAATCACGGCCTTTACGTCCTGGGGCGTAGTAGGGTTCACCTTAAACTGCGGCGTGATGGCTATGAAAGAAGCGGTATCTCCATAGGGCGTCACGATGGAAGTGGGGAACGTTCCCTTGGAAATATATAAGGGTATACCTTCTACCTTAGCCAGATTGGCCAGCGATGCCGCGCTGCCGTCGCCGAAGGAAGCGCCTCCGTGGATATAAACGATGGTGGGATATTTCTTTGTCGTATTGGTGCTGTACCCGGCAGGCAGGTATTCCGTGTAGCCTCCGCAGTTGTTGTCGATATTAACGGTAATGGGGGTATACGTCTGGGATCTTGCGGCGAGACCGAAGATGACGCAGCAAATGACCAAAAGGAAGGTCCTGGTAATAACGCCTAAGCCGGTTCTCATGATAGAGGGTTTTAAATTTCTTCGGGGTCCAAAAAATCAGGTGATGACGGGAGGTAAGTTTGCGTATCCTTTGGCAAGATGAGATACGGTATGCACAATGCAAAGATTCGTTTTATTGGGTGTTTTTCAAAAAAATAGTTGCCCACATCGGTGTGAATTCGGGTGGTCGTGGAAGGCTATACATATAGATGAATATGCGTATATTTGAAGATTCACAGGATTAAAATTGTGTTCATGTCCCGGATCATGGCGATCGATTATGGGTTGAAGCGAACCGGCATAGCCGTTACCGATCCGTTGCAGATCATCGCCACGGGGCTCACGACGGTGGAGTCGCCGAAGCTGATCGCCTTTTTGAAGGAGTATATGCGTGCGGAGGCGGTGGAGCTGATCCTGATCGGGGAGCCGAAGAACTGGGATGACAGTGATACGCATGCGACGCCGCTGGTGCGGGAAGTGATGAAGCGGTTGCAAAAGGAATTCCCGGGTATTCCCCTGCAGCCGGTGGACGAACGGTATACCTCCAAAATGGCGTCCCGCGCCATGATCGATATGGGGATGAAGAAGAAACAACGCCGGAATAAGGCGTTGGTGGATGAGATAGCGGCTACGATCCTTTTGCAGGAATGGCTGGGTCGGGCAGGGCAATAATTTGTATATTTGTTGTTATGATTTTACCAATTGTAGCATATGGGACTCCGATCCTCCGGATGGTCAGCAAGGACATCAGTCCCGACTACCCGGATCTGACCAAACTGATCGAAGACATGTGGGAGACGATGTATTCGAGCAATGGCGTTGGGTTGGCGGCGCCGCAGGTCAACAGGGATATCCGTCTTTTCGTCATGGATTCGCAGCAGATATTCGAGAACCTGGAGGAGAACGAGAAGGACAAATACCCGGATGGTCCCGGCATCAGGCAGGTGTTCATCAACGCGCATATTACCGAACTGAATGGGGAGGAATGGGCATACAACGAGGGCTGTCTGAGCATACCAAAGATCAGGGAGGACATCGTCCGCAGCGAGGAAGTGACGCTGGATTATGTGGATGAGCAGTTTGAGCCGCATACGGCTACATTCAACGGGATTACGGCCCGCATCATATTGCACGAATACGATCATATCGAGGGGAAGCTGTTTATCGATTACCTTAAACCGCTGAAGCGCAAATTGCTGAAGGGCAAGTTGGACGATATCACGAAGGGGAAGATCAGCGTGGATTATAAGATGAGCTTTCCCCGGTGAGCGGGGGGCGGGTGGTATAAGCCCGCCATTTGTTGATAACGGCTTTCATGTCTTCCGGCAGCTGACTCTCGAAGAGCACCTCCTTTCCGGTGCCGGGGTGGATGAACCCGATGGTTTTGGCATGCAGGGCCTGTCTCGGGCAAAGGGCAAAGCAATTGTCCACGAACTGCCGGTATTTGCTGAAAACGGTGCCTTTCACGATCTTGTCTCCTCCATAGGTTTCGTCATTGAAAAGCGGATGGCCGATATGCTGCATATGCACCCTGATCTGGTGGGTGCGGCCGGTTTCGAGGACACATTGCACAAGGGTGACATAACCGAAACGTTCCAATACTTTATAGTGGGTGATCGCTTCTTTCCCGTGTTCGCCTTCGGGATAGGCATCGAATAGTTTGCGAAAACGTTGGTGGCGACCGACATGCGCCACGATGGTACCGCTGTCTTCCAGGAGGTCGCCCCATGCGAGGGCGATATATTGGCGGCTGACCGTATGATCGAAGAATTGTTTGGCGAGGCTGCGGACGGCCCTTTCCGTTTTAGCGAGCACCATCAGCCCGCTGGTATTTTTGTCGATGCGGTGCACGAGGCCCCATCGGGGTAGTGTTTCCTCGCTGATGGAGTTGTTTTCCCGGAGGAGGTACCAGGCGACGCCATTGATGAGCGTGCCGGTATAATTTCCGCTGGCGGGATGAACGACCAGGCCCGGCGGCTTGTTGATGATCATCACCTCTTCGTCCTCGTATTCGATATTGAGGGGCATCTCCTCGGGAACGATCTGTTCGCCGGGCGGTTCCTTATCCGAATACAGGACGATCTCGTCCATCGGCCTTATCTTGTAATTGGGTTGTACCTGCCGGTTGTTGACGAGCACCATGCCTGCATCGAGGGCCTTTTGGATCTTGTTGCGGGAAGCGTGCTCGATGCGCTGCACCAGGAACTTGTCGATGCGCAAGGGCTCCTGTCCCTTGTCGACCTTCAGGTTCAGCCGTTCGTAAAGCTCTTCGGACCCATCACCGCCGGGGTTCTCCTCCCCTTCATTATCGCGGTCCCGTTGTTGAGGCATAGTGCAGATTTATGCAAAGTTACTAAATCGTACCTTTGTGCGTTATGAGCATGCAAAAAGTCGTCTTCAGGGACCTTGGAATAATGGATTATCGCGAGGCCTGGGAATACCAGGAAACCCTGCTCCGGGAGAATGTGCGGATAAAGACCGAGGCGCGCCAACAGGATACGACACATTATCTTCTGTTTGTGGAGCACCCGCCCGTATATACGCTGGGGAAAAGCGGCGACGCGACGAATATCCTGATCGATGACGCCGTCATGCAGGAGAAAGGGGTGCAATTCTTTCATACCAATCGTGGAGGGGACATTACGTTTCATGGTCCGGGTCAGCTGGTCGGATACCCGATACTGGACCTGGAAAAATTCAATACCGATCTGGGCTGGTATCTGCGGAATCTCGAAGAGGTGGGTATCCGGGTGCTGGCCGATTATGGTATCCGAGGGGACCGTTCGCCGGGAGAGACCGGCGTCTGGATCGAGCCAGATGTCAGGGGGAAAGCCAGAAAGATCTGTGCGATGGGTGTGCGTTGCAGCCGTTGGATCACCATGCATGGGTTTGCTTTCAATATCAATACTGATCTTTCCTGGTTCGGGGACATCATCCCTTGCGGAATCCCGGACAAATCCGTCACTTCGCTGCAAAAAGAGCTGGGGCATTCCGTCGAACCCGAGGAGGTGAAGATGCGTTGGCGGACACGGTTTGAAGAGGTGTTCGGGGTGATGTTCAATTAAAATTCCTTCGGGATATAGAATTTATTCTTTTCCTTCAGCTGATCGCCATCATAGAGCTCGAAATAGAACCATCCGTAATGATGGAAATTCGTCTTGTCGACGATGAGCGCGGAGTCCCTGATCTCCGAAAGCTCGAAAAGCAGCTTTTTATCTTCGTCGAAGAACTTCACAGCAAAATGCTTTTTTGCCGCCTCCGGCAGCATTACATGGATGTTACCGTATTTTCCGGTATATACGTAGGGCGAAGCTTTATACACTTCTTTGGCAATAAAGGGTCTGATCAGCAGGGTGTCGCCGTCGATGAAGATGAGTGTGTCCCTGGTATGGCGCAGGATCGAATCCCTATAGGTCTGTATCCGGGCGCCGACGAGCGGACCGAGCAAGCTATCCCCCTTTCTGACGAAAACCGTATTCGATAAGGACAGCTCGGGCAGCTGGTGGATGGCTATGGGAGGGCTGAAGCGGGGTTTTCCCTTATCGCCGTCCGGGGCCATATACAGCAGGCGGTTGTCGGCGGGGACGCCCGCCGAGGCTTCTTCCGCCTTGTCGGCTGCAACGGCTGCCGGGGTGACCCCGGTGTTGCTGACGGGACGTTTCGACGCCGTGAAGAAATATTTTCCATTGTCGAGGACGACGAAGAGGCGATAGTAATAGTTGGGGTGATCGGCCTTGCTGTCTACCGCGCCGTTCTCGGGGAGTTTTGGGTCCTGAACGGTGATCAGGGTGGTGAAATTCTTTAGGCTATCGGGCGAGCGCTGGATACTGATCTGGGAAACAACCGGATACCTGTTGTGCCAGCTGACGAGTATTTTGCCTGGTCCGCGGGCCGCGGCGGTAAACCGCGGGAGCGTGTCCTGCGCCCGTAAGAGCACTGTAACGAGCAGGCCAGCAAACAGTAATCCAACGGACTTAGGCATAAATCGCATAACGCATCTATTGAAAAGATGTTTTCGGTGGCTTTAAAAATATTGCATGAATGACAAATTTGGGGCCTAAAAGATCAGTTGTCCCGGCCGAAGTGAGCGGTTGCCTTGCAAACCTCCGCTATGGATGATCAATAAGCGGGAATGGGCAGGAAAAAAGCGGGTGGCGACAATATTCCACAGGGCATAGAATAATTTACCGGTATAGACGATATCGGTCGGTACGCCGGAATGCCGGTAAAACCCGTTCATAAAATCGAGCAATTCCTGCGGATGCCGGGCATAGCCGCCAAAATGGTAGCCGGGAAGCAGGATCGCGCGTTTGAGCTGTTCGGGTGTAAGAAAACCATCGCGGTCGATATCGGCTATGGCCAGGATGCCCTTCAATACAGGTATGCCTATGACAGAAGTGCCGGGGCATGCCGCCCGGACGAGGCCCATCCAGGTGGTGCCCGTGCCGATGGCGCAAAGGATATGCGTGTAGACGGAGGCGTCTATCCGGCGCAATATTTCTTCGCTGCCGGTGATCCCGGGCAGGCCTCCCCCTCCTTCCGGGATGATATATGCGCCGGGGTAGCGATGATAGAGGTCCTGCAGGAAATTTGGCTGCGCTTTTGCTGCGTAGCGATGTCTGGAGACGAATTCGAGATGCATGCCATAGGCGGCCGCCTCCAGCAAGGTTTCGGAGAGAACGCCCGGTCTTTCGCCCCGGACAATGCCAATGGACCTTCTGCCTGTTTGTTCGGCGGCAAAGGCGGTTGCAACGAGATGATTGGACCAGGCGCCGCCAAAGGTAATGATCGGAGCGCCGGGTGCAGCAGCATCCAAATGCCGGTGCAGCTTGAACCATTTGTTGCCGGACACCACCGGGTGGAGCAAATCGAGACGCAGCACATCGATGGACAATTGTTGTGCGGATGGATCGGGCAGGTGCAATCGATTGATCGGCGGCTCTGTGAATGATGGATGATTCAAGGTATTGTTTTAATTTCGTGTCCTAAATTAAAATTACGATAAATGCAACCAACCCTTTTGATCCTGGCCGCCGGCATGGCTTCCCGGTATGGAAGTATGAAGCAGATACAGGGCTTCGGACCCAGCGGAGAAACGATAATGGACTATTCGATCTATGATGCGATCCGTGCGGGATTCAAAAAGGTAGTCTTCATTATCCGGAAGGATTTCGCCGATGACTTCCGGAACATTTTCGAGCCGAAGCTGAAGGGCAGGATTGAGATCGACTATGTCTTCCAGGATCTGCATGATTTCACGGGCGGATTTGCCGTACCGGCCGAGCGGACGAAGCCCTGGGGAACGGCGCATGCGGTGCTTTGTGCGAAAAATGCGATCAGGGAGCCGTTTGCCGTGATCAATGCGGATGATTTTTATGGCCGCGATGCTTTCGAGAAAGCCTATGGTTTTCTGACGGGTCCCGTCAGTTCCAGCCAATATTGCATCATCGGGTACGAACTGGCCAAGACCCTGTCCGATAACGGTACGGTCAGCCGCGGCGTCTGCCAGGTGGATGCGTCCGGCAACCTGGTATCTATAGCCGAGCGGACCAAGATCTACCAGGATGGGAATAAGATCACCTATGAGGAAGGCGATAAGAAATACGAGGTTCCTTTCGATTCAAAGGTATCCATGAATTTCTGGGGTTTCGATCCTTCCGTTTTCGCCTATACGGAGCAATTGTTCCACGCGTTTTTGAAGGAGCAGGGGACGAATCCCAAGGCGGAGTTCTTCATCCCGATCATCGGGGACCGGTTCATCAAAGAGGGAAAGGGCGTCATCAAGGTGATCCCGACTGCGGCGCAATGGTTCGGGGTAACATACAAGGAAGATGCACCCGACGTACAGGCGAGTTTGAATGCGCTGATCGCGAAGGGAGAGTATCCCTCGAGCTTATGGGAGGCTTAATTCCGTTTTACGATAAAGATATAATCCTGGATCCTTTTGAGCTGTTGCTTGCGGTCGAGCCCTTTGAGGGAAGAGTTCAACTGGATGTGCAGATGGCTCAGCGTGCTGTCGGTCTTTTGCAGCGTGCTGTCGCTCTTAATCGAATCGATCGCCTGGAAGATATTCTTCGAGCGAACCGCGAAGACCATTCCCTGGGCATTTTGCTGGGTGGAAGTCACAATACCCACGACCTCACCGTCATTGTTCAGCACCGGCGTGCCGCTGTTCCCGGGGTTGGCTGCAATGGTAAGCTGGAAAGAGGTCGTATCGCCCTGGAAACCCGTTGCTGCGCTCATATAACCTTTACCATACACGATTTCGGGCCGGGGATAGCCGAGGGTAAAAAGATCCTCGCCCAGATCGGCGCCTGTCTTACTGATGCCATAGGGAAGTCCGTTGAACGAATGGTAGGAAGTATCTTCTATCTTTAGCAGCGCCAGATCGACCTGGGGGTCGAGTTGAATGATCCGCGCGTGGTATTCGCCGATGGAATTCTGTACATCTACCACAGATGCATTCCTCACAACGTGTGCATTGGTGAGAAGATAGCCTTTCCCGTCGATGAGGAAACCCGTGCCGCCGCGATCGAAGGTAGGCGGTTGCTGTACAGAATTGAGCTGGGTTTTGATGTTGTTGATCTGATTGCCCTGTTGCTTGATGGTTCCGATCAGGTATTCGACTGTAGCAGGTTGGACCTTGGGTGTCAACAGGGAAACGAGGCCGCTGATGGCAAGGGCAGTGATGCCTGCGATGCAGGCGGCGACGAAGACGGTCTTCTTGTATTTTTTCCAGAGCGTTACGACGACGGCATTGCGCGGTTGTTCGATTTCTCCTTTTTCCGCCAATTTGAGATGCACGTCGTGCAACTGGGTTTTTATCCGGCGTATCTCGCCGTATTGATTCATGTGGTCCAGGAATAAGGAATGTTCTACGACCATCTGGTCGACCTCCGGATTGGTGGTCCGGACATGCTCGAAGAGCGCTTTTTCCTCGGGCGTCATTTCTCCGCGGAGATAGCGTTCGACGGCGTCTAAAAGGGTGGTATCCTGCATCCTCTATTTTTTAAACTGAGTGAATATTTTTTTCAACCGCATCAGGCATTTGTATTTTTGATTCTTTGCGTTATCCGCGTTGGTATAGCCAAAATCGCCTGCAATTTCGACCATGCTTTTCTTTTCCAGGTAGTAGGCTTCGAGTAGGCTTTTACAGGGCTCACCCAGGTGGTTCATGGCTTGTTCCATGATCCCGAAATCCCTGTTGCGTTGCTCGTGTCTTTCGAGATCTTCTTCTACCGGCATCGTTTCTTCGAGACCTTCCACTTCAGGGGACACCCGTTGCAACTGATGCAGGCGTTTGAGCCACAATCTCCGGCATACCGAATAGAGGTAAGTCTTGAGCTGGCTGTTCAATTCAAAAGAGCCCGTTTTCACTTTTTCATAGAGCACGATCATGGCTTCCTGGAAAATGTCGCGCGCATCGTCGGGATAGCCGCTGTTTCCCAGGATCATGGACTGCACCATATTGTAATGCTGTTTGTAGATCGTTTCGATGGCCTGCCGGTCATTTTTAGCCAATCCTTCGAGCAAGTCTTGTTCGGTGGTTGCTGTCCTCACGCTTGTGCTTTCTTTAATACCCAAATTAAACATTCGTAACCCAAACTATCGTGAAAAATATCAAAATAACGGGATTTAGCGCTTTGAAGCCAACCCGTATGCATTATATAAAAAAATATATAAAAATCATTGATTTTTGCGGGTTACTTTTTATTCTCCCGTGGTATTAACCACGAAACCATTCAATTAACGTCAAAACAATCACAAATGAAAAAGTTCTTTTTTGTAGCAGCAATCGCCGCGTTCGCAGCTTGTAACAACAGCGCCAGCACTGAAGCTAAGGCCGACTCCACTAAGATGTCCGCTGACTCCACCAAGATGTCCGCCGACTCCACCAAGATGGCAGCTGATTCCACTAAGATGGCTGTTGACAGCGCAAAGAAAGACAGCACCAAGAAGTAATTATTTATAGGCAAGTGATCGTTAGGGGCTATCCTGGTTTCAGGGTGGCCTTTGGCGTTTATGGCCGGGTCATGGGGTGTCGGGTGTCGCCGGCCGTGCCCGTTTTGGCCGGGTCATGGGGTATTGGATGTTGCAGGTCGTGCCGGCGCCGGCAGGAAGCCTGTGAGCAATCCGAGCAGCGGAAGGAAGGCGCAGAGATGGAAAACGTGTGCGATGCTGGTACTATCGGCGAGGCGTCCGAGGACTGCCGCGCCGATGCCTCCCATACCGAAGGCCAGGCCGAAGAAGAGACCGGAGATCAGTCCCACCTTCCCGGGAAGCAGTTCCTGCGCATAGACGAGAATGGCGGAAAATGCCGATGACAGGATAATTCCGATACCCACCGACAGGACGCCCGTCCACAAAAGGTTGGCATAGGGGAGCAGCAGGGTGAATGGCGCCACACCCAGTATCGAGAACCATATCACATATTTCCTTCCGAAACGGTCTCCGAGCGGTCCCCCGATGACCGTCCCGGCCGCGACTGCAAAAAGAAAAACGAAAAGCATCATCTGAGAAGTCTGGACGGACACATGGAATTTATCGATGAGAAAGAAAGTGTAGTAGCTGCTCATGCTGGCCATATAGAAATATTTGGAGAAAATGAGTATGAGCAGGATGGCCAGCGCAAGGGTAGTGCGGGAGCGCGAAAATGGGGTTGCCGGAGCAGGAGGGGCGGTGGTGCGGTGTTTCCTGGCGCCGAGATTTCGGCTATACCAGGCGCCTGTCCTGAGCAGGATGACGAAGGCCAGCAGCGCGAATGAACCAAACCACAGGATATGGGATTGTCCATAGGGAGCTACGATCTGCGCCGCAAGCAGCGGGCCCAGCGAGGCGCCTGCATTTCCACCCACCTGGAAAACGGATTGGGCCATCCCACGGCGACCGCCGGAGGCGAGGTAGGCCAGGCGGGATGCCTCAGGATGGAAGATCGAGGACCCGACACCGACGAGGGCCACGGCGAGCAATACCAGGGGGAAGGTGGCGGCTTGTGACAACAAGGCCAGGCCCATGCCGGTGAAACACATGCCGGCCGCGAGTGAATAGGGTTGTGGTCTTTTGTCCGTATACAGACCTACGAAAGGCTGCAGCAGCGAAGCCGTCAGCTGAAAACAAAAGGTGATCAATCCCAGCTGGCTAAAATCCAGTCGCAGCGAACGTTTCAGCAACGGATAGGTGGATGGAATGAGGGACTGCATAGTATCGTTCAGCAGGTGGGAGAAACTGATGGCCAGCAGAATGGGGAATACCGTTTTCCTGACGGCGGATCCGGCGGCCGTTATGGCAGGGGATATATCCAGGGGATTCTTCATTTCTTTACGCCAAAACCATATTCTTCATAAAGGGTGCGGAAGATGCCGGAGATAAAGGTCTGTCCGGCGGATAGATCCAGGTATACTTTGCGGATCTCTTCGATGGGTTCGAGCCTGTGCACGTATGCGTCGATGCCGGCGACCTGCATATTTTCGATGATCAGCGGATCGTAAGCGCCGGAATAGAGCATGATCGATGGCCGGCCGAAGCGGTCGATCAGTTCCTTTGTGGTCTGCTCCAGGTCGTTGGACCAAAGGTCCTGTATCAATCCGATGATGACGAGATCGAAGGTCATGCCGGCGTAGGCTTTTGCCGAGAGTGCGGTAAACACATTTCCGCAATAGGCCACGGAGGCCGATGGGTTGACGGACCGGAATACTTCCTGAAATGCGAGGGGTATCAACGGCAAATCATCAATGACGAGGATTCGATCCAGCCGCCCGGCATGGTGGTGTGTTACAGAGGGCATGTGCGATTTTATGATTTGCTATGGTTTCGGATTTGCCAGGGGACTTCGACAAATATATAAAAATAAAAATACACAGGCATAGTTTCTTTGCACCGATATTTGCTGGTTGGAGGATCAAATATGCGTATCGCGATCAATGGAATGGGACGGATAGGCCGGTTGCTGACGCGGCGGCTGCTTGAGCTCGAAGGCATCGAACTGGTCGCCGTCAATGACATCATGGAATCGGAGAACCTGGCTTACCTCTTGAAGTATGATTCCGTGTATGGCACCTTATCTTCGGCGGTGACTTATCACGAAGGATATCTGATTGCCGGAACGAAAAAGATCGCGGCTTTCCGGAACGAGGACCCCTCTGCGTTGCGCTGGGGAGAACTGGGCATCGATATTGTATTGGAATGTTCGGGCCGGTTTACAAAGGGAGATGCCGCGACGATACACCTGTCGTCCGGTGCGCGAAAGGTATTGCTTTCTACTACGGGCTCGCCGGATATTCCCTTGCTGATCTATGGGTTCAACCAGCACGCGTTGACTGCCGGGACGGACATTGTCTCTCCGGGCGGATGCATGACCAACTGTACCACGCATCTGCTCCATCTGTTGAACGAGGTGGGTATCGAATCTGCGCAGGTGAACATCCTCCATTCCTATACTTCGCGGCAGGAACTGGTGGATGCGCCGCACCGGCAGTGGCGCCGCGGCAGGGCCGCGGCGGAATCGATCATCCCCGTCGAGATAGACCTCGCGACATCCCTGGAGAGGCTGATGCCTTCGCTGAAGGGGAGGGTCGCCACCGTATCCACGCGGGTACCGGTGGCCAATGGCGCCATGGCCGATGTCACCGTGCAAATGAAGCGGGAGACGCCGGCAAGCGAGATCAATGCGCTGTTCCGGGATGCTGCGCAGGGCGTATATAAGGGGATACTGGAATATACCGAAGAGCCGCTGGTGTCGCTGGATATCAAGGGGGACACACATTCCTGCGTTGTGGATGGCGGCCTCTCCGCCTCGGCCGGGCGCCAGGTAAAGGTCATCGCCTGGTTCGATAACGAATATGGGTATACGAGCAGGATGATCGACTGGCTTTTTTACTGGAAGCGATTCCTTTGAGCATCATCAAACTATTTATATGACCCTTGTTAGCCGACGACTGGCCTCCATCGACGCCTTCCGTGCGATAACTATGTTTTTCATGATCTTCGTCAACGACCTGGTGCTGGACTTCGGTGTTCCGGACTGGCTGGAGCATGCGCGGGAAGGTGAAGACCGGCTGGGTTTCGCCGATACTATCTTTCCTGCTTTTTTGTTTATCGTCGGCGCCTCGATCCCCCTGGCCATCCGGCATGGGCGCGAAAAAGGTGTTTCGAAACAGACCACGGTAGTGCATATCCTGCGCCGGAGCGTGGCCTTGCTGGTGATGGGTTTTTTCCTCGTCAATTATGAAGAGTACACGACGGGGCCGGCATGGATATCGAAATTCGCATGGCTGCTTATCGTGACTGTGGCCTTCTTTTTTATCTGGCTGGTATATCCGAAGGAATGGCCCGCGTGGAAAAAAGGGATCTTCCGGGGTTTAGGCATCGCGGTATTGGCGGGGATGGCCTGGATTTATAAGGGCGGCTCGCCAGAACACCCGGCATGGATGCAAACGCATTGGTGGGGCATCCTGGGGCTTATCGGCTGGGCGTATCTCACCTGCGCATTGTTGTACCTGGTGATGGGTGACAGGCTGCCATTGCTGGGGATCGTCTTTTTGTATTTCCTCGGTTTTTCGATCGCGGATTGTTCCGGCTGGAGGGAGATCAGGCATGCGTTGCCTTATCTTTCTCTCGGGGGTAGCGGAGGATTGTCCGCCTTTACCATGGCCGGGGTGATGACGACGGTCTTCTACCGGCGGATGTCGGAACAAGCGAAGGCGGTAAAAAGTTTGTGGATCCTGGCGGCATGGGTGCCCGTTTTGGTGGCTGCGGGGTTTTTGCTGAGGCCGTTGAAAGGCATATCGAAGCTGGAGGTGTCGCCTTCCTGGATACTCATCTGTACGGGCATCAGCATCGCCTGTGTGGTTGTACTCGCTTATATCGTCGATGTTCAGGGTAAAGAACGTTGGTATCGCCTGATCCGTCCGGCGGGAACGGTCACGCTGACCTGTTACCTGTTGCCGGATATCCATTTTGCCATCATCAAGCTGCTGGGACCGGCATGGCAACTGCCCGAGGTTTTGCGTACCGGGGTGATCGGGGTGGGCAAATCGCTGGTCTTCGCGTTCCTGATCGTGTTGCTGACGGGGGTATTGGAGAAGAAGATCAGGCTGTCGGTTTAGCGGATGGTGAAATCGGCTGCCAGCTTTTCGTCGCGTGAATCGCTGCCGAGGATGAGCCTGTATTTTCCCGGATAGACTTTCCATTGATTTGTAGCCGGATCCCATTTTTTCAATTCGCTGAGCGGGATCGCTAATCGGAGATCGAACGACGATCCCTGGCTAACCATCCGAATTCGGCGGAAGCATCTCAACTCTTTTTTGGGCATGCGGTCTATATCCGGGTATTCCAGATAGACCTGGACGATCTCCTCCGCGTCCCGGGCTCCTGTGTTGCTCACGGTGATGGAGAAGGTGAGGGTATCTTTTGCCGCAACCTGTTTTTTGGGCTGCTCATGCCAACCATAGGAAAAAGAAGAATAGCCGAGACCGTATCCGAAAGGATATTGAACGGGACCGTCGTAATACCGGTAGGTCCTGCCTTTCATGCTATAGTCGCTATATGGAGGCAGGTCGGATGTGGACCGGTAGAAAGTGACGGGCAGGCGTCCGGAGGGCGAAATCTTCCCGAACAGGATATCCGCGAGCGCGTTGCCGCCCTGTTCCCCGGGATACCAGGCCAGGAGGATGGCATCGGCGTAGGGCGCGATCGGGGCCAGGTCTACTGCGCTGCCGGCCGTGACGACGACGATCAGGGGCTTGCCGCCGATGGCTTTGCGCAACGCCTTTACATAGGCGATGTGGGCGGCGGGCAGGCCGAGATCGGTGCGATCGCCTCCGTGGGGGGCGAGGAAGGCGTCCCCTTCTTCTCCTTCCATCACCGGGGTGAGACCGATAACGGCGATGGTCGCCTGACAATTGGAGGCGGCCCAGGTGCCGCCGAAGTGGATGGAATCCCTGTAGTCGCAGCCCTGGTCGTATTCTACGTGGACGCCGGGCCCGGTGGCGGCCGTGATGCCTTCGAGAAAGGTCACCATCCGGGAGGAGACGCCATGATAATTGCCGGCCAGCGCGTCGAACGAAAATGCGTTGGGGCCGACGACCATCAATGACTGCAGCGAATCGAGGCGAAGAGGGAGGGCGCGATTTTCATTTTTTAGAAGGGCCATGCTTTCCGCAGCCATTGTACGGGCGAGTGAAATGTGGTAGTCGTTATGGACGCTGTCGGCCCCATAACCGCTGAAGGGGACGTCGGTCCTGTTGTCGAAAAAGCCGAGCCTGAGTTGTGTGCGAAGCAGGGGCGCCAGCGCAGAGTCGACATCCTGCCGGGTGAGGGCGCCGGTTTCAACGGCCTTGAGCACATCCTGCTGGAGGACGTCCGAGCAGTCGAGATCGACCCCCGCCCTGATGGCGGCTGCGGCTGTTTCGATGGGGCCGGGCAGGACCTTATGACGTTCGAAGATATCGTCCAGCGCACCGCAGTCCGTGACGACATGTCCTTTGAAATGCCATTCGTCGCGAAGGATATGATGGAGGAGGGTGGGTCCCGTGCAGCAGGGTTCACCGTTGACGCGATTGTAGGCGCACATGACGGATTCCACGCCTGAGTCAACCAATCTTTTGAAAGCATACAGGTAGGTTTCCCGAAGATCTTTTTGGTCGACGATCGCGTCGAAAGTATGGCGGAGGGATTCGGGGCCGCTGTGTACGGCAAAATGTTTTGCACAGGCGGAGGCCTTGAGGTAACGCGGATCGTCACCCTGTACTCCCTTTACGAAGGCTGAGCCCATAGTAGCGGTAAGGAAGGGGTCTTCGCCATAGGTCTCTTGTCCGCGTCCCCAGCGCGGGTCGCGAAAGATATTGATGTTCGGGGACCAGAACGTGAGGCCCATGTATTGTTCGCGTCTGCCGGCAGCGGTAGACAGGTTGTATTTCGCACGCGCTTCCGTGGAGATCGCGTCCCCTATGAGGCGAAGGAGGCGATCGTCAAAGCTGGCGGCCATGCCGATGGCCTGCGGAAAAACGGTGGCCTCGCCTGCCCGGGCGACGCCATGGAGCCCTTCATTCCACCAGTTGTAGGCGGGGATGGACAGGCGGTCGACCGCCTTGCTGCGATAGCCCAGCAGACTTATTTTTTCTTCGAGTGAGAGGCGGGATAGAAGGTCCTTCACCCTGTCGGCTACCGGCAGGGCCTTGTTGCGAAACGGCATGGGTTGGGCGTTTGCCGCCGCGGTCAGGAGGAGGAGCGTAAGAAAGGATAATAATTTCATTTTGCATGCCAGGTATTGTTGGATGCATCGGCATCGACATAGATGCCATTGTCCAACTGTATCGTTTGCAATTTTTTCCCGGAAGGCATCGGAAGGGTGATCAGGAATTGTGTGGGATCGGCTTCCCAAACGGCGGATGAGTGGTGTGATCGCACGCTGCTGCCATCGGTAAATTTTTCGACAATGTCGAAGGGGATGTCGAACCCGCCGATATTGCGGATATGCACGACCGTTCCTTTTGGCGTGTTCTCTTCCACCTTGTCGATCGCGATATCGAGATAATTGTTGCTGAAGAACCAGTTTTTCCAGAACCAGTTGAGATTTTTTCCCGAAGCGTCGTTAAAGGAATAGAAGAAATCCCAGGGGATGGGGTGTTTGCCATGCCATCTGTCCATATAGGCATGCAGGCATTTCCTGAACAAGGCGTCGCCCAGCATGTCTTTGACCGCCAGGTAGGCAAGGGATGCCTTGCCATAGGCATTGTTGCCGTAGCCGATGCCTTTCAGCGCATCGGCGGGCGTGATAATGGGCAGGTCTTCTTCGCTGGAGGGATCATAGGTATAGGAATTGATCCGGAACTCCTTGTAGGCCTCATCGGCCTTTTCGTTGCCCAGATCGGCCCCGCCGATGAGGCGCTCGAATGTAGTGGCCCAGCCCTCGTCCATGAATGCAAACCGGGATTCGTTGATCCCCATGTAAAAGGGGAACCAGCTGTGTGCGATCTCATGTTCGGCGACGAAGCGGGAGAACAGGGGATCAGTCGTGGTATTGTCGTTCACCATCATGGGATATTCCATATCGGCAAAGCCCTGGACGATGGTTGTTTTTGGAAAAGGATAGGGGACGCCGGGCCAGTTGTGGGAGAGCCAGTCGAGGGCATGCCGGCCGAATTCCACCATCCGGTGAAAATCCTTTGCCGTGTCGTTATAAGCGGATTGCACACCAGACCTGCGGCCGGTGGCATCGTCGACGACCACGCTGGAGGCATCCCATGCGAAATGATCGCTGATGGCGAAGGCCATGTCGGTGACATCGGTAGCGGACCATGTCCATGTATTGACGGGGTGTGGCGCCGTTACTTCTCCGGATGCGATCTGGGCGGGGGTGGCGACGGAAATGATGTCATCGCCGGTCATCGAGGCGGCGAGTTTTCGGGCATAGGCAGGCGTAAGGACGGAATCGGGGTCCTGCAGCTGGCCCGTGGCCCAGACGATGAACTTTCGGGGGGCGCCGACATGGAGGGTATAGTCGTTGAAGTCGTTGTAAAATTCCTGCAGATCGGTGAAGTCCATGCGGTCCCAGCCGTTGTAGTCGTCATAAACTGCGACGCGGGGATAAAAGTACGCGAGGAAAAAGGTCGTCGAATCGATCATGCCTTCACGGTTGCTGGTAAGGGACACCTGGTAATGCCAGTCGAAATTCAGCCGGACCGAGTCGTTCGGCAGCAACGGGGCATCCAGGCGGACGGTCTTCCAGGTACCGTCGGTTGGATTGTTACGCCATTCTTTTGCCCGGCCGTTCTCTGCATAGCGGTCGATGCTGACTCCGTCGGTGAGGTAGCTCGGATCTACCGTGAATAGCCGGGTCATGCCAGGCTTGTGGATATTGGGCGTGAGCCGGATAACGAGAACCTTAAGGGTGTCGGGGGAATTGTTGGTATAGGTGATGGATTCGCTGCCGCGTATCGTCCGGTCGGGCGGCATTGCCGAGACGGTGATCTCGTAGTGCCCTTTATTCTGCCAGTACCGGGGACCGGGTCTGCCATCCGTACTGCGGGTACCGTTCTTATATGCCTGGCGGATGTCCCTGGGGGTATAAAGCGGTTGGCTGTTCAGGGAGTGGAGGCTCAATAGGAGGGAAAAGGAAAAAAGGATGGGTTTGTGCATACAAAGACATTATCCGGCAACAACGGGCGTTGCCGGGGTTAGCAGTTGTTTTGAATAGGTCGCGGCAGTTGAGACGCAAGGCAGCAATCGATGATAAATATAACAAAAAGAATCAGAAATCGACCACCGCCCACCAGGCTTTCTTGGGCTGTCCGTCGGTATCGAACAGGAGCGGATAGTTCTTACGTCCGGGGACGGGATAGGTATCGAGCCAGGTAGACTTGTCGGAGATGTTCCAGAACGTGACGCCGGTGATGGAGCCGGTGCGGGCCGACCCCGGAGTGCCCGCTGCGTTGGCGCGGAAGATGGAAAAGGCCATCTTGTACTGGTCGGTCTGGCGCTGTTCCGCCTCCGGAGTATATTCATCCGTCTCTCCGGGACGTCTCGCGCGGCGGAACTTTACCCATGGATAAATGGAAACATCCATTTCGGTGATCTGGACCTTGAGTCCCAGCGAGGAGAACCGGCTGATGGCGGCCTGCAACTGCTGTGCCGAAGGTTCGTAGATGGACCAGTGCGCCTGGATGCCGACCCCGGTAATGGGCACGTGGGCGTCCACGAGTTGTTTGAGAAGGCGGTAGACGCGTTCCCTTTTCTCGGGCCTTTCGGTATTGTAATCGTTGTAAAACAATTGCGCAGACGGGTCCGCGGCGTGTGCGTATTCGAAGGCCTTGATGATGAATTCGTCGCCGCAGATGCGGTACCAGGCGGAATTGCGCAGAAACTTCGAGCTATCGTCATCGATGGCCTCGTTGACGACGTCCCAGGCGTATATTTTTCCTTTATAGCGTTGGACCACGGCAGTGATATGGTCCTTCAGCCGTTGAAGCAGCACGGCTTTGGTAACGGTATCGCCCTTGGCGTCTTTGAAAAGCCAGGGTGGGGTTTGTTCGTGCCAGCAGAGGTTATGGCCGCGGACGCGTAGCCCATGGCGTTGGGCGAAATCGACGATAGCGTCCGCATCCTTCCAGTTATAGCGTCCTTCTTCCGGATGGATGGGCCCCATCTTCATCGCATTCTCCGGCGTCAGGCTATTGAATTGGCGAAGGATGAGCGTCGTGTCGGGGCCAGTCAGCGAGCGGGGGCTCACGGCGACCCCTATGGGGAAATAGTCCTTGTATGCATCTTTGAGACCCGGTCTCGGAGATTCCGGCGGGCCGAGATAGCAGGGTTTGGCGCCACCGGCGTCGATCACCAGGCGTTGGAGTACGACGCCGGGGTCCACCAGGTAGAATTTCAGGAGGTGAGCGCCCGGCTGCGGGATATGGTGGTGCGAAACGGCGATCTTGATATTATCGGCAACCATCTTATCCCAAACACCGCGTCCTTCGTTGCCGGTGCTGGCGTCGATGATCTGCGGTGTCTCGTCGTCGATGCCAATGGCATAGTGGATGGGTTTCGAATTGAATTCGAGGATAGGGGAGCAATAGGCCTGTATGGCTACCGTACCGGTGTCGAATAACCATACCGGGTATTCGAGATGCGGACTGTTCATGCCGGGTTTTTGGGCCGGGGCGGTGACGGGAGTCGCTTCCACGGCTGAGCCTGTACGGCCCAGGTCGGGGATGACCTGCCAATCGATGGCAGGGGAGCCCGATGAAACGGATTTGGCGGGGGCGGTGACGGCCTTCGTGAAGTTGGCCGCCTCGATAGCGACGTATCCGCCGGATTCGATCCAGCCTTTGAAATTGGATGGAGGTCGAGCGGAGGGGTTTTCGAGCGTCAGGGCGATCGTCTGTGGTGAGCCGTCGGGACCGGTGATCGTCAACGTTGCCTTGCGCTGACCGGAAGGAACTTTCGACCAGTCGACGGAAACCCATACCCGTTGTTGAACGGATACGGATGCGCCGGCGGTACTGAACTGTATCCAGGACGCGGAAGACGTTATGTTAAAAGAGAAGGGCGCGGGTCTTCTGTTGAAGACATCGATGAAATGACTTTTTTGGTCGAAGGGGTTGAAATCGGGGAGAATGGCCGGGGATGTCTCCTGCGGCCACCAGGCAGCCGATCCTTCGACGGCGAAACCCCATGAAGGGCCCCCCGCGAGATCGATCGAGTCGGTGTGGGGCTTGTTATTGTGGCGTGGTTCCTGCCAGATGGTATAGCCGATGTGTGTCTGGTCCATCATGTGGGGCCATTTTCCGCCGGCGATATCGCGGTTATAGGTCAGCGACAGGAGGGAGTCTTTGTCGAAGAGGCTGTCGGCCGTGGCGGCCAGGCTGTTGGTGATGGCCCTGCCCTGTGTGGCGTAGAGCCTGTTTTTTGCGACGGTGACATACAATTCGTTGAGGTTGGCGCTGGCCAGCACGGGGTGCAGGACAAGTTCGAAATAAGCGTCGTGGTATTCCGCCGGCAGCTGGCGGCCGATGGCTTCGGCGCGTTGGGCGAGGGACTTATAGTCTTCGACGACGGCGTCCGCCTCGCGGTAGTTCAGCAGGCTATAGGTATCCGGGGACAGCAGCTCGGGTTTGCGGCGGGCGTTGTATTTCGTGTATTTGTTCAGGATATCGGCGATGGCTGCGGCGTGCGTCACTCCGAATTGTTCGGCGGCCCAGTGGTAGGTGTATCCGGGCAGCCGTCGGGCGGGCAGCGCCGCCGGGTCCCAGGCGTAGTCGAGGAAGAATTCCGTCGGGAATTCCATGGGTTTGATATCGCCGACATTGACGATCCATATCTTATCGTCGCCGTATTCCTTTGTCAGGCGCAGCTGTTCCCAGACGCGGGGCAGCTGGTTCGTGTTGATCCATTTATAGTTGCGGGGTCCTCCGACGTAGTCGAAATGGTAATACAGACCATAGCCTCCTGTCCTGGATTTCGAACTCAGCATAGGCAGCTTGCGCACATTGCCCCAGTTGTCGTCGCAGAGGAGGAGGGTAACGTCATCGGGTACGCGCATCCCCTTGTCATAGTAGTCCTGTACTTCTTTGTAGAGCGCCCAGGACTGTGGGGTGGCCGATGGGTCTTTCCCGGTGACCTTTTGGATGATGGCGCGCTGGTCGCCGACGATCTTCTCGAGCAGGGCAATGTTGCTGCCTTCGGTCATTGGTTTGTCGCCGTCGCCGCGCATACCCACGGTGACGATGCTTTCGTGGTGGTCCATGTGTTCGATACCTTTTTCCCAGAAGCTGTCCAGCACCGCGGAATTGGTGGTATAGTCCCATTGGCCGTGGCCATAGCGTTTCCATTCCTGTTGAGCCCTCAGCATGGGTTCATGGTGGGAAGTGCCCATAACGACGCCGTATCGGGAAGCCAGCACGGGGTTGAGGGTATCGTCGTCATTGAAAGCGTTGCCCCACATAGCGGGCCAGAGGTAATTGCCCTTGAGACGGAGCAGCAGTTCGAATACTTTTTCGTAGAACTGGTGGTTGAAATTACCGAAAGTGGCGTGCACCCATCCGGACAGCGCAGGGGCTTCGTCATTGATAAAGAAGCCGCGATATTTGACGGCGGGGCCTTCGGAGATAATATTGTTACCGGTGAAGAAGAGTTCGTTCTTGTGCGCCACGGGAACATCGGCCCAGTAGTACCAGGGGGAGACGCCTATCTCGCGGGAGATCTCCAGGGCGGCATAGGCCGTGCCCCGGCGGTCGCTGCCCGTGATCACGAGGGCATGGGAGACGGAGGGGATGGGATTGGTCAGGGGTTGGAGGGTATAGGCTTCCCATTTTCCGGTCAGACTTGAAGGAAGGCGGTTTTGCCGTATCAGCCGCCGGACGATGTCGCAGCTGTCCATGCTGCCGATGATAATCAGATTGGATACTGGTTGGGATGGAAGGTCGTGGAGGATAACCGGTCTCTTGCCGGTGACCTTTTCGATATCTTCCTGCAGCCATTGAGCCGTCCTGCCAGTCAGCCAGTGATCGTTCGGGTCGACGTAAATGGGGGTTGGGCCTTCGCCAACCGTGACGATGGGAAAGCTTTGGGCTCCCGCTGTCAGGAGGTTGAGCGTCAGCAGCAGCCCGATGCCAATTCTTTTCATATTACAAATGATTAGAAACCTATAGAATTACCGCCGTCTACGGGGAGTATGACCCCCGTGATATATTTGGCCTGGTCGGAGGACAGGAACAGAGCGGCGTCGCCGATATCGCCGGGGTCGCCGAGGCGGCCGAGCGGGGTCCGTGAAAAGACCTTCTGTTTCCGGTCTGCATCGCTGTTGAGCGCCTTTGCGGACATTTCGGTCGCGATGAAGCCGGGAGCAATGCAATTCACGAGGATGCCGTTCGGGGATAGTTCAACGGCCATTGCCCTGGTCATTCCTTCGATGGCCGCTTTGGACGCCGTATAGGCGATGACCTTAGGGATCCCGTATTGAGACGCCATGGAACTTATGTTGATGATATTGCCTTTGCCAAGTGGCAACATGGTCTTTATCACCTCGCGGCTCAGTGCGAAAACGGCCCTGACATTGGTCAGGAGGATGCGGTCGAAATCTTCGTCCGTCACCTCTGGCAGTTCTTTTTTCATATTGATGCCGGCATTGTTGACGAGGATATCGATACGGCCGTAGCGGTCGATTATACCGCGGACGAGGCCGGGTATGGCGTCGAGATCGTTGAGGTCCTGGCATAGGGGGTGGCAGCCGTCGCCGAGGAGTTTTGCGGCCGCATCGAGTTTCCCGCGGTCGCGTCCGATAATGATGGTCAGGATACCGGACTGAACGAATTTTTCCGCGATGGCCAGGCCGATGCCCGAGCCGCCCCCGGTGATGATCGCAATTCGTTGTGTGGAAATGGTGTTCATAGATGCGTTAAAAATTTATTGTCCCGTTCCGGGCGCGTAATGTAATTGAACTTTTTCATAATACTCCAGGGTATGGTCCGGGCGTTCGAGGCCTTCTGGCAGCGGCATCCCGGAAAAGGTCTGGAAATACAGCAGGCAGGCGTTTCGCCACTCCACTGCATCTTTTTGCTGGATATCGAGGCGCATTTTCACGGCTTGCCAACGATCGTCATCGATATCCGGCCGGAGGCCTTGCCAGCACTGTTGGAGCCACCGGACGGAGTCTACTCCCGCTGCGTATTGATAACAGAGTTCATTCCAGAGCGTGTGTCCCGAGTGCATTTTCCAAGTCCAGGGGACATGGTGGAACCAGAGCAGCCATTTGTCGGGGCAGGAACGGCTGTCTTCCCATTGGGCCCGGGCGTCGGGGGCGTATTGTGCCAGCATATTGCTGCCGGTGGGTGAGCGGTCGAACCCGATGCCGGCGGAATCCGCGTGGTGGTAGTAGGTGGAGTTCCAATCCGGGCGGGAGGCCTTATTGTACCATGGACCCGGTCCGTAGTGGTGTCCAACCGCCATAATCGTATTCAAACCCAGCGGGGTCATATAAGTAACCGTGATCTCGCGGGAGGCCATCATCATTATTTTGATGCTGTCAACTGTGCTGTTGCGGTTGCTGAGGGTCTGGCGGATCCATTCGTCGGCGATGCGGGCGGAGGGCGAAGTCTTGTCGGGTGCGAGGCCCCAGGCGAGGCGACCGAAAGCGTACCAATTGGCCTGTGCGAAGATATGGCCGCACCAGTCGATATCGTTGCCGGTGTTGGCAACGCCTGCCATGCCGGTGATCGTTTGGGAAACCGTTGGGCCGTTGCCGTTAGTGTGTGTATCGGCGTCCATGCATTCTGCGAACAGCGGGGCCAGGTAAACGAGGTGGTTGGAGAAGCCCAGGTATTCCTGGGTGATCTGTACCTCTAGCATCAGCCTGGTGGCGGGTACTGCGCCGAAGAGAGGGGAGAAGGGTTCGCGGGGTTGGAAATCGATGGGGCCGTTCTTTATCTGCAGCAGCACATTGGGCCGGAATCGGCCGTCGAGCGGCTTGAACTCGTCATAGGCTTGTTTGGCGCGGTCTTGCGCGGTCGCATTGTAGACGAAAGCGCGCCACATGACGATGCCCTGGTGCGGGGCAAGTGCGTCTGCAAGTACATTGGCGCCGTCGGCGTGGGTCCGTCCATAGTTCTGCGGCCCCGGTTGGCCTTCGGAATTGGCCTTGACCAGGAATCCGCCAAAATCGGGGATATAACGGTAAATCTCATCCGCCTTTTTTCCCCACCAGTCGCGGACGGCGGGATCCAGCGGGTCGGCGGTATGCAGGCCGCCCACCTGGATGGGGCTGCTGAAATTGACCGAAAGGAAGACGCGGATGCCATAGGGGCGGAAGATATCGGCGAGGGCCGCGGCTTTTTCCAGGTATTCGGGGGTTAAGATCAACGGATTTGCGTTGACGCTGTTGATCACCGTGCCATTGATGCCGACAGAGGCATTGGCGCGGGCATAGTCGGTATATCGTTTGTCTTTATAAAGGGGCAGGGTGAACCAGTTCCAGAGCGAGAGACCGGCGTATCCTCTTTCTATCGTACGGTTGAGGTTATCCCAGTGGTCGAGGATGCGATAGCGGAGGGCCGGGATGCTTACGATATCGGGGTGTTGCAGGGATTGGTGGGTCTGCAGCAGGCGGAGGAAATGGAAGACGCCGTACAGGACGCCTTTGTCGGAGGCCGCGGCGATGGCGATGCCGGAGCGGCCTTCGAGGGAATAGCGGCGGATGATGAATCCTTCTTCGCCAAGACGGCTCAGGTCGGCGTCCCAGTGGAGGCGGGTGAGGAGGGGTAGAGAGGCCGGTGTGCCGATGAGGAGGGAATTGGGAGAAAGTTCCGTGGTAAAGGACGGGGTTTGGCCGAGCAGACCGGTGAGGGCTACCGACAGTTCGTTCCGGGCGGCGAGGCGGGTATCGCTGCCGGCGGCAGGGAAATAGCAGGGGCCGATCGCCTGTCTGTATTGCTGAAGGAGGAAGGGGTCATCGATAGGGTCGTAGCGAAGCCAGAGGCGGTAGCCGTCTTCTGCGTGTACAACGATCGATCCAAAGAGCAGCAGGCACAGCAGGATGCAGGCTGGATGCTTCATGAGACGGGCGGTTTCCGGGTGAGTGAGGAATCGCGGATGATGAGATCGGACCGGAGGATGATCGTATTGGTGGATTGGATGTTGGAAGAGCCGCTGAGGTGATCGATCAGGTTGCGTGCGGCGATCTGTCCCATCTCGTAGCCGGGGTAGTTGACGGTGGTGAGATTGGGTTCCACGACGGTGGAGACTGGGTCATTGTTGAACCCTACAAAGGCGATGTCTTCCGGGATACGGATACCCATTTGTTTCAATGCCGTCATGCAGCCGACCGCGCAATTATCGTTGGCTACGAAGACGGCATCGGGCAGCGGTCGCATTTCGCGGATAGTCGCGGCTGCCTCGGCGCCCGCCTCCTGGCTGAGGTTGCCCACGATAACATAGTCTTCGCGGAAGCCGATGCGTTGGTCAGCGAGGGCTTGTTTATAGCCTTTGAGCCGGTCGACATATACATTCCTTTTGGGGGTTGCCGTGATATGGACGATGCGGCGTCTGCCCTGGCTGATGAGATGGGTGGTCGCCTCGTAGGCGGCCTTCATATTATTAATAAGGATGCAGGTGCCTTCCTGCTGTTCGGCGGTACGGTCGAAGAAGATAATCGGGGTCTTTTTTTTGATGAAGGGTTGAAAGTGGGCCAGGGAGTCGGTGTCATAGGCGAGGGATACCAGCAGGCCGTCGACCCGGCTGTTGAAAAGGGTATTGGCGTTGGTGATCTCCTTTTGGACGGACTCGGACGATTGGCTGATGATGAGGTTATAGCCTTCGCGGGTGGCGATGTTTTCCATGCCGGCGATGACGGCGGACATGAAATAGCTGTTGATACGGGGGATGATGACACCAATAGTATTGGTGCGTTGCATACGGAGATTGCGGGCGAAGTGGTTGGAGCGGTAGCCCATCTCCTGGGCCAGATCGGCAATCCTTTTTTTGGTTTTTTTGCTGACTACGGGATCGTCCTTTAATGCCCTGCTGACCGTGGCTATGGAGATATTCAGCTTACGGGCGAGGTCATAAATAGTAACTTCTTTGGATTGGCTCATACAATCGTTTACATCCGGCAGTACCAAGTAAAAATAGGAATTTTTTTGAAAAAAAATGTAATCGGTTACATTTTTTCGGAAAATTCGTTACTTTAGTGATGCGATTCATAGGTTCAGCAACTTGCCATTTCAAAAAAACGATTGAATTATGCTGAGTATTTTCGATTCTTTCTCTTCGCATTTTCATTCTTCTTTATTGTATTTGGCAATGGATGGTGGCCTAAAGCCGCAATGGGTGACTCCGCCTTTCCCGGACGGGGTTGTCGAATTGTAAACCAAAACTTTCTAAAATCAAAAACGACCATGTTATGAGAATTTTGTCTGAGCAAAGGGCTCATAAGGCCATTGCTCCCACGGGGCTACTCCTTAGAAGATCTTGCATTATTCTAATCTGTCTGCTGTCGTTGTTGACCGTTACCACACTGCAGGCGCAAAACACCATTCATGTCACGGGACGTGTACTTTCCGCCGACGGCCAGCCGATAGCGCAGGCTACGGTTATGGTAAAGGGCGAGAAAACGGGTGTGACCACCGATGAGAAGGGCAGTTTTGACATCGTAGCCTCTCCGAATGCGACAATTGTCATATCGTATGTTGGCTATGCCACCAGCACGATCAAGGTAGGGGGGCGGAATGTCATCGAGGTCGCCTTGTCTCCGACCGGCAACTCGCTTGGCGAGGTGATCGTGGTCGGATACGGCACGCAGAAAAAAAGCGATGTGACGGGTTCTGTCGCGAGGGTAACGGGGGCGACGCTTGCTGAAGTGCCTACGGCCAATTTCATCAGCGAACTCCAGGGACGGACCGCGGGCGTGGACATCGTGAGCAACAGCGCCACACCGGGGGCAGGCGGGCAGATACGCATCCGTGGCAACCGTTCGATGGCGACGGGGTCCGCTCCGGGCGCCACCGGAGTCAATTCCATCGCTGACGGTCTGGATCAGCCGCTGGTCGTACTGGACGGTATCCCCTTCGGCGGAAGCGTGAACGACATCGATCCGGACAATATCGCCAGCCTGGATATCTTAAAAGATGCGTCGGCCACCGCCATTTATGGATCCAGGGGATCGGGCGGTGTGATCCTCATCACGACCAAGAGAGGACGGGTCGGCAAATCGGTGATGACGTATAACGGTTATTATGGTATAGCGAGCGTGCTGAAGGACCTGCGGGTATTCAATGGAAAAGAATATGCACAATTCAAGACGGATGCCGCGACCTATAATACCGCCGCTCCCGGGACCACGGCCTACCCGCTGACGCCTGCCGAGCAGGCCGGGCTGGCTGCCGGGACCAATACGGATTGGCAAAAGCTGATCTACCGGAATGCGATGACGACGAGCAATAACCTGAGTCTTTCGGGTGGGACCGAAACTACGCAGTTCGGCCTGGGTGCTTCCTACTACGACCAGCAGGGCATTATCCCGAACCAGGGTTTCCAAAGATTTCAACTGAGGACCACCATCGATCACAAGATCAATAATTACCTGAAGATCGGTATCAACACACTCAATACCCTGGCTTATACGAATGTCCCTGGCGGTACCGGCGTAACGGGAACCCTGATGCGGCTGAGCCCCCTGGTCTCTCCTTATAATCCCGACGGCACGGTGAATACCTTCCCGCTGGCCGGCTCGATCGATGCCGCCGTGTATGTGAACCCGCTGACGCTGAAGACCGATGCCGGCGCCATATTGAACAGGCAGCGGCGGTTGCGGACCTTCAACAGCCTGTATGGAGAGTGGTATATTATTCCGGGATTGAAATACCGGATCAATGTCGGTCTGGATTATTCCCAGACCGAATCGGATGCATACAACGGGCCCAATACTTTCGTTAACTCGAACACCACCGTTGCGAATGCCACTGCGACCGTCGGGAACCAGGAGGCCTATACCTGGACCCTGGAGAATATACTCACCTATGACAAGACCTTCGCCCAGAAGCACCATCTGACGGTGACGGGATTGTACAGCGCGCAGAAGGATCATTTTCAGAACAGCGGTTTCCTCGGCACGGGTTTCCCGGCAGACTATGTTCAGAACTCCAACCTGAACCTGGCTGGAACCGTCGTGGCCGACCCCAACAATCCGGGCAATTTCTTCGAGCGCGGACTGATCTCTTTTATGGGACGCGTCAACTATGGCTTTGAGGACAAATACCTGCTGACGGCTACCGTCAGAAGGGATGGCGCCTCGGTATTGTCTCCCGGCAACCAATATTTTACCTACCCTGCACTCGGGGCCGGCTGGAATATGATGAACGAAGACTTCATGAAGGGCATCTCCTGGCTCAACAATCTTAAAATAAGAGGGGGTTGGGGCATCACCTCCAACCAGGGCGTTGCGCCCTATTCGACCCTGGGTCTGCTGAGCTCCAGCACGTATAATTTCGGCCAGGCCACTCCCGGCCAGGCCACGACCTACCTGGTCACCTCGCTGGCCAACACGCACCTGCACTGGGAACAAACCGCGCAGACCAATATCGGTCTCGACTTCGGCATGTTCCAGAACCGGGTCAGCGGTACGATCGATGTATATAAGCAAAGTACGAAGGATATCCTGCTGACGCAGACCCTCCCTGCCAGCAACGGCGCCAGCAACATCGTAAACAACCTGGGACGGACGGAGGGTAAGGGTATCGAGATCAACCTGACCACCGTGAATATCCAATCGCCCAGCGGCTTCACCTGGAGCACGGATTTCAACTTCTACCTGAACAGGGAGAAGATCACCGCCCTGACACCCGGGCAGACCCAGGATATTCCGGATGGATGGTTTGTCGGGCAGCCTTTGACGGTGATCTATGACGTCAAGAAGATCGGTATCTGGCAGACGGCGGATTCACTCAATGGAACGCTGCAGAAACAGACATCGCCCGCTCAGCTTCCGGGTAACGTAAAAGTCCAGGATATCAGCGGCGCCAACGGTAAACCGGACGGTAAGATCGATGCGAATGACCGGCAGATACTCGGAAATTTCCAGCCGCAATGGGAAGGCGGATTCACCAGCCGGATGTCGTATAAGGGATTCGATTTCAATTTTGTCATCTTTGCGCGTATGGGCATGAAAGTACTGGTGCCCTATCTGCAGACGGATGGCAGCGCCCAGGGTTATGACTTTTTCATGCAGAGCCGAATCAACCAGCTGAAAGTGAACTACTGGACGCGTTCGAATCCCACCAATGACTTCCCAAGGCCGGATGCCAGCCTGCAGAATTTCCCCTTTTCCTCAACCCTTGGTTACCAGGATGGTTCCTTCATCAAGATGCGGAGCATCAACTTCGGATATACCTTCCCTTCCAAATGGATGAGCAAGGCGGGGATCAACAATCTGCGGTTGTATGTGACGGCATTGAATCCTTTCATTCTCTATTCGCCCTTCGTGAAGGCCGGTTACGGGCCTGATCCGGAAGGCAATGGCTATGGTGGAGCGGTCGCCTCTACCGCTGCCGGAGGCAGTGTAGGCGTCGGCGGTACTAATGGAGTGAGCCGGCAGATCAGCGTAAATGCCAATAACCCCTCTACACGTCAATTCAATGTCGGTCTGAGCCTGAAATTCTAACCAAAAAAAATTGCTTGTATGAAACAGTATAGAAAAATTTGTTTTGCAAGTCTGGCAGCGATGGTGCTGATGACCGTAAGCTGCAAGAAAATATTGGAGGAGCACCCTAAGTCAGCCATCGTGCCCACGATCTTCACCACGGAAGGCGGGCTCCTGGGAGGTGTCTCCGGTGTTTATAACGACCTGCGCGGTCTGTGGGGAACCGAAGGGTTTTCGATGCAGACCCTGGGTGGGACGGATGAGACGCTAGAGGGCGCCAGCGCAACGAGTCCGGATTTCTTTACCTATAACCCGATGAACAGCTCGGACGAGGCCAACGGCTGGTGGAACAATGCCTACCAGGATATCAATACCCTGAATGGGGTGTTGTTCTATGCGAAGAGTCAGAAACCGGATACCATCGTCAATCAGTGTGTCGCCCAGGCGCATTTCCTGCGTGCTTTCTGGTATTATTTCCTGGTGACCAATTTCGGCGACGTACCGTTGCACACGACCTTTATCACGGCCCCGAGCACCGCGGATTCGCGTCAGCCCATGGCCCAGGTGTACGACACGATCATATCCGATCTGAATTATGCCGCTGCCTATCTGCAGGTGCAGTCCCCGGTGAATGCGACCGCACAGGCGCCGTTCGGCGGAAAGGCAGCTGCCCAGGGCGCTGCCTGGTATCTGCTGGGAAAGACCTACCTGACACGCGGATGGTCCACCGCGGCCCAGACGAATGATTTTCAACAGGCGATCACTATCTTCAACAACCTGATCACCAACCAGAGCACCTTTGGATTCGGATTGTGGCAGGACTATGCGGATGCCTGGGGAGAGAATGTCTCGCCAGTAACCGGCACGAGGTATACCTGGGACTACGGCAAGGAGAGCATCTTTGTCAGCGATCACAGCGTCAATGCTAAATACGGTCAATACACCGTCGGTGGGGCGGCAGCCGGCGGCGCTGCCCAGAACCTGCAGCCCTGGTTCCAGCGTTGGAACTATCCTTCCAACAGCGGGATCAATTCGTTTAAGAACGGCTCGGGTGCGCTGGCGAACTCCGGCACCGCCATGATGACGAGGGATATCGTCAACGGACGTCCGTTCATCCGGGTGCGGCCGAACAAAACTTATGTATATGGTCAGGCTTTCGACAGCGTGGACAGGATCAACGACAGCCGGTACAACAAGACCTTCCAGACCGTCTGGATCGCCAATACGCCCGGAGTTTCTAACACCGTCGGCGCTGCCAACAATACGCGCGGTATAGGCTATACGCTGAATGTAGGGGTGGATACGGCAGTATGGATCCCACCGTATGAGGTGGCCGGCGCACCGCAATTCAACGGCGCGACGCCTTTCAAAGGGATCATCATCCCGCCCAGTCTTCAGAACAACAACTATTATCCCGCAAACAGGAAATTTGACGATCCGAGCAGGACGGTGCTGAACGACCCGTCGACCCGTCCGGTGATCCTGTGGCGTTTTTCCGATGTCTACCTGTTGTGCGCCGAGGCCTATTTCAAGGTCAACGACCTGGTGAATGCCGCCAAGATGATCAATGTGGTCCGGGAGAGGGCGGCTTATCAGCTGACCAATAGCGCGGGTCAGAATGCCGCCGCCGCAGCTGCCATGGACATCACGCCTGCGCAGGTGACGCTGGATTTCATCCTTGACGAGCGTACCCGCGAGTTCTACGGAGAAGGCATTCGCTGGTGGGACCTGGTGCGCACACAAACCTTGCTGGAAAGGGTGGCTGCCTGGAATCCGGTCGAGGCCGGAGCGCATATCCAGCCCTATATGGTGCTGCGGCCGATACCTCAGAGCCAGATCGATGCCGTCACCTCCGGGCCGAAATTCCCGCAGAACCCCGGATATTGATTTTCTTTGTGCAAGTATAGTTTAGCAAAACCCCACAAAGC
>Ga0206921_10047_pt1 | contig 32922 bp, 31 predicted proteins | sample Alteio_BWOrgHeat_66_FD_152930 | JGI IMG/M metagenome (GOLD analysis project Ga0206921, IMG submission 152930) | Enriched cells from forest soil in Barre Woods Harvard Forest LTER site, Petersham, Massachusetts, United States -... | ecosystem: Environmental > Terrestrial > Soil > Temperate forest >...
CGATCTCATAGGTCCTTTTCGCAAGCGCCACGTTGTCTTTCGAGATAGATACGTTATAGAGATTGCTTTTGTAGTTCGCCAGGGCCGTCGTGTATTCCGTATAGATCTGCGATTTGAGGCTGAACTCGCTGTAATCCAGCAGATCGGCTTGCAAGCGGGATCGCTTGATGTTATTGATGCGGGAAAAACCTGTGAAAAGGGGCATGTTGACCGAGAGACCGATATAGGAATAAGGATAAGCCTGCGAGAACAGTTGTCCGAAGGTGTTGTTTTGAAATACATAGTCATAATCGAAAAAAGCGCCTACTGTCGGCAGCCACGCCTTTTGGTAATAGCCGATCTGCTGCCGTTGCAATTGTTTCTCGGTCTGCAGGGTTTGGTATTCGATGCGTCTTTCAAACTCCAGCTGCCGGGTCGTATCAAAAGCGAAGTCCCCAAGCATCTGTGTCGTATCATAGATTACATTGAAATTGGACAGCGGCGGATAGCCCATCACCTGTTTGAGCGCTGAATATTGGGGAACGACGTTCTCCACGGACTGTTTCAGCTGGAATTTCGAATTGTTTAGCGATATAATCGCCTCATCGTAATTGGTCTCGTCGGTGATACCACTGATATACTGGTGATAGGTATCGTTCATATTCTTGGTCAGCCTGGCAGTATCCTCTTTGAGCACGTTGATCTGCTCAAGCGTCAACAGCAGGGCATAGAATGTTTTGCTGACACCGGCGATGATTTCGATCTTCGTGCTGTCGGTGATCTGTTCGGCCTCTTTGACATACAGCGGAGCGCTCTTCGCCGCATATAGCAGTGCGGGATTGAAGATAGTCTGGGTCACGCCGAGCACGGGAATGAAGGTATTGACCACCCCTGTTTTCTGCTCGCTGGTCGTTCCTGTCGTGCTGTTCTTGATGAAATTGGTTGGCAGCGTCAGATAGTGGGTAAAATTTGCGGAAACGTTTACCTGTGGCAGCCAGCCGGCCAGATTGATCGAATTGGTCGTGCGTGCGATGGCCACGTTGACCACTGCCTGGTTGATGAATGGCTGGTGTTTCAGGGCATATTCGACACACTGGCCCAGTGTGAGGGCTGTATCGGACCCTGACGCCGGCTGAGAAAAGGCAGCAATCGATATACAAAGGAGGGTACCGGTGATGAACTGTTTAAAAAGTGCTGCGAAGATTTTTGGCATATCGATTCGAGAAAATTTACAATACATGATATAACCCTCCGGCGGGCGAAGCATTTATTGTGCCAGCGCCCGAAAGAAGGATGGGGCTCTCGGCCGCAGGCCGGAGATCTGTGGGCAGTGAAGAGTCCGCAAAGATTACTTTTTTTGGGGGAAAGATGAATTAAAAAGCTATTAAATAGCTGATACTCATAAATTATTGCGTATCAATGGAGTCCTGGCCGATGGGTCGCGAGGTCCGGTAGGCCGTGCCTTTGAAGAGGGCGACCAGATCGCCGGCAGTATTGGTCGTCCGTATGTCGTATACGCCTGTTTTCTTTCCGAGAAAGACCTCTTTCGCCTCGACTAAAAGCAGATCGCCGGACCTTGCGGGGCGGGTGAAATTGATGGAGACGTCGAGCGCGACGGTGATGATGCCATGCGAATTGCAGGCGAAGGCGAAGGCGGAATCGGCGGCCGAAAAGAGGATGCCCCCGTGCACCTGTTCGAATCCGTTGAGCATCTGGTCGGTGACCCGGTAATGCAGTCTGCAGTAGCCCGGTCCGACGGCTTCGATCTCCAGACCGAGCCATTGGGAAAATCGGTCTTTTTCCATCATCAATGCCGTAATGGCTGCGGGGGTCAGGCCGGTTCTGTCCATATGGGGATCATTTTGTTGCTACCGGAAGACCTTGTCTTTCCGGCTGGCGAGCAGCGCAAGCACCTCGGCCCTTGTGCCGGTGAACGGTCCCGAGCCTTCGATCTTCAGCGTGGCCATTGCTGCCGCAAACTCTCCCGCCTCGCGGATGGATGCGCCCCTGACGCGCTGGTAAAGATAGCCGGCCATATAGGTATCGCCGCAACCGGTGGCATCCACTACCGAGGTAGTCGGAACATAGGCCGGTATATCCGTCAGGGAGCCGGCGGTGTAAATGACCGAGCCGCGGCTGCCGAGGGTAATGATGACTTCCTTGACGCCCCAGGCCGCAAGGATCTTCGCGCCTTCGAGGATATCGTTCTGCCCGGTGAGCACTTCCATTTCGGATTCATTCACCTTCAGCGTATGTACGTATTGCAGGGCTTCCTTTTTTTCCGGCCAGTCGATAGCCAGCACATTGGTCCTTTTCACTTCGCGGAGGTATCCCTGTGCATCCAGCGAGACCTTCCCCCGCTGAGCCAGGGCCCGGATCAAAGATACCGGAATATCGCCTGCCAGCAGCGGACCGAGATGAAAGATACGGGCCCGGATTCCTGTCAGCTGTTCAGGGGTAAAGGGTTGGGCCTGACCCAACACCCGCTGGGTCCTGTGGTCCTGGTCTTCGGCATATTTGTTTTCGAAAAATACCGTTTGGGCGCTGGGCAGGACGGTCACGTCGATGCCTTGGGAGCGCAGATCGTCGACAAAGGACTGGTCTTCTATCGCCAACGCCGTTATGAGGCGATAGCTTATTTCCATCCCTGATAGGGCATTGGAAAAATAGAAGGCCGTACCTCCCGCCATGTGAACAACCGATCTGGGTGTGATGACCTTGTCGTGAGTGATATGACCAATGCAGCAGATGTCTGTCCTGTCCATAGTAGCGGCTTTAATCGGCAATTGGCAAAGGTAATGATTTTTTAACATTCGGGTGCCTGGAGGTTTGGCAAGGCTCGCTTGGAAAGCCGAGCTTGGAAATATGAAAAGGATTTGTTTACTTTGTATTTCAAAGTACTTTTTAATGACGGGACTACGATTCAGTTGGGCTTATTTCCTGTTGACGATCGCTATCCTGGGCGTGGAAGTCTATATCGCCTGGTGGACCCATGATGCGATCATCCGGCCTTATGGCGGGGATTATCTCTGCGTGATCTGTCTCTATACCCTGATCCAAACCTTTTGGGATCTGCCGGTGCGACCGCTGGCGTTGTGGGTGTTTGCGTTTGCCTGTTTTGTGGAAGTGACCCAGTATTTCCACCTGGCGGACCGAATGGGTTTTACGAAGCCGTCGATCATCCGGACGTTGATGGGGTATTCTTTTACCTGGGTGGATATCGGTTGTTATGCGCTTGGGACGGCGACTACACTCGGGCTGGAGGCCCTGGCCCCGCGCTTTCGGCTTAAACTTAGATGAATATTCTATGGCACCATTTGTAAACCATCGTTCGATCGTCCGGACTATCTGGGGCCGGAGCGACACCATCCTGCTGATCTTCGCGGGGGCATCGGCTGAATTTGCCTTGAATGAGGCCGTGGACTGGCTATATTATACCGGCAAGTTGCCTGCCGATCCGCTGGGTCGTCTTTTCTCCACGGTGGGTTATGCGAGGCAGATCGTCTTTGCAGAGGAGGGTGCGGCGTTGGCCGCCATCGACCGGATCACGGCCATTCATCAGGGAGTAGAGAAAGCACGCGGCTATACGATCCCGGCGACCGCCTATTTAGACGTCCTGTTCCTGCTGGTGGGCTATTCGATCAGCGCCTTTGAGTTATTGGAACGAAAGCTGCAGCCGGAAGAAAAGGAGGAGGTCTTCACGGTTTTTTACCGTGTTGGCCGGCGAATGGGATTGGCGGGTCTGCCAGCGACTTACGCGGAATTCTCGCGACTCCGCGAACGGCATCTCAGGGATCACCTGGTTTGCAGCGATTTTTCAAAGGACCTCTATCGGCAATACCGCAAAAGCCTGGGGTTTATCCGGTATCACGTGCTCCTGCAAACACAGGTCCTGCTGGTGCCGCGCAGCGTCCGGCGGTTGCTGGGATTGCCGGCCATTCCTTTTTTCTACCCGGTTGTACAGATCTATAAATTGTCCCGTCGGATGCGCCTGGACAGGGGGATCAAGGTCCTGCTGCTGCCACCGCGGTACCGGGCGCAGATCTTTGCGCTGGATTCATTAACTTAGGGGTACTATGCATACCCGTCGCGATTTCCTCTGGCAAGTGACCGGATCGGTCGTTGCGCTCTCGCTTCCCTCCCGCCTGGTACAGGCTTGCAACCCGCCGATGGCCGCTGCCGCGGGGGGGCGTTCTTCGCGTCGCCATCTTAGGGCTGGGCAGCTATGGGACGAGGGTCGCGGAGGCCATGCAAAGCTGTACGCGTGCAAAATTGACGGGAGTCATCAGCGGCACCCCTTCCAAGATAAAAGCCTGGCAGGCCAAATACAATATCCCGGAGAAGAACTGTTATAACTATACCAATTTCGATGCGGTGAAAGATAATCCGGATATCGACGCGGTATATGTGATTACCCCCAACGCCCTGCATCATGACGCAGTGATCCGGGTAGCGAAGGCGGGCAAACATGTCATTTGCGAAAAGCCCATGGCCGTGAATGCCAAAGAAGGGCAGGAGATGGTCGATGCCTGCAAGCGTGCGGGTGTAAAATTGCTCGTGGGTTACCGTATGCATTTCGAACCGCATACCCTGGAGATCATCCGGATGCGCAAGGCAGGGCAGTTCGGCAAGGTCCTTTTCTTCCAGGGATTGTCCGGTTTCACCATCGGTGACCCCACGCAGTGGCGGCTGAATAAAACCCTCTCCGGCGGGGGGTCGATGATGGACATCGGTATTTATTCCGTCAACGGGTCGCGCTATATGATCGGCGAGGACCCCATTTGGGTAACGGCGCAGGCGACCAAGACCGATCCGGTCAAATTCAAAGAGGGCATCGATGAGACGATTCAATTCCAGCTTGGTTTCCCCGGTGGGGCTGTGGCTTCTTGTCTGTCCACCTACAGCATGAACAATTTAGACCGGTTTTTCCTCAATGGCACCGGAGGTTTTGCCGAATTGCTGCCCGCCACGGGTTACGGACCCATCCAGGGTCGTACCAGCAAGGGGCCGTTGGATCAGCCGATCGTGACTCATCAGACGGTCCAGATGGACGCCATGGCCGGCATCGTCCTGGACGGTGAGCAGCCGGTGGTCCCCGTGGATGGGGCAGAGGCGGTAAAAGACCTCAAGATCATCGATGCCATTTACCTGGCGGCCAAAACAAATGAAAAAGTTCTGTTAAACCTTTAGTGTTTCGTACGGTCCAAAAGGCAACCCCTGTTTTCTTCTGAACGTTGGTACTGTTGTTATCCTATTTCCAGCCAACGTTCGTTCTCCTCCTCTATTTCGACAGCCTGTAACCAGGTCTTCCAGGAAGATCGCAAACTTTTATTGTATGCGAACGATGTTTAGCATTTGGCTGTGCCTTTGTCTGCCTTTCTGTCTCAGCGCCCAATACAATTTCGGGATCGGGAACAGCAATTATTCCGGCATTCAGGGTGCAAGGATCAATCCGGCCGTGACTGCCGGAAGTCCCCTGAAATGGGAGGTCAATGTATTGTCGGTGGGTGAGTTATATGACAATACGTTCGTCTATATTCCCAAGGGTTCGATCCCTATCCTGGGTTTTAAGTCCATCTACAACGGGATCATCGATAACAAACATTTCTCTACCCATTACGACCCGTCGGACCCCGGCAAGCTTTATCAGTTTACGATGTCGACCGAAGTGCTGGGCCCGTCCATTCGCTTCAACATCGGACCCAGCCAATCCATCGGACTGACCGTCGCCGCCCGATCGTACGAAAATATTCACGATCTGCCCGGGACGACGGGACAGAATGCCTTCGCCTATTTGATGCAACCCGATCTTTGGAACAAACCGCTCAGCGATCATAGTTCGCGGCTAAACGCCATGGGGTGGTTGCAATACGGGCTCAACTACTCCGCCGTGGTGCTGGACGACGGAGGCAACCAGCTGAAGGTGGGTATTGGTCTCAATTACCTATTGGGCGTGGCTGCGGCATATGTGAAGAATACCAATCTGAACTATACGCTCAGCGACACCGCCAACCTGCAATTCACGCATTCAAGCGTCGATTACGGCCGGACGGACTACGACTCCTACCGAAATCTCGGCAACTACGGTTTGGAACACGGTCATGGTTTCAGCGCCGACGCGGGCATCGTGTTCTCCCATAAGGAAGACCCGAACGATCCTACGGTTCCTTATGATTACCGGCTAGGGTTCTCCGCAATGGACATCGGGTCCATCAACTTCAACCGTTATGCCGCCGCTTACCATCTGCAGACCGATACCGCCAATTTTACGGCGTGGAGACAAGTGCACCTGACCAGCAATCTGGCGGTCGATAGGACGCTCAGCGCCGTTTTCTACCATGGAGATTCGGCCCGTTCGAAGACAGCGGACCATTTTAACATGGCGATGCCTACCGCGCTTAGCTTTCAGGGCGATTTTCGGCTAACCACCCATTTATTCGTAAATGCTACCATCGTCAAGGGGTTGCATCATGGGGACAACCAAGGCGTAGAACAACCCGATCTTTATTCCATTACGCCGCGGCTGGAAAGAGCGCGGTGGGAGTTGAGCGTACCGATGTCGCTATTGTACTATGGGGAATTGAGACCCAGGATCGGTGTGGCCGCGAGGGTCGGTTGGTTCTTTATCGGTGGCGATGCCCCGGGATCTCTCCTTGGACTTGGCGACATGCAGGGCGCCGATGTCTATGCAGGCATTCGCATTTTCGGATTCAAATGAACCAGCTATAAAATGCCCATTTTCTAAAAAGAACAATTATGAATACGAGAACTATCCTATTGCCTGCTCTTTTCCTTGCGAGTGTGATCGTCAACTGGACTCCCGATGCATCGAAAGCGAAGGTGCAGTTCAGTGTGAAAGGTCCCTTCGGGACGGTGCATGGCTCTTTTACGGGTCTGAAGGCCTCGATCCAATTCGATGATCAGCACCCCGGGACGGGATCGATGTCGGCCAGCATCGACCCCAACACCGTAAGTACGGGTATCGGTATGCGTAACCACGATTTGAAGAACGAAGAAAAATGGTTCGATACGGCGAAATATCCCACGATCAGTTTCAAGTCTACGAAGATCGAAAAGTCGGCGAACGGCTTTTCGGCAACGGGTGATCTCACGATGAAAGGCGTCACCAAACCGGTGAAGATCCCATTCACGTTCAGTCCGAATGGGGACAGTGGGGTATTCAAAGGGGAATTCGAGATCAAACGGGAGGACTTTGGGCTCGGCGGCAGTGGCGGATCAGTGGGAGATATGGTGACGATATCGCTGGAGGTGCCGGTGAATAAATAGCGGGGGGCCGGAGCGCCGGGGAGCAGGGGTGCGAATTCAGCATTTCACCGTTTTCTTTTTCTTGCCTAAGGCACCGCGGGCCTCGATCTTCGCGATATATTCCGCTGCATCGGGCACTTTGCAGGCCGTTCCTTCCATATCCACCGTTACCGTTCCGATCTTTTTGGCGGTGGCGATGGCTTCTTTATGCAGCGGAAGAACATAGGCTCCCACGCAGATGACGAAGTTATTCATGGCATAACGCACCCGGTGTTTCGCAGTGTGAATTGAAGCCGCGACCCGCGAAAGCAAGGATCGTAATGCCGGCAGATCGAGTTGGGTGTCCGGTTTCAGCGACACGAGCGAAGCCAGTGCCGCCCATCCCGCCGCGGCAATATGCTCTTCTTTTGCATCGATCCATTCCAGGGACAGTTTAAAACCATGGGGGCTGCCTGCCGCCACCCAGGCGACGGTGTATTCGCATATCGTCTGAGAAAGGGCCTGGCGCACCCAGGTTTGCAAATCTTCGATGGACATTTTGGCATCATCGGCGATGAGGCCGGCCAGGTACATGGCATCGGCATTGCCCGTGGCATAGAGCTCTTTTGCCAGCTGGTAGTCCTTTTTGATCTTTTTTTGGATGGGCTTCATGTCGCCTACCCGAACGCCGAAAAGGGGTTCGCGCACGCCGTGTTTTTGCAGGATGCTTTTTATCTGCGGGTCGCCAAGCCTTTTCAGCTCGGCCATGATGTCTTTAACCGTCATAGCCCATAAAAGATAGGAAATTTTTGGAAGATCAGCCCTGGGTTTTTTTCTTGCCCAGGCCGACCTTGTAGTCATCGGGCGTACCGCTGATCTTCAGGTTGATGAAATGGACTTTTTTGTCCTTGTCCCGGTATTCGATGGCATCTACCTGGTCGGGGTTCACCTCTTCCTGTTTCTTACCGAACAGCTTGTGCCAGCCGGCCTGTGTTACCAGTTTCAGCGGAATGCGGATAAAATACTCCATGTGCATATCCATCGACTGGATACCGGATATCTCCATGAAACCGAGGGAGGAGTTAATGTTCATATCGGGGATGAGGAGGGAGCCGTTTTTCAGCGTCAGCGAATTCCGCAAGGTATCGAACCGAACCCGAAACAGGTTCTTATCGCTGAAATACGATGACATGGCTTGCATGGGTGCGAAGTTCACCAATTCCCCATCGAGGATCTCGATGTCCATTTGCGCCGTGGACTGGTCGATCAACGGCGTCAGATCGGGATGGACCAGTATAAAGCCCGTGATCTGACCGCTGAGAATACCCTTGATGTTTTTATTGATGACGTAATCCTGACCCAGGTAGTCGGCTTTAAGCATTAATTTCTCCAGGCTTACGTCTTCCAGGCCGATCTGGCTTTTCAGGTAGATCTTTTTGGGATCGGAACCGTCAAAATGAGCATGGGCCGAAATCGTCCCACCCGCCATCGCCATGCTCAGTGTATCCAGGTACAGTTGTTGGTTGGATTGCATGCGCAGGGTGGTGGACAGGTTTTTGATCCCGAGGCGATGATACCGGAGCCTGCCGATATTGACCGAGGCATTGAAATCGATAAAAGGGATATCGAAAATATTGAAGCCATCGTCATGCGACACCGACGAGACCGGTATAGCGCTGGCGGTCTGCGTCTCCGTTGCCGGCTGATCGGTCCGGAGCGTGGCCATTTCCTCCTGTTCCGCCTTCCCGGCCTCCGCCACATAATTATTCAGCTGATCGAGGTCGAGCAGCTGAGCGCTGAATTGCAGGAAATTCGATTTTTTCCGCCTCGCCGAATCCTTGCCGGCATAGAGCCGCATGGACAGATTGAAATCACTGTTGCCGATGCGGCCTTTGAGCGTGTCGATCTTGATGAAATGATCGATTCCGAATTTGATATTGCCGCTGATGCTATCCATCCGGATCTGGTGTTTTTGAAAGTCCCCGGAAATATTGGCGATCTTGATATTGGCGAATTGGAAGACGGAGTCATACCGGAGTTCAGTCTTCGAGCGGACCCAGATGCCGGAAGCCACTTCCTGCTGGAGGTCTTTGGGGACATAGCGGTAGCCGGTGCTGCCGAGCAGATCGGTCACGGCCAGCCGTTTAGATTTCAGATCGAAAGCGATCAGCGTCTTACCCTTTTTCACCTTGTCGAACCATAGCGCGTAATTGTTTACTCTTCCGCTAAAGTGGATATCGCTGCTGTCCAGCTGGCCGGTAAGATTTTTTAAGAGCAGGGAAGTGTCGTTGATCGTCAGCTGGCCGCCGAAGTCGTGGAAGGCGTGCGGATAACGCTTGAACGAAGCATCGAAATTCGAGATGCTGAATTTGCCCCTGGGAAGGGGTTTGGGGTGCTGCAGTTCGTTAACCGAGGTTTCCATCGAAAGCCCGAGATTCAGCTCCCTGATCTCTTCGGTGCCTTCTTCCTTCATCTCCTTATCCAGGGTCGAGTCGGAAGCGAGCAGTTCTTTTATGACCATCCTGCTGCTGCTGAGATTGAGGTTCAGCGTCACGGGTTTCTCCTGGTGATGGAACAGTGCGGGCAGATCGCTGAGCGAACCATCCAGGTGAAAATCGGAGTGTCCGATAAAAAAGGAAAGGGTATCCAGCTGCACATGGCCATTCTTCATGAGGGCGTGGAGGTTGAGCCGTTCGATCGTAAAGGGATATTGCGGGACCCGGAAAGTCAGGTTGGTCACTTTCAATTCGCTTTGAATGCCCTCCGTCAGTTCGCTGATCTCTTTTTCGGGAGCGCTGAAATCCACCAGTTCTTTGAAATTCATTTTAAGGTGGATACGGCCGGTGATCCGCTGAAGGTCTCTGATCCCCAAAAAATCGCCGATGAACCCTAGTTCGAGATCCGAATTCACCTGCATCATTATTCTTGGATCGGTGAAATCGCGCATGATAAAATTACCGCTGAAAATGCCTTCGCCCGGGCGGGCGTTCATATCCAGCAGCCGAAGCTCGGATGTCTGCATGCAGTGACCCGGCCCATTCGTATAGAAGCCTTTGAATTCCAGTGAATCGAGGTTCTTTTTGGCCAGTGTATTATGCAGCCATGCGTTGCTGCAGGCAAATGACAATTCAATGAGGGGCTGTTTACCGCCGCCCAAGGGACCTTTTATCCTGCCGTCGAAGGCGAGGTGTCCGTCATAGCGGAAATGTTTGAGTTCTTTTGCCAGATTTTCGGGAAGGAACGCAACCAGCTGCCGGAAATCAGGCTTGTCTCCGGAAAAGTGGAGGTCGACCGTGTTGTCATGGAGCAGATCGGCCGTACCGGCGACATTGAAAACGGCCTCCTCCAGCTGAAGCCGTCCTTCGGCCAGCCTCAACAGCCGGGTGGCTTTCTCATAAGACAGGCGGACATTCGTTTCCACGTGTTTATGCCGGAAAAGGGTGGTATCGCCGGGCCGGGTAAAATCGATCATCATCTTGCCGTCCACACCGGCGTCGATCTGCCGATCGTTGGCCCGAAGCGAAGCCTGTATCCGATCGATATGGGTGACCAGGCGCTGTCCCTGCCGGTGGTCCAGGTAAGATACCGTTATGTTCTTCAAGACCAGTTTCCGGATGTCCAGGCGGAGCCCCGTGCCCGTTGTTGGGGTCGCGGTCGTCGTGTCGGGAGCCATCCGGCTTGCCTCCACGATATTCAGCTGGCCGTCATCTTCCTGCACCAGGTCGAGATGGCCGTTCTTCAGCGCGATGGCCCTGACGCGATATCGCTGTTGCAGAACATCGGGCAAACTGAATCCGACAAAGAGCCGATCGGCTTCATAGATGGGCGGGGCGCCGGGTTGTTTGTTCGGGTAGAACTGTACCTTGTTCAGCCCGATAGAGATATACGGGAAATTCTGAAAAAGAGAGATATCGCTGCCGCCGACGGTCAGTTCCCCCGGCAACCGTTTGTTCAGCTCGTCCACTGCCAGGTTTACCAAACGCTGTTGCTGGGAATATAGCATTGCGATGGCAATTCCGACCAGGAGTAAGAGGCCAGCGATGGGGAAAAGGATAAAGCGGATTAATCTCTTGCGTGTTTTTGGCGACATAGGTGCAAATAAAACGATCGGACCGCAAGATAAAGTATAAAATTATCCTACTTCCGTGGTCAGCCCGGGGGTTGAAGCGGCCTTCCGTTTGGCGAGCATAAACCCCGCCAGCATCAACCAGATAAACCCTGGAAATCGGGTCAGCGGGATCAGCATCACCAGCCCCGGAAATATCAGGCTGAGCCAGCTGGTCTCACCCACGACACCGAGGATAACCCCAAAGACCACCAGCCAGCGCGGCAGCAACCCCATAAAACCCGCCGGGATCGCTATTCCCGCGATCAGCAAACCCATGGGAACCGAGTATCCGACTCCGCCGATCGCGAAGGACATGTAATACATGGCCCTGATGACCCCGGCATCATCGGCGACACCCGGATAGGCCATCGCCCACATGATCAGTGAAGTGCTGACCAGGGCAACCGTGACCAGGATTCCGCCCAGCAGGGCGATGGACGGACCGACTGCCCTGACCCCCAGCCATTTCAACCGGCGCCATGCGGTCACCGTGAAGATGCCGGCCGGGATCGCGGAAGCAAAATGAAAACAGGCGCACATCAATGCATCGTGCGGATGCTCCCTGAAATAAGCGATGATCGCGGAGGCGGAGTCATAAGGGGAGGGGAAATGCGGCGCGCCGGCCGTAAACGTGATCACATAAGAAAGACCGAACAGGAACAGAGCGGTGAAGATCACCGCAAGGATGCCCAAATGAGGCCCTCTGAATCGAATATTTTCCATAATAATTGTTTTACAGGTGTAAATATTTTTTGATGTCCTCGACATATTGTTCGAATGCCTTCCGCCCTTTGGCGGTCAGTTTGCAGATGGTATGCGGATAATTGCCTTTAAAGGTTTTGATGACCTCGATATATTCAGCCTCCTGGAGTTTGCGGATCTGGTGGCTCAGGTTCCCCTGAGTGGTGGAAGTGATTTCCATCAGGTGGGCGAAATCCGATTGTTTCAGCTTGATCAGGGCTGAGACGATGGCCAACCGCACGGGTGTATTGAGCACCGGGTCGAGGTCTTTGTACATGGGTGCGGATTAGAGGGTTGAATTTTTGAGGCGGTAACCGGGGATAATATAGCCGGCGATCACGGCGATGCCCTGTAAGAGTGGCTTGTACCGGTCGGGCGTCACGACGCTGCCGATGGAGAACAGCATGAACAGGACGCCTCCGAGCATCAGCGGACGGAAGCGCAGCACCAGACCGGAAACCAGCGTACCGATGCCAGCGATCAGCAGGGTATAGGTGAAGGGCGGGTTTTGACCGATGACGCCGATCACTACGACCAGAATGAAACTCAGACCCAGCACCAGCCAGAGGCGCTTGAGATAATAGCTGAGGTAGGTCTCGGAGCTGTAGCGTTTGCCGGCGTAAAACCGCAGGGTGACCAGGATCCCGGCCGTCACCAGGATGGGAAACGGGAGGAAATACAACGAAAAGGAGGTATAGGTGTGGAGGATGAAAAAAAGGAAGCTTGCGGCGGCGATCAGCCATCCCCAAAGCAGGAAGCCAAAGCTGTGTTCGCGCAGGTTGTCTTTTGTTTTAGTGATGACCTCGGTGATCATCTGCAAACCCTGTATAGGGGTGAGCTCGCTCTCTTCTGGTTGCATAAAAGCATGTGTTTGCAATCAAAGGTACATGTAGTTTGCAATGCAAACCAAATTTATTTTTTATTCGTGGGGGGGGCGGGGAGCCGGTGTTATTGATATTTCCGGTAAAGGTTAAAGAGGATCTTTTCGTCGGTGAGTCCCCAGCATCGTGTGGTATCCTGCTCGAAATGGCGTTTGAAGGCCTGGGCCGCGGCGCTGCTGTCGCGCACATCGTAGCCGATGATCCGGAGTGCGGTGAGGCTGCTGAACCCATCGGGGACGCTAATGCCGGTAGTATCGGCGTACCAGAGTCCGAAGCCGCTGTCGGCGAGTTGTTTCCAGGGGAACCAGTGGCTGGGATCGTTTTTCCGGGTAGGTGCTATATCGCCATGCCCGATAAAATTTGCGGCGGGGATGCCGTAGCCGGTCTTCAGTTTGGCCAGCAGATGCAGCAAGCTTGCGATCTGCGCATCGGCGAAGGGTTCGAAACCGTCATTGTCCAGCTCGATACCGATGGAGATCGAATTGACATCGGTGACATTTCCCCACCGGCTGACGCCGGCTTGCCAGGCGCGCAGGTAGTCGTTCAGCATATGGTGAACGGTGCCATCCCGGCAGATGACATAGTGGGCGCTGACCTGGGTGCGGGGGGTGGTGAAGGTCTGCAAGGTTTGGGGGCAGCTGTTCTGGGCCGTATGATGGATGATGACAAAGTTGGGTTTGCGGAGGTTGAAATTCGTCGTTCCAACCCAGTAAGGAGGCGCAGGCACGGAGTCGACCCCGGTAGCCAGGGGTGTCTGGCCGATCGTGCGGGCATACTGTTTTGCCTGTTTTTTATAATCCTTATTCGTAGCTTTATACGGGTTGACGGTGCAGCCTGCGAACAGGGTCAGCAGGAGAATATAAAATGAATGTTTCATAAAAGAGGTCGTGAAGTTAACAATTGGTTACCAAAACGGCGTCATATTTTAACCGCCGTTTAACCCGCTTATTCCGCTTTCTTCGCAACTTTGTATCAACACTCCCCGGCTGCAGCTCACCTACAAACGACGCCAATGAAAAAACTCTACCCAAACCTTTCTCTCTGGTTCTTTCCGGTGCTGGTATCGGCGTTCTGTACCCGAGCCGATGCGCAAAAGGCGGTCCCGCCGGCCCTTACTCAGTTGATGTCCCGCCAGATCACGTTTATCGTGCACGCGCCCGTTGTCCTGCCCTCGTTGCTGCAACAGCGGCAATTTCAAAAGATGAAGAATTTCCTGGTCAACTGGAAGAATGCCGATTATCCCTCGCCGGAGCTGATATTCGGTGCGGAAGGCTTATTGGCCATCGAGACCGGGAAATTCTCTTCTTTTGGCCTTTCCTGCGACTGCATGGTCTATCTCGCGGATTTTGCCAGGGAGTTAAATGATATTGGGTCCAATGGCGAAAAATTCAAGTACTACCTCAAACTGAAGTCTCCTTATCTGTATGATGCAACGGACAATGCTCGCAAGACCATCGTCTTTTTGCAGTCCTGGGCGCGCGACCTGCTCAAGAAAAGCAGCCTCGACCCCAATGCGTTGTTCATCTGCCGTACCCTGGCCGGGGATATACCCGATCCCAAGGCCGCGTTGCATTCCTCGCCTCAATCCTGTCCCCGCATCGTGATGGCCGAAAAAAATCTGGCAAACTACAATGATATCGTATTCATGAACGAACGGGATGCCGTAAAGGGTACGGCCGCGATAACGGCAGGGTGGTGGCTCCCTACCGGGCATCTCCAGGTGTTGGGGTCCCATCCCTCGGTGGGCCTGATACTGGGGGGTCGCAACAAACGGAATGAATATGACCTGAACTGGAATGTGCGGTTCGGCTTTCCGACCCCGCAGCCCTATACGTTCGTACGACAGGATACGGCCTATACCTCGAATTACTATGACGGGGGATATATCGGTTTCGAATATACCCGGTATTTTATCCATGCCAAGCGCATAGATCTCGGGTATACTTCAGGGATAGCCTACGATTATTTTTCGGTTGCCGATGGCTGGGGAGATCACAACCGTGCACACTATATCGTGCCGTTGAACGTGGGTTCTTTCGATTTCAACAACGGCTTCCGGTTTAAATATTTCTTCCACCGGAGCGCCTATATCGGTCTCACTGCAAAATACCACCTCATCCATTATAACAACGATGGCGGGACCGATCTCGGCGGAAATGCATTCACGCTGGATCTTGCGTTCGGCTCCCATTAAACTAATCATATGAAGAAATCTGCCAGCATACACCTCGTTCTCATTACCGCCGCACTTGCTTCCTGCGACCGGGTGATCATTCCCGGGCAGACCGTGGACAGCTATGCCGCCGATCCCATCCTGACGGCCGCGCCTCCCGCGGATGACAGCACCTATGATTGCAGCTGTCGGCTTAACAATACGAACTGGAATTGGTATAACCCCTATGATTATGTCAATAACCCCTTTGTCAACTTCAATGTATATTATACAGGTCAGCCTTTGAACGCGCCGTATAGGGCGGGCGGATTATACCGGATCAACACCACCTGGAAGAACCACGTGGTCATCGTCCGTGGAGGATTTGGCAAGGCCGCCTCGGCAGGTGTGTCCGCTGCCTCCTGATACCGTCACCGACATGCAACGCATCTCCATACAACCCCGCAACAACTGGCAACAGGCTGTAGAACAGCTGGGTTTCGGCTTTCATACCACCAACGTGCCTTATTGGGATGAAAGCGCTTATTATTCGTTCGATATGGATGAGATCCTGTTGATCGAAGAAGCCACTGCACAGCTATGGGAGCTTTGTCTGAAAGCCGTTCAATATACGATCGACCACGAATTATACGACAGGTTCCATATTCCCGGCGTTATCGTGCCCTACCTGGAGAAGAGCTGGAAGGAAGACCATCCGTCCATCTACGGCCGTCTGGATCTTTGTTACCGGGACGGAAAGGTGAAAATGCTGGAATTCAATGCAGACACGCCCACCAGTCTCTATGAGGCAGGCATCATTCAATGGTTCTGGCTTCAGGACTTCGACAAATCGCGTGACCAGTTCAACAGCATTCACGAAAAGCTCATCGCTCATTGGTCCTTTTTACGAGGGTACCTCTACCCGGGCGACCTGCATTTTGCGTGTCTGAAAGGCACCCTGGAAGACCTCACCAATGCAGAATATTTGCGGGACTGCGCGATCCAGGCCGGGATACCGACCCATTTCCTTTTTGTGGAAGATATCGGCTGGGATGAGGAACGCCGGGTATTTGCAGACGATGGGGACCGGCCGATCAGGAATCTTTTTAAACTGTATCCCTGGGAATGGCTGCTGGCCGATGAATTCGGCGAGCATATCCTCAGAGACAGGAATCAGACCTTTTTTATCGAGCCCGCCTGGAAAATGATTTTATCGAACAAGGCGATCCTGCCGCTCCTGTGGGAATTGTTCCCGGGTCACCCGCATCTGTTGCCGGCCTATTTTTCCAGTGATCCGCTGACCAACTATGTCAAAAAGCCGATCTTATCCAGGGAGGGGGCGAATATAGACATCATGGTCGGAAAGGACCTGGTCTGCCGGACTGAAGGCGAATATGGCGAGGAAGGATACATCTACCAGGAATTTTTCGGGTTGCCCTCTTTTGGGGGCAATTTTCCCCTCATCGGGAGCTGGGTCATCGGGCAGCAGCCGGCCGGTATCGGGATCCGGGAAGCCGGGTCACTGATCACGGACAACGGGAGCCGGTTCATCCCCCACCTGATCCGATAGTCGGATTCCTTTCTTACTTTTATCGGATGAAACCGAGCACGATAAGCTATAAACATGTATCGATCCTGGTACCGGTGGGCGACTGCAGCCTCACCAATATCGAAGGGACCCAGCAGATACTTTTACGTGTGAATGGATACCTTGCGGAAGCGGGACGGGACCCGTTGTTCGATGTACACCTGGTAGGGCAATATGAGGAAATAAGGATGAAGAATGGCCTGTACCGGGTTTGTCCCGATAGCCTGATCCGGGATGTCGGCTGCACCGATCTCATCATCATTCCTTCCGTCCATGGCGACAAGACAAAGGTCCTTGCCGACAACCGTCTGCTGCTCGACTGGATAGTCGGCCAGTATGAAAGGGGCGCCTCCATAGCCGCGTTGTGCATCGGCGCATTTTTGCTGGCGGGCACCGGGCTTCTCGACGGAAAAGGCTGTACCACGCATTGGGCGATGGCCGATGACTTCCGGAGGATGTTTCCGGCGGTGGACCTCCTGGAAGAAAAGATCATTACGGACAACGACAACCTCTACACCAGCGGCGGCGCCTATTCCTGGCTCAACCTCATTCTCTACCTGGTCGAAAAATATGCGGGCCACGCCATCGCGGTCACCTGCGCCAAGGGATTCCAGATCGATCCCCAACGCAGCAGCCAATCCCCGTTCATCATTTTCAGCGGTCAAAAGGAACATGAAGACCTGCCTATCCGGAGTGCCCAGGAATACATTGAAAAGAACCTCCATTCCAGGATCACCGTGGACGCGCTGGCTTCGATGCTGTCGCTTAGCCGGAGGAACCTGGAACGCCGGTTCAAAAAAGCCACGGGCAATACTGTGATGGAATATGTTCAGCGGGTAAAGATGGAGGCGGTGAAGCAAAGCCTGGAGTCTACCCGGCTCGGCGTGAATGAGGCCATGGACAAAGTCGGGTATTCCGATCCGAAGACGTTCAGGACGATCTTTAAGAAAGTGACGGGGCTATCGCCGATGCAATATCGCAACCGGTATAACCGGGAATACGTGTAAAGCGCATCTATTTCCTCACGGTATATTTCACATGCGTCACCCAGGGCGAATGGATCGCATCGACTGGGTCGGCCTTCACCTTGCTGATATCGATCCGGTCGAAAAGCCGGATGCCGCCGCCGAGGAAGAGGGGAGCGATATGGATAGTGAATTCATCGATCAACCCTGCATCCAGGTATTGACGGATGGTATCGGCGCCGCCGATGATGCGTACGTCTTTCCCCTTTGCCTCCCCTATCGCTTTCTTCAATAGCGATCGGATATCTTCGTCGACAAAATAAAAAACGGTGGAACCCTTTTGCACCCAGGGCGCTCTTTTCTCATGGGTCAGGACGTATACCGGGGTCTTGAAAAGATCTTCGGGCCAATTTGGCTTTCCCTCCTCAAACATCCGTTTGCCCATGATATGGGCGCCCGTACGCGCGAACACCTGTTCGACCTCGATGCCATCCGGGCCATCCTCCTCGCCTCCTTCGCCGCCGTGCACTTTCCAGAAGGCCTTTTGGCGGAACATCCAATGGTGTATGGCCGGTCCATTGTCGCCGAGTGGATTGGCGGGGCTCCTGTTCTCTGCGGCCAAAAAGCCGTCCAGCGAAATGCCGGTGTCGAAAAATACCTTACTCATAAGGGGTGGTTTGTGGGACAAATATAGCGAGCGATGCCCTTCGCAAAAAACCCGGGAATGCGGCATTTTAGGGGGAATTTTGCGGCAGTAATCGTTAACTTTAAGCCTATGACAGCGGAAAAAAAGAATGTGATCATCCAATTCGTGTTCGATGCGTCCGTCAGCCAGGTCTGGCGGGCATGGACAGATGCCGCCATGGTCTTGAAATGGGTGGGTTCCGACCCCAGGGGCAAGGGGCTGGAAGCCTTCGCCGACGCGCGGCCGGGCGGACAATTTGCCTTCACCTTTCAGAATTCCGATCAAACCCGGTTTACTGCCTTCGGCAGGTATATTGATATCGATCAACCGCAGCATCTGTCTTTCACCTGGGAGTGGATCAACGAACCCGGCGTCGAATCGTTGGTCGACGTTTCCCTGGAATCCGAAAACGATACAACCCGCATGGTCTTTCAGCATGATGGTCTGGATCCCGCGTCCGGGCACGATTATGCTTATGGATGGAAGAGCACCTTCTCCAAACTGAACCGGGTGCTGGTGGCGCAAACGATCCTGGAACATTTTAACATCACCCTCGGGGAGTGGATCGGTTTCCTGGATGACTATACGCTGGACATGCTCCGGCAGCCGCCCCGGGCAGGGTCCTGGTCGCTGGGGCAGGTCTATATGCATATCACGGACGATAGCCTGCATTTTGCCGGGCAGATGAGAGAAGCGATGAACAAAGAGACAGATGGCGATAAGGAAATGCATGAAGATGCCCGGAGCATCTTTCGCAACAATGGGTTTCCCGATAGGAAGATCATGGGGCCGGCGACCAATACCCTTATCCCGCAACCGGAAAGCAAGGATCAGTTATTGCAACGGCTGCTGGCGATCAGGCAAGAGGTGAATGAACTGTTTGCCTCATCCGAGGTTGCAGGTGCGACCGGTAAGACGCGGCATCCGGGTTTGCTATATTTCAATGCCCTTGAATGGCTTCAGTTCGCGGAAATGCATCTCCGGCACCATTTCAGAAAGAAAAAAAGAATTGACGAACAACTCTTCATTTCCCGACAATGATCCTTCAAAACAAGACAGCCATCATTTATGGCGCCGGCGGCTCGTTGGGCAGCGCCGTCGCCAAAGCATTCGCCCGTGCGGGCGCTCATCTTTTTTTAACAGGCCGTCATCTCGATGCCGTCCGGAAGACGGCTGGGGAGATCGGCGCGACAGGCGCAATCGCAGAGATCGCGGAGGTGGACGCTTTTCAGGAGGAAGCGATCCGGGGCCATCTTGAAAGCGTGCTCCGGAAAACCGCAACGGTAGACATATCCTTCAACGCCGTCGGTGTCGACGTCGTGCAAAACATCCCCCTGACGGAGATCTCGCCGGAGGATTTTGTGCGGCCGATCACGCAAACCATGCAGACCCGGTTTCTCACGGCGATAGCGGCAGGGAAGATCATGATGCAACAGCGGTCGGGGGTCATTCTAACCCTTACGGCGACACCTGGTGGAATCGGGTATCCCTATACGGGTGGTTTTGCACCGGCTTGCTGTGCCGTGGAGTGTTTGTCCAGCAACCTGGCCGCGGAATTGGGCGTCTATGGGGTAAGGGTGGTCAATATCCGGAGTGGCGGGTCCCCGGATTCCAGCGTGTTTAAAAATGCGATCGATCATAACCCGGAAGCCATGGCGACCATCCTACGCGACATGAAACAGGATACGATGCTGAAACGGCTGCCCCTGATGGCCGATATCGCCGAAACCGCGGTATTCCTGGCATCCGATCTGGCGGGCATGATCACCGGGGTGACCGTCGATGTGACTGGCGGCACAACCGCCGGATTGAATTACCGGGCGAACACGCAGACCTTTACTCAAAACAGATAGACACCGACATGCAACCGGACTACAAGATCATTCCGCTGGCGCCGTCGGATTCCGTCATCGCCGCGCTATCGTTGCTGCTGATGGAAACGGTTGCCCATCGTGGTTCCATCGGCTTTATGCATCCGGTAGCTCCTGAAAAGGCTGCGGCTTTCTGGAAGGCATCGCTGTCGGCGGCCGGGCGGGGCGAGCGTATCGTATTGGGCGCTTACCTGGGGGAGGAATTGATCGGCACCGTGACCCTCTTGCTGGATTGTCCCGAGAACCAGCCCCATCGCGGGGAGATCGCGAAAATGATGACGAGGGTAGCCTATCGGGGACGTGGTGTCGACAGCGCCTTGCTGCGGGCAGCCGAACGAATGGCTGTCGAAAGGGGCAGGACCCTGCTGACACTGGATACCGCCGAACAGGAGGGAGCGGCTGGTCTGTACGAGAAAATGGGTTATGAACGGACAGGGGTCATTCCCGATTATGCCCTGATGCCGTATGGAGGATTGACGGGGACCATTGTTTTTTGGAAACGCATCGGGGGATAGAGTTTGGTATATTCCTTGCAGAGTTAGGATAACCATCCCTCTAATCAAAATGCGCAAAACCCTAACATTCATTTTGTTATTGTTCCTTTCTTACGGCGTCACCGGGCAGGTGATCGGTACGGTCGACAAAAAGAGCAAGGGATTCTTTATCGTTCCGGATCAGAAAACGAGCTACCTGGTATTCGGATACCAGTTCCCCAATCCGACGACCCGTAAAATGATCTGTTTTTCTTCGAGTGCAGATAACCTGAGGGCAAACTACCAATGTCCATTGGGGGCTTATTTCGATACGGGCAAAATGGGTCCGGGCGACAAAATCCTTTTTTTGGGAATAGCCGGCCCCTATGGTAAAATGGTCTATATTTCCGGCAGTGGAAAGAACACCATTTTCTATATTCCGAGAACCAATTTTACGATCCGTTAGCCATCAGTGTCGGATCGCCCATGCCAGTCCATCGGGTCCACCTCCGACATCGATGCGAGCTGTCATCTTCATCGTTTTCAGATCCACCACCGCGACATAGTTGTCACCGGTGCAACCAAGAAATACGCGGGACCCCGTGGGATCGATCAGGATACCTGCGGCGCCGTTACCTATTTTCACCCTGTGTGACTCTTTCCGCGTGGCGGCATCGTAGATGACCAGGTCTCCGTTCGACAGGCTGGTGATCAGAACGCTTTTGCCATCGGGAGTGAACTTCAGCCGGTTGGCCCCCCGGACGCCGGCGTCGATCTTTTGGACCACTGTCTTTGTAGCCAAATCGATGACGGCAATGGTCCCATCGCCTGCAGATGCCGTCCACAGCTGCCGCCCGTCGGGTGAAACATCGAAGCCCTCCGAACCCCTGGAGACGGGGATGACAGTTTGTTTCCAGTCATGACGTGGAGGCGCTCCCGGAGGTCCCCCGGCGCGAATGATGGTATCCGTTAGTATGCTCACGGTTCCGGAAGAGACATTCGTGGTATAAACGGTTTTTTCGTCGTCGGTGACGAATAGCATATGGGTCCGGTCCTGCCCCGTTCCCATCGCCCAATCGAATTGCCGTGTCGCGGGATCGTACCGGGTCACGCATTTCGAGCCTTCCGCCGTGAACCACACCTTGCCGCCCGCAAAGATGAGCCCATGGGGACCTAAAAAAGGACGGGTATCGACTGGGGTTGAAGGTTTTTGCGCCACGAGATCGAGTACATCGATCTCATGCAGACTGCCGCCGCCGTAGATAGAGACATAGGCGGTGCGCCCATCGGCGGAAGCGATGACCTCATGCGGGTCCGTCCCGACCGGCATTTTCGCGATCACCTTCAGGGTGGCGGGGTCTACGATCGCCAGGGTATGATCGTTCTTTGACAGCGCCAGCAGGCATTGCGCGGGCGTCGATTGGGCAACGGCCGTCGCGGCGGGACAGAGGGCTGTTCCGGAAAGGATTCCGGCGACAAACCATTTCGACCATTTCGATGGCAGGATAGCTATATTCATGGCTAATATTTTCAGTAAACTTACTATTTTCGAGCGTAAAGACTTCATGCTAACCTATGGCTCCCGCGCCATCTTCCATTCAATGCTATCATTTCCTGCCGCGAAAATACGGTCGGGAGCTGCTGTTGGATATCGGCCGCATTGAAACACTGAAGAACTTCGTCCTGGACAGCACACTGCACCAGATCAGCTTTTATGAGATCATGTTCATCGAAAAGGGGAGGGGCGGCTTTTCATTGGATGAGCACCGGACGACCCTGGGGCCGGGTACCGTAGTCTTTACCTCTCCCGGACAGGTCCGCCGCTGGGATGTCAGACAGGCGGTAAGCGGATACACGCTGTTTTTCGAGAAGGATTTTCTGAACCTGTTCTTTACGGATGAGCTTTTCCTGTACCGGTTTCAATATTTCCACCAATATTCCCGCCCCACAGCCATGAAGATGCCGGCAAAGGAATTCAGGCATATCCTAGAGCTGGTGCGTGGCATCGAGGAGGAATTCAAACAGCTGCAGAACGATAGCGGGCACCTGCTCCGGGCGATGGTCTATCAGCTGCTGGTGTTGTTGAACCGCCATTATGCGGAAACTTACCGGGTGCAAAGCGATACGCACATCCATCCCGATTTTTTCCGTTTCCGCGCATTGTTGGAGCAGCATTTCATGACCTGTCACCGTGTCGCGCCCTATACCCAAATGCTTCGGATCAGCGCTACCCATCTCAATAAGATCTGCCGGCAATACAGCGGACTATCCGCGCAACAGGCCATCCATCACCGGCTGATCTCCGAAATAAAGAAACAGCTGCGATGAAACCGGTCGATCAAGGAGATCGCTTACGACTTCGAATTCTCCGACCCGTCCAACTTTAACCGGTGGTTCAAAAAACTAACCGGCGCTACCGCACAGCAATACCGGGGTGGCGTTGAATGACCGGTTTGTTTTCAAAATGACCATGCCGGGGAATCGGTGCGTTCCAACTTTGCAAAAAACCTATGACATGCTCAAAGCCTCAATTGCAGTCCTGTTCCAGGCGATGATGACCCTGTATGCATCCGGAGAACAACTATACCTCAACGCCCGTTCGGGCAATGACGCGAATGCGGGTACCAAAGAACAGCCGCTGAAGACGATAGGGGAGGCGGCACGGCGGATCAATGCCGATGACAAAGCAGGTGCGACAACGGTCGTGCTTTCGGAAGGCGTGTACCCGTTGATGGAGACTGCGCTATTCCGTAACGATAAGTATACGGCGAAAGACCGGTTGGTCATCCGGGCAGAGATCCTGCCCGATGACACGGGCTGGACCCCGCAGCACATGCCTGTCATCGTTACTGTCGCTCCGATGACGTTGACGCCGTCGGATGGCGAAGAGGCGCGCGGATTGGAAATAGAAGCCAGCCATGTCACCATCGAGGGGTTACGGTTCAGCGGAAGCCCGGTGTATTACTATATCGATGGCAATCAAAACCGCCGCTACTATCCGATTTGGCGGGACGGCAAGGCGCTGGACGATCTGTTGGTGACGCAGTGCCTGTTCGCGGGAGATGTCGACGTGCTGCCAATCCGCGTGGCTGTCATTGCCAATGGGCATGGGCTGGTGCTGGACCATTGTGTTTTCTACCATTGTCAGAACCCGGTGGTATTCTGGGAAGCCGAAGGCGGGGAGAGCCATGGCAACGCAATGCGGAATTGCCTGGTCTATGGCTGTTATTACAGCGGTGTCTGGACAACCAAGAGCACCGGGGACGATTTCGAATTCCATCACAATATTATAGCAGGGAGCAATACCGGATGGATCAGCGAGGGATCGCATCATTACCAGCAGCATGACTGCATATTTATGCAGACGACGGGCACGATCGAGATCGAAAAGGATCAGGGTAAGAACAATTATCTGCAGCTGAAAAAAGGTTCCCCGGGCGTCGATTTAAAAGCCGGCTTATTCAGGGAGTGATCAGTTCGCCGGGATATCCCATCCGCCTCCCAGGGCCCTGTAGAGGTTGACAATGGCGGCCAGGCGTTGCTGGTAGACCGAGGATTCCTGGAGCTGAGCCTGGAACAGGAAGTTCTGTTCGATGAGCACTTCGGTATAGGAGGAATAGCCGTAGTCGTATCGGGCAGCCGTCAATTCGAGCGCCTTAGCGGATGCCTCTACCTGCTGTTGGAGGTAGGTATGTTCGACGGCGAGGTTGCGCGCATCGGCCAGCGCATTGTCTACTTCGCCCATCGCCACGAGCACGGTTTGTTCATATTGAAAAGCCACTTGTTTTGTGCGTTCTTTTGTAGCCCCGACCAGCAATTTATTCTTGTTGAATTGAAAAATGGGGCCGGCCACGCCAGCGAAGCCATTGGCGACGAAACCGCCCGAACCGATGAGGGTACTCAGTTGCGGGCTGGCGAAACCCAGCACGCCCGTCAGGCTGAGCGTCGGAAAGAGATTGGCCTGGGCGATGCCGATCTGTTCGAATTGCGCCTGCAGCGCTTCTTCCGCGGCGCGGATATCGGGTCTTCGTTGCAGCAATTGGGAAGGGAGACCGGTTGGGATATCCGGTGGCAACAGTTGGCGATACAGAGAATCGCCCCTGGTGATATGGCCGGGGTTCATGCCCATCAGCAGGCGGAGACTGTTCTCCACAGAAATGATCTGCCGCTGCAGATCGGCCGAGCTGGCAGCTGCGACGGCCTCCTGTTGTTTAGCCTGGAGCATATCGATCTCGGAGCTATAGCCCTTTTCAAAACGGGCGGTATTGATCTTGGTCTGTTCCTTCCGGCTTTCCAACGTATTTTGGGAGATCTGCAGCTGGTTGTCGAGGTCGAGGAGCAGGAAATAGGTCGTAGCTACCTGGGCGACAAGACTGGTCAGAATCGCGTTCCGGTTGTCGACCTCCGACAGGAATTGATGTTGAGAAGCCCTTTTGGCCCTACGCAAACGTCCCCACAAATCCACCTCCCAATTCAGCTGGACTCCTGCGTTGAGGTACCCGCTATTGTATCCGGCGGCAACCTTCTCCGCCTCGCTGCCTGCCTTTCCACCTCCGCCTGTGACGCCATAGTTGAAGGCAGGATAAATATTTGCCCTCGCGATACCTACGATGTAGCGGGTCTCGTCGATGCGGGCGGTGGCGGTGAGCAGATCGCGGTTATTCAGGAGGGTGATATGGATCATCCGTTGGAGCACCGTGTCATTGAAAAGATCGAACCATTTTACCAATGGCAAGGTATCGAGGCTGGAGGCTTCGCTATAGGAGCCGGGTGCATCGATGACCGGCCTGCTGTATTTGGGGCCGACCATGCAACTGCCGAGCAGGAAAACCAGTCCTGTCCAATATGCCGGTAGTCTCATGATTCGAACCTTCATTTTTTCTCTTTTTTTCTTTTCCCTTCGATCAGTACGAAGAAGGCTGGGACGAGGATCACGCCGATAATGGTCGCCCCGATCATTCCGCTGAATACCGTCATGCCCATCACTTTCCGGCCTTCTGCGCCCGCACCACTTGCGGTTAGCAGCGGGATCACTCCAAGGATGAAAGCAAGCGAGGTCATCAGGATGGGCCGGAATCGCAATTTTGCTCCGTCCAACGCCGATGCCATCACCTCGTTCCCCTGATCCTTGTTCATCTTGGCGAATTCGACGATCAGGATCGCATTTTTTGCATTCAGACCGATCAACATGACCAACCCGATCTGGGCGAAGACATTGTTGACATAACTCGCCGAGAACAATGTCCCGATAAAGAGCCCCAGGAAAGCACTCATAGCCGCCCAGGGTGTTCCCAACAGGACGCTAAAGGGCAGCTTCCAACTTTCATAAAGAGCTGCCAGGATGAGAAATACAAAGAACAGCGCCAGACCGAAGATCGCGCCTGCGCTGCCTTCTGCGGCTTTTTCCTGGTAGGAGACATTGCTCCATTGATAACCCATACCCGCCGGGAGGACCTCTTTGGCTACGGCTTCCAGCGCATCGGTCGCCTGTGTCGAACTATAGCCCGGAGCCGGCGATCCCGCGATTTCCGCCGCCCGGTAAATATTGAAGTGATTGGTATACTGGGGACCGCTGGTATCCCGTATCTGCGCAATGGTCCCGATAGAAACGGGATTTCCCTTCGGATCCCGGACATAAAATTGTTGAACATCGGCCGGAGCCATCCGGAAGGACGCGTCGGCCATGACGTAGGATTTGTATTGACGGCCGAATAAGTTGAAATTATTTACAAAAGTCCCTCCCATCAGGGTCGAGATGGTATTATTGACATCATCCAGGGACATCCCGAGTTTGCCTACTTTTTCTTTGTCGACCTCGATACTCTTTTGCGGTACGTTCGCCCGGTACAGTGTATAGATGCTGCCGATCTCCTGACGCTTATTAGCGGCGGCTATAAACCGTTGCGCTTGTTCTGCCAGGTATTGGGGAGAATTACCAGACCTGTCCTGCAACATCATAGTAAACCCGGCGGCGTTGCCCAATCCAATGATTGGTGGGGGACCAACCGCAAGGACCATAGCATCTGAAATATTGCGTATGGCCAGGGCATTTACCTGGGCAACTATACCATTTGCCGTCACCTTGCGGTCCGCCCAGGGTTTGAGCGTAATGAAAAAAGTAGCGGCATTCGGGGCAACGGTATTGTTCAAAAGGTTGTTGCCATTGACAGTGGTATAGAGTTCGATCTCAGGGATTTTTGCGAGCATTTCCTCGACCTTCCTTGCCACTTTATCGGTACGTTCAAGGGATGCGGCATCAGGCAACTGGACGCTTATGATGAAATAGCCCTGGTCTTCTTCCGGTACAAATCCGCCGGGTACGCGTTTGATAAGTGCCACAGCCACCATCAGGATAGCTATTAATACGCCGACGGTAACGAGCAATTTCCTTGCAAAAAATCCGGCAACCTTAACATATCCATTGGTGAATCGATCGAAGACCCGGTTGAACGCCGCAAAGAATCCGTCGAGTATCCCTTTTTTCGCCGTAGCGGGTTTGAGTAATATTGCTGCCAGAGCGGGACTAAGCGTCAGTGCGTTGAAAGCAGAGAACAATACGGAAATGGCAATCGTGATCGCAAATTGCTGATAAAGGCGCCCTACGATCCCGGGGGCAAGAGCGACAGGGATGAACACCGCGGCCAGGATGACGGCAATGGCTACCACCGGTCCGCCGACCTCTTTCATCGCCTTGCTGGTGGCTGCTTTCGGCTCCATCCCATGTTCGATATTATGCATCACCGCCTCCACTACGACGATCGCATCGTCCACCACCAGGCCGATGGCCAACACAAGCCCCAACAGGGATAATACATTTACCGAAAATCCCAGTAACGGGAAAACGATAAAGGTCCCGATCAGGGAAACGGGAACGGTTAACAGCGGGATCAGCGTCGCCCGCCAATTCTGGAGGAAAAGGAATACAACGAGGATCACCAGGATAACGGCTTCGAACAAGGTATGTATGATCTCTTCAATGCCGGCATGCACCGCCAGTGTAGTATCCAAAGCGTAATACATTTTCATATCCTGCGGAAATCCCGCCTCCAGGGCCTTCATTCGGCGGCGTACTTCATCTGCCACTGCGATGGCATTGGATCCCGGGATCTGATAGATGGCCACCGTGGATGCATTAGAGCCATTGAGACGGCTGTTTTCGTTATAATTCTCGGTGCCCAATTCTATCCTGGCCACATCGCTAAGCCGGACGATGCCGCCGGCGGAGGAGGTCTTTAGAATGATTCCGGCAAACTGTGCCTCGGTGATCAATCGGTTTTGCAACAACGTGGTGTAGGTATTCATGGTTCCGGGAGCAGAAGGTTCTCCACCAAAGCTTCCTCCGGGTTTAATGGTATTCTGTTCTTTTACCTTGTTGATCACGTCGAGAACCGTCAACCCATAACGGGACAATGCATTTGGCTGTATCCAGATCCGCATAGCATATTCGGTACCTCCGAAAACGATGACGTCGCCGACGCCACTGATACGCTTTAACTCGTCGACAATATTGATGAAAGCGTAATTGTTCAGGAACTTTGAATCATAGGTATGTCCCGGGGAAGACAAGGAGACCAACATTAGTGGGAAGGTCAACGATTTCTTTGTCGTGACGCCCAGCGAGATCACTTCCGGGGGGAGGAAGGGGTTCGCCTGGGACACGCGGTTCTGCGTAAGCATATTGGCATTGTCCAGGTTGGTCCCAACATCAAACGTAACCTCCAGTTGCACCGTTCCATCATTTGCATTGACACTACGCATGTAGAGCATTCTTTCGACCCCATTCACCTGTTGTTCGATTGGCGTCGAAACCGTTTGCTCCATATTAACGGCATTGGCGCCCGTATAGCTGGCATTGACTTTGACCATGGGCGGCACGATCTCAGGGTATTGGGCGGTCGGAATCCCTCTGAGGACGACCAGGCCTAAGGCTACCATCAAAATAGAGATGACCATCGAAAAGATGGGCCGCCGGATAAAGAATTCACTCATGAATTATCTTGTGAGCGTGATCAATGCGTGTTTCCATGGTCATTTTGCAGAGGTGGAGTCATAAGAATAGTTGATCAGGACCGGGTTTATCCTCGAATTAGGCCGTATCAGCGCGTTGCCCAATAGGGCAACCCGCTCCCCCGGTTTCAACCCATCGGTGATCACCCAGTTACTTCCGACCCGCATGCCTGTCTTCACTGGCCGAGGGACTATTTTATTGCTGTCGCCAATCAAATAGACCATATAGATGTTTTGCATTTGATTGATGGCTTGTTGCGGGACAATGACCGCGTTGGGTATTTCTTCCGATATGAACCGCACTCTAACATATTGACCAGGCTTTAGCAAACGGGAAGTATTGGCTACCAGCGCCTGCACGAGCAGTGAACCTGTAGCCGGATCTACCTGCCGATTGACGAAATCGAGCCGTGCCGTTTCGGGGAACAAGGTTCCGTCATTGAGGATCAGCTGCACTGCGATATCTCCGGCTTTCCGACGATCCATTTCGCGGCGGAATTTGAGATAATCGGATTCCGTGATATTGAAGCGAACCCTCATTTCTGCCACCGAAGAAATGGTGTTGAGCGGAGGCTGGGCGCCCAATCTTTCAACATAGTCGCCGACGAGGGCGTTGGAGACGCCGATGACGCCGCTGATCGGCGCGAGGATCTTCGAATAACTCAATTGGATCTCGGACGTTTTCAGCGAAGCATTAGCGGCCACCACCGACTGGATTTGCGCGTCATAACTTGCCTGAGCGGCGTCGAGATCCCGTTTGCTTAACGCATTCATTTCTGCCAATGGCCTGACCCGGTCTAAATCGGATTTTGCTTTGGTCAGCAGGACCTTTGCTTCTTCTACACCTGCCCTGTCCCGGTTGACCTTGTCCTGGAGTTCGTCATCCTGGATAACATAGAGCAACTGGCCGGCCCTGACCTGGTCGCCCTCTTTGAAATTGATTTTCAATAGCCATCCGCTCACCCGTGGACGGATCTCGACATCCGACTGCCCATAGGTTTGACCTACATATTCCGAATAAACGGGTAGGGTTTTTTGGCCTGCCTCGACCACGTTAACGTCGGGGATGACCGGAGCCGGACGATTCGAATCGCCACCGCAGCCGGCCAGTGAAAAACCCAGGCAAATTCCGCATAACTTTATCATCGTATGCATAGAGGTATAAAATGCGCCATAAAGACACCAGTCACCGCCTGAAATCTCCATCCTGTTGGAATTAAACCGTTAAATGCGGACAACAGGTGTCCGAAAGCGAACAAGACCCGGGCATCTTCCAGGCGTATTTAGATGATAATGAGCTTATTATAAAAATGGTATTGTTTTTCGTGCAAAAAAATATGCTGCTTAATTACTTCATCACCGCCTTGCGCAATATTCGCCGACGGCTCGGATTCACCCTGATCAATGTCTTTGGCCTGGCTTTGGGTATTGCCTCCTGTCTGCTGATATTCCTGGTCGTCCGGTACGAGCTGAATTATGACGGTTTTAATTCGAAGGCCGATCGTATCTACCGGGTCAACCATCATTCCATCGATTATAATCCGCGTCTCTCGCCGGCGATTGCCCCCGCCATGCGCAACGATTTTCCCGAGTTGCTGGTGGCTCAGTTATACTACGATGGAGGCATGGTCAAGATCGGGAACGACCGGTTCAATGAAAAGAACTATGCCTATGCCGATGAATATGTCCCCCGCGTATTCGATTACCAATGGATAGCGGGCGATCCGCACCGTGCATTGTCTGCCCCGAATTCGATCGTCCTGACGGAAAGTTATGCGCGCAAATATTTCGGATCGAAAGACGCCATGGGTCAAGCCATCTTCCTCGACAACCAGTTCAGCTGCAAGGTGACGGGTATCATCCGGGACCTGCCGGGCAATACGAGTCTGCCGGCGCCTTTCCTGGTCTCGCTGTCGACGATCAGGAAATGGTTGAATGAAATGGGCAATGGGTATTGGAATATACCCGGCGGGAGCTTTTGCTTTATCTGTCTTCCCGAAAACTATCCCGTGCAGCGTGTCAGGGCCAGGATCCACGGTTTTATGGCAAAAAACTGGGGCAAGGAAGTTGCCGATCATGCGACTTTGCTCCTGCAACCATTGAAGGAAATTCATTTCGATCAGCGCTATCTCGACATCGATCTGAGTCCAACGACTTCGCGACAGACTTATTGGGCATTGGCAGGGATCGCATTGTTCATCATCATCACCGCCTGCATCAATTTCATCAACCTGGCGACGGGTCAGGCCGTCACCCGTGCCAAGGAAGTCGGTGTCCGGAAAGTGCTGGGAGCACGACGCCCGCAACTGATCGGGCAATTCATCGGTGAAACCGCCGTACAGGTGATCGTTGCCTTGCTCGTCGGCGTGTTGATAGCGGCACTCCTGGTTCCACAGCTGGCCGTCTGGCTCGACATCCGTATTCACGCAAGCGAATTGGAAGAGCCCATTGTCCTGGCCTTCCTCGCGGCCCTGATCGTGGTCATTATACCTTTAGCCGGTCTCTACCCGGCATTCGTCCAGTCGGCTTTTCGTCCGGCGGTCTCGCTGAAGGGTACGCCCGCGGCATCATCAGGCGGTCTGAACCTGCGAAGGGTGCTTGTGATCCTTCAGTTCGGGATCTCGCAATTGATGATCATCTTGGATTCAATAAAGATTTTGTCGTCTCATTCCCCATAGCCGACTCGGCACACAGGCAGCTGTTGTGGCAGCAACTGGCGGCGACACCGGGAGTAACCGCTATCAGTTTTTCATCGGGTGCGCCGCCTTATATGAGCAATGCAGGCGGTTATGATGCGCCCCAGCTGGGACTCAACGGCGAGAACGTCACTGAGATCAAATTCGTCGATGAAAATTATATCCGGATGTTCGGTTTGACCATGCTCGCGGGCGATACGATCATCCAACATTTTGGAAGGGATACCGTTGCGAATATCGTCGTCAACGAAACGATGATCCATAGCATGTTCATCAAGGACCCGCAAAAAGCCATCGGGCAGAGCATCTATTTCGGCAAATTCCGGTGTAATATCATGGGCGTAGTGGCGGATTTCGACAGCGAAAGCAAACACAAGAAAAGGAGGCCGTGCGTAATGGTCTTTGCCCGTGACAATTTCTGGACTGCCAGCGTCCGGCTGAATCCCCATAACATGGAGGGAACGATCGACCACATTAAAGGCATGTGGTCTTCGTTGTACCCCGATCAACTTTTCCAATACGAATTCGTCGACGAGCATATCGCGAAAATGTATCGTCAGGAACAAAAGGTATATACGGCCTTCCGGATCTTTTCGTTTATCGCCATCTTCATCGGCTGTATGGGGCTCTATGGGCTCATCGCCTTTGCCACGCTGCAGCGCACCCGCGAAGTGGGCATCCGCAAGGTGTTGGGCGCCTCCATCCCGGATATCCTGTATCTGTTCGGCCGGGAATTCATCTGGCTGATTTCACTGGCGTTCGTCGTATCCGCGCCCCTGGCCTGGTGGGCCATGCGTTCCTGGCTTTCGAATTTTGCCTATCGCATCGACATAGGGTGGGGGACCTTCCTGATCTCCGCGGGGGCATCGTTCCTGATTGCGGGCATTACTATCTCATACAAATCGCTGGCGGCGGCATTCGCCAACCCGGTGCGAAGTTTGAGGACGGAATGATAAATCATCAATACATCATGCATTTCACTAAACTCGTTCCAAGCATCTTCTACAAGGATATTCAGACAGGTTTGCATACATTTGTCGAATGCCTGGAATTCAGCATTGGTCATGAAGAATTACATGCCGAGCAGCCATTCTGCGTGTTGAATAAGGATGCGCTAAGCATTATGCTCTTTCAAAATACGGAATATGCCGAAAAGGAGCATCCGGAGTTGAGACTGGTGACCAATGATATCGAAGAGGTCTATGAAAAAGTGGCTTCCCGATTTCCAGACTTATTACATCCGAATCTCCGCGAGGTGACCTTGAGACAATGGGGTGCGAAAGAATTCGCTATGCTGGACGGACAGATTGGGATCAGGTTCCAGCAGTGGTGAGCAACAAGGGTTTTCTATTGACTGACCAGCCGGTAGTGGGTCGTTACTGCCCAATGTCTTAGCGTGGTGATCCTGAATTGATTTTCCTTGGGGGAGACGATCACCCCTTTCACTTCGCGGAAATGATGATCATTGTCCAGGAATCCGATGATGCACGAATATTTTGTTTCTCCTTTCTGCAGCACGGGGTGGGGCTCC